>Ga0126342_10012068_pt1 | contig 15430 bp, 9 predicted proteins | sample Cyp1metagenome_FD_92528 | JGI IMG/M metagenome (GOLD analysis project Ga0126342, IMG submission 92528) | Coral microbial communities from Lord Howe Island, Old Settlement Bay, Australia - Cyphastrea 1 metagenome | ecosystem: Host-associated > Invertebrates > Cnidaria > Coral ...
CTTCTGGCATTCTATCTGGCAAACATTCTGGCACTTTACCTGGCATATCTTCTGGCATTCTATCTGACATTTTATCTGGCATTCTATCTGGCATACCTTCTGGCATTCTATCTGGCATATCTTCTGGCATTCTATCCTACATTCCATCTGGCATATCTTCTGGCATTCTCTCTGGCCGTTGAGGTCCAGCGGTGCACACTGAGCTGGGCAGGTCCCCGGTTGAGGTCCAGCGGTGCACACTGAGCTGGGCAGCTCGCAGGTTGACGTCCAGCGGTGCACACTGAGCTGGGCAGCTCGCAGGTTGAGGTCCAGCGGTGCACACTGAGCTGGGCAGCTGGCAGGTTGACGTCCAGCGGTGCACACTGAGCTGGGAAGTTGGCGAAGAGCTTGGCGACGAGTTGGCAAGGTTGGGAAGGCGGAAGTGGAGGTGGAGCAAGGCGGAAGTGGAGGTGGAAGAGGCGGAGGCGAGGAGGAGGGCGAGGAGGAGGGCGAGGAGGACAGCTAGTCGCGGGCATGCGCTCTGATAAAATCTAACAACCCTCACCTGGCAGGTGGGGAACAACACTTGGTTTCAAACAGCCGTGACTTCCCAAGCCTCCCAGCGGTGGGGGCTGGCCATGCAAATCTTGGGTAGGTGTGGCCAGTACTTTTTGTAGGAATGTTTCCTGTTGACTTCGCAGCCATGGACAGGGGCACCACCTTCCACATCGTGGCCAAAGTGATTTTCTTTGACTCATCTCATGAAGCCCATGTGTTGCAAGAATGTGCAACAGGACGTAGGTTTGGATACAAAGGGTTACTGGAACTTGGTTACCATAACCATACTCTGTTGAATGCAGTTTTCCTGAAGCAGTACCCCTTCCCGAAAGTTGCAGCAGATGGCCACACGAAGGTCCTCAATCACGAGGTTCCATCGTGGCACTCTCTGAAGAATGTCATCGACGTTTGTTCAGGAATTGGAGCTCTTTCAGAAGGAGTTCTGGCTGCCGGCTTTGATCCGATCCTCTCAGTTGATGTCATCCTAAGATGACTGACTTATGTGCGGGTACAGCATCATGGGACTGTATCACCTGTGACATTGGTGACAATGAAACTGCTCATGAAATCTGGACCAAAGCGAGGTATGCAAAGACCATGACGGCTGGTTTTAGTTGTCAACCTTTTTCCAAGCTTGGAGATGGCCTGGGTAGGAATGACCCACGATCGAGCTGTCTTACCAAGGTTTTGCAGGCGGCTCACCTCCTTCAGACACAGATCCTGGTTCTCGGGTGTGTGCTCCCTGCAGCATCCAATGAGTTTGTTCAGAGTGAAATCAAGAAATTTCAGCAGCTGACAGGATTTAACTGCAAACAGATCAATTTGAAACTGCAAGACATCTGGCCTACGAGAAGGGATAGGGCTTGGTGGATCCTTTCATCGCCTGCTCTTTCCCCAATTGATGCTAAGAGTTGGACTGAGTTGCCAGAACTGCCTGCGGTTGAATGTGTGATCCCCAAAATTTTTCCTTGGGACCCCAAAGATGAGACTGCTTTACAACTGGATGATATTGAAGCCTCTGCTTTTGGTTTGAATGACGATACTTTCCATAAAACATAGTATTATTGCTTTGGTTTTCATGGCCATTTTAACATGACCGAATACTAAAAGTAAAAGGACACAATTGAAAACAAATACAGCAATAATTATGGGTCAGCCGGTTTTTTTCAATTATTGAGATGGTTTTACTAATCGGATCTTAAGATTGCTTGGTGTTTACCCCTGCTAGTGAATGGGTTGTAGCCTCAGCTATGAGTATGCTGAATAGGGTCGGTTCACTTACAAACTGGGCTTAACTAACCCACTTACCAACTCGTTTAATTCTCTTTGTTTAATGTTAAATCCCAAGTTTTAGTGGTTTCTCAGAACCATGTGGTGCTGGGTAAGTACAAGTGGGCCTCCCCAGTTATAAGTTGGATTTTAATCCCCATTAACTAGATATGACCCCTATAAACCAACCGTAGATCCGTAGCTACTGCAGTTATAACCTAACTTAGCCAACTATGGGGCACCATCCTGAAATAACCACCTTGGTGTAGGAGAAAAAACTGTGCTTGGCGGCGTCTTTGTTGCTGGATGCTTGCCATCAGTTGACTCGATGCACATCGGAGCCTCGGCAGGTTCAACCGTGCCCAAGAACCCTCCAAATTTGGAGTTGTTTAACATGTTTTGATGAGTTTGCCACATTATGGCATACATGGAGGATGAATATCCACATATTCTACCAGCTATCTTGGGTCAGGCTACCAGGGCTATGGCCATGGCTATTAGTTATCACTGGCTATTTTTTGGGGATTATACAGTCATTCTATTTTGATGGGGTTTTCTTAGTACTTATAACTGGTATAACTCGGGCCTAAAAAACAGCATCCTATAGCTAGCCATTCACCTAAGACATTTCGTGGTAATGTACACCTCATCAAAAGTACTAAGAAAACCCCATCAAAATAGAATGTCTGTATAATCCCATAGAAATAGCCAGTGATAACTAATAGCCATGGCCATAACTGTGGGCCATAGGCTATAATCTATTGAAAATAATCACAAGCTGGCCGCCGCTGGTTTCGGTGGAGATCATCTTGCAGATCCTGTTTTTAGAGAGTGGTGGATCATTCTGTAGCAATCTAGGGTGGGTGAGAATCAAGAATGTAGCTGTAAATTATACAGCGAAGGCCCTTCAACAATTATAAATGGTTATAGTCGGTAATTAATGTGGTTGTTCCATAAATGGGGTAATAGCTGACTTATGAATTGTTAAGGACAGTATATAACTATATGATACTATATGGACATGCTTTTTGCTGAAGATTTTGTTCGATAATGTTGTTGATGTCATTCCAATATCCCACAATGTGGGGCCCCCAAACGTTATAAGTTGGTTTATAAGCCCCAATAACTAGTTCGTGATTTGCGTACCATTCAAACCAGTCCGTGAAATTGGAGTGATGTGAACCCCAATTTAGCTATCAAGAATCAGCGATTAAAATCCCATGAAATCACAGTTTTTGCTGAGTTCCATCCCCATTTTCCATATGGTTTCTACAGTTAAGGCCCGAAATACCAGTTATAAGTACTAACAGAACCCCATCGAAATAGAATGTCTTTTATCCCATAGAAATAGGCAGTTAGTTCACTAATAGCCATGGCCATAACCCTGGTAGCCTGACCCAAGATAGCTGGTAGAATATGTGGAGATTCATCCTCCATGTATGCCATAGTGTGGCAAAGTCATTAAAACATTGCCATTCATAGAAATGATAGTGATCTTCCATAATCCATCACCTTATTATAGAAATTATGATGATTATGGATGAGCCACAACCATATAAACATAACATTATCGAACAAAATTATATATCTTAATTATAACCTGATAATGATGATCGATTATTGCTGAGGATTTATTGCTGATTATATAATTTCACTAATAGCCATGGCCATAACTCTTAGCCATTCATAGGGGGCCCCACTATCCCAAAAGGGCCTTTGACTTCGATGTGGTCCCGGGCCTGAGGAACCTTGCGCAGCCTTGTTGCTGGACGCGAGGGACGGAGAAGGTTTAGACTCACCGCTACAATGTGGTGGCCCCCATAGGACAAATCATAGGGAAAATCATAGGAAAATGGGGATTTCATGGGATTTATAGATGATTTATGATGGCGAAGTTGGTGAACATAACTATAATAACTAAGACTTATGGTAGATATATCGAACTAGTTAATGGGATTATAAACAAACTTATAACTGGAGGACACCACCTTGTACAATGAGCGTTAAAGATGTCAATGAAGGTACCCCCTTAACTCCTCCAAAACTATGGATTATGTTGGTATTGAAACCGTTTGAAACCCCATGCTGACTTGGGGATCCCCCATTTAAGAACCCCTCTGTGAAGTTTGCCTGCAGTAACATAATAAACAATATCAGAGTTACACGACCTCTGAAATACCTGGTAAGATTGGCAAAATGACACGTGCAGCATAAAGTCATCTGGTTGGTGGTTTGGAACATTGTCTATTTTTCCATATATTGGGAATAATAATCTTCATCATCCCAACTGACGAACTCCATCATTTTTCAGAGGGGTAGGTATACCACTAGTCCTAGTCATGGTTGCTTGGTGGTTTCAAATATGTGTTGGTTGATGTTCGAAGCTTATTTGCTGATGGTCCCCACTTTCCGTTTTTTCCTTGGGTGGCGGAACCCGGAACCACAAAGCACGTGATTACTGTAGCTATGTTTCTTGCATTTTGTTGGTTTATAAATCCCATGAATACCTACAAGGTGGGGCCCCCCAGTGATGTGAACGTTGGTTTATAATTCCCAGCAACTAGTTCGTTATAAGTACCATAAACCATTGTGAAATTGGAGTTATGTTCACCAACTTAGCTATCGTAAACGGGGGTCCCGCTTTGTAGAGTAGTTATCAATAGTTGAGCTACTTATAACCAACTTAGCTATCGTAAACGGGGGCCTAGCCTTGTAGGGACTTGGCCCTTCTCAGTGCCTCAGTGCAGGGTCAAGAGCGACACTGTTCAGTAAAATACAGGGCAAATATGTGACTTTTTCCCGAAACCAATTTAGGGAGCTGGAATCTGATGTGAAACACGTTCAAAGCTGGATGCTGGTTTGATTGGTGACTGGATCGTTGGTAACTCTTTGCCCGTTTGAATGTGAGATTTCAGATTGTTCGGCTACGGTTATGGCCCGAAATACCAGTGACAGGTCGGTAAGTCATGCCATTCATGGAATGATAATCCCATCGAAATAAGCATAGAAACAACTGGTATTTCGGGCTGGTTTTAACTGTAGGTTGTTGAGGATCATACCTTTGTCATTGATTGAGTCGGATAGCATTCATAGAGGCTTGGTCGAACACGGAATTTCCCAAGTGGCCCCTTGGGTCCAAAGTGTCAAGAAATTTCCCCCTGATGAGTGGCATGGGTGTGGGTTTTTTGACCCTCTACCCCTGGTTAAGGTCAAGATATATCAACACATGGAGGCCTACGTATTAGATTTTTTGATCTATCCTCACCATGTTTGAAAAACAGCTTCGCCAGAATCCAGGTTGTTTTTCGTGGGTGTGCATTCCACATGGAGGTTTCCTAACATGGTGGTACCACCGAAATCATCCATTCTAATATGACTTTTCCCATATAAACCATTCATTTTGAGGTGCCCTCACTTATGGAAGCCCAATGAAACCCACATATCTGCTGCCACTTTTGAGCACGCCACTCCGATTTTTTTTTTCGAGGCAATGCCTGGAGGAAAGCTGTTGTTTTTGCGCAAAAAAACGGGACTCCGTCGTAAAATCTGCTTGGTGGTTTGGAACCATGGAATTTTATGCATTTCCATCTATTGGGAATGTCATCATCCCAACTGACGAACTCCATTATTTTTCAGAGGGGTAGGTATACCACCAATTAGACATGGTACAACTTCCCATCATCCAATTCCGGACGCACATTGCTCTGAGGTTTTACGAATCTTCGGCCAACATTCGATCTGCCGAGAGTTTCTTGCGTTTTTTTGCTAGGGGGCTGGGGGTTTGCACGAGCCTCATTAGGATGAAGCCTGATTAGGAGTCCACATTGAATTTCTTGGGTCGAAGGGTTTGAATGTTCCCATTGGTTGATACACCATAAAAAAAAAAAAACTATACATACAATGTGAGGCCCCCCAGTGATGTGAACGTTGGTTTAGATTCGCCCCAGCAACTATAGCTATAAATGCCATAAACCATAGTGAAATTTGACTTATAAACCAACTTAGCTATCTTGGGGGCCTCACATTGTAACTAATCATAAATAGATCCTCCAGATCCCTCCAGATCGTGGCTGGGAAATCCCCTGAAACCTTTGCGATTGGAGGAGGTGAAAATCCTCTCTGGGAAAATCATCAAACTCGGTGATTGATGAACAGCCAGGTGCAATGGAAACACTATCTCTTGACTGTATATACTGCTTGTACCGACTTACTTGTACATTCCAATTGTGTCTTCCCCACGGAAACCTAGTGAGTATGCACTTGACTATCCAAATCTTTCCTAAGAAAGTACATGGTTTAGATCTACGAGGAAGGCATGATGGTTGTTTTCTCATCTCTACTTGGAAGTGCAATTCCAGTTATGAGATGTTATAAGAAATAAGTAGATATATCTCGCCATCATGATAGCAGTCCGTATCCCAACTTATGGAGGTTACAACGCCATGGTTACATACCCCATAAGAAGGGTTGGTGCCTCGTCTGTACACGAGTCAAAGTTGCGTGCGCAGATGAGCCAGAAATGTTCTGCGATAAAACCATGTGTGCGCAGACGAGGCAGTCTTGTGTGCGCAGATGAGTTAGTTGCTTACCCATAAGAAGGAACCCCGGCTGCATTCCCAAGTAGCTTATATCTCCCATTGTACTGCCATGAATACCTTTTTAAATCCCTTCAAAGATCACATTTTTTGGGGGTTAACTGCGCCCCTCAAGTCCATGTGCTCGCCCTTTGGATCGTTGAAAGGGGTGCTATTCATGGGACTCAGCCATGTCTTCTTGGAAGTTTTAGACAGTCGAGGCCCTTTACCAGTTATACATGGTTATATAATGTTATATATGGTTGCCATTGTAGTTACTATTGGGTAATGTGGTTATAGCCTTATAGCTGACTTATTCGGGCCACAACTGTAGGGTCTAAAGGAGTATCGAAGATATGGGGTGACAGATGATGTTTGGTTGATGACTACAGTTAAGGCCCTTTACCAGTTATAAGTACTTATAACCCCATTTATAGAATGTATAATCCCATTTATAACCAGTTATAACTAGTTATAACTAATAAATGGCCATAACTGTATAGGTTTCAACGGAATGCTATTTCTCCTTGTTTTGAACACTGCTCAGTTGCCTTTTCGCCATCGGTTTTCACAAATGGCGCGATGGCGGTACCCCAAAATGGTTGGTTTATAATGGAAAACACACTTGTAAATGGATGATAACTAAGGGTACCCCATTTTAGGAAACCTCATCAGTAATTGCTCTTTTCCAGTTGTACGTCAGTTATAACCCAATTATGGAACAATAACCCCATGAATAACAATTTCCAACAATTCATAACTGGTATATCGGGCCTTAAATGCAATTATTTACAGCTATGGCCATTTATTAATTATATCTGGTTATAAATGGGATTATACATTCTATAAATGGGGTTTTGTTTGTACTTTTAAAGAATGGTACGGCATTAGGGATGTTGGATCCTACTGTTTTACCCACATTTTAATCACTATAACCATTATAACCCACTATTAAAAATCATTTAACCGTTGTTTACTGGGCCAGCCTTTGTTAGAGATTTTAGTACTTTAATCTTTTGCTATCAATGGTTAAATTAGTCATAATCAGCTACACAATATATTTTTTGCGGCAGGTATTCCAGATTCAGCAGGATCATGTTGGTAAAAACTAATGATAACAGTTAAGGCCCTTTACCAGTTATAAGTACTTATAACCCCATTTATAGAATGTATAATCCCATAAAAATAACCAGTTATAACTAATAAATGGCCATAACTGTAATGATATGATAACCATCTGCAAATTTACCAGCGTAAAAAAATATGTTTCATGGATGGGACAAAAACCATCAATCCTTTCGGGTGGTTTATGTTTTTGCAGTAAACTAACATACCCGGCCTGGTAAACATACAAAAAACGCTGGAAAGATTCACCATGCTATTAATAGGTAAATCAACTATTTCTATGGCAATGTTCAATAGCTTTTTGTATGTTTACCAGAGGGTAAATGTCTTAGGGAGGAAGATGGCAGCCTTGGTCCGTTGGTCCTACTCAGTTCTTTTCAGGAAGATCTGAGGGAAGATGATGGTCGCGTTTTTGGTGGACGATAGTCCCAATGTACAGTTCTGGCCTGAGAACCAAGTAAAAAATCAGTGAAATAACACAATGTATGGATTTATGGAATGATAACCCATAGCAATATTCATTTATAACCTTTTATAACTGGTATTTCGGGCCTTAACTGTGGTGGAGGCATACCCTTTGGTTATTTAACAGTTTGCTATGGAAGCCATGGCCAATGTATAGGTGATAAACATGAGAATTTCCCTGTCCAACGATTTTATAATTCCTACAGCTACGTTAAATAACTAGAGGGTATTTGGCACACACATCTTTAAAGTATTTGAAGGATTCTTAAATAACAGATCACTGGTGATGGTTTATGGGTCTTCCCTTTAGATCTTGGGGCATCCCAGCAAGTCTCTTTGCGGATTTTGTTTTTCAGGGATTCTGCAGTCCCCGCATTGAACAGAAATACAACTGATTGGTTGTAATTTGAAACGATTTCATCAGGGTAGAATTTCCCATGGGTTCCCAGTTGTCAAATTCCGGCACGTATGGATTCATATGGTAGTATGGAAGTCTGAGTGCATGTGAACAGTGCGTGGCAGGCGCAGTACTTTAGACATACATCAAAATTTCGTGGCAGGCGCAGCATCTGCGTTGCACGATGTTGCCGGTCTTATCTGTAGGAAGAAAAGGAAGACGAGGATTGCAATGCTGACACGCGGCGTAGCGGCGCAATGTTGTGACAACACGACCTTCAAAGCCAGGGCTGCGAGAAGCGAGCATTGGACCAGGGCCTTGATGGGCGACGACGGACGGGCGCTTCTGGGGGGCTATACTAAATTGCAACGGCCGAGCATTCGTCAAAGAAAAACGCACCATACATGGTCCAGGTAGATCTGATAGATCTGGCGCTGGCAGTGGTTGGACTGTTTCTTTTGTAAGTCCTCCATCATTTCTTTTGTCATTTGTTGATGTTCACCCGCAATAAGTCGCCTTTTTTGGGCAGCCTCTAACTCTAACTGATTTGCACCTCTTTGGGCCCCGGTACCTTCAACCCTGTTGGCGCCAAGACGGCCAAGACAGACGCAGGAGTTGATTTGTTTTGCTGTTCAACGTCTGTGGTTCTTGGTGTTGGAAACTATACTTGATGATTTTCGCCCGTATACTTAATCACAAGCAAGGCAGGAAAGACATTTTACAGAAGGATGAGGTTTTGTGGCTTTACGTGTGTTACATGGATGTTTCGGGACAGAAACTGTAGCCGAATGTAGCCCCAAGTACGGAATTTTCTCCAGAACCACTCCCCTAACATGAAACACTCCCATGGTATGGTCCTAAAATGCTCCAAATATGTGTTTTTACCCCTTACTGTTTCTACCCCTTGCCAGGTTGTGTTTAACATCAGGTGGTTTCCCACTTAATTTCCAGGCAAATATCCATTCGTAGCTGACCACTTAATATCCGGTTAATATCCATTAGTAGCTGAAATCCCAGCTATTGTTGGCATATATTTCCAACATTATTTCCACATATCTCCACAAAGGGAGCGTTTCATATTCGGAATTTCCGTACGATGGAAATTTAGAGTGTTAGATTAGCCTATTCAAATACTTTGATTTGCCATATTTTTTCTCTGGCAATGAAAGATCAATTCCAGTCATACAACCCTTAAATTACCATAATAATTGTCATATCATATGATATCCCTTTTTTATCCCCACAAAAAAAAAAAAAACTTTATAGTTATTTCATGATATCCCCATATGAAAAAAGACTGATTATGTTTCATCAATGGGCATTTCAGGAACCTAAATTGGAGGTACCTACCATATATAAGGCTTATATAAAGCCTATGTAAGGGAATATTCCCTCAAAATATGGCCTAAAATATGGTACAGTACCTCCATTTTAGGATCCTGAAGATCTCCCATTGATTTCACCAGGTTGCCATCCCTTTCGGGCAAAAAAAATCATCAGGTTTCTTAGGGGCCATCTTCCCCGAGACCTTTGCGGTGCACCTCACAGATTCCAGGTTCCACGTGGACCCAGGGGACGCTGTGGGGATGAGGATTTCATGGGGTTTTACTGCGCAATGTGGGCCCCCCCAGTTATGTGAATGTTGGTTTTAATTAAACCCAGTGTCACTGTAGTTTTTTGAGTACCATAAACCATAGTGAATGTTGATTTATACGACCCAGTTACTGTGAATGTTGGTTTATAAAACCTACAGTTAAGGCCCAAGTTATGCCAGTTAGAAGTACTTAGAAAACCCTATTTATAGAATGTATAATCCCATTTATAGCCAGTTATAACTAATACATGGCCATAACTGTAAGTACCATAAACCATAGTGAAATTGTAGTTATGTGAACCCCAACTTGTCGCGATTTCGTGGCCACGGGGGTCCCACTTTGCACAATTTGGCACCTGTTTACGATAGCTAAGTTGGTGAACATAACTCCCATGGTAAAAACGGAAATAGGAGTTACTACAAAAAGGGGCCCCACAACGATAGCTAAGTTGGTTTACAATTCCAATTTTTATGGTTTATAGTATTCATAACTGTAGTTTTTGGGGTGAATCTAAACCAACTTATAACTGGGGGGGTTCACATTGTTAGGATTTTATGTTTTTCCGTGTTTGGAAAAAATTGACAATTTTAAATTATGGGGACACATTGAAACGACATACCGTCTTGAAAATACTTTTCGGCACCTTGTTTGGGGGTAACAATACATGAACTTGTCCTCAAACTGTTGTTTGATTTCCCATTCACAAAGTGGTGCCCCCAAGATAGCTAAGTTGGTTTATAACTCTAATACTTCGGACTTATGGTAGATATATCTATAGTTAATGGGATTATAAACCAACTTATAACTGGGGGGGGCACCACCTTGCACCTGTTTTTGTTTATTGATTTAGTACTGAAACTGTGTGATTCGACCTATTTCGTTTGGGATGTGCTGATCAAAACTGCACGTTTTTTTTTTAGGCTGCCGCTAATTGCCATAGATGTTTGCAAGGGTTACTAGGTCAATCTTAGATGGGTAGTTTCATTTTTTAGTCCCTTGGTATCAATGGGATGATCTACTAAGCAGCTAAGTTTTTTTTGCAGGAATCACAGATTGGCCATGGTTAATGTGAGATGTGAAGTTGCAGAGAATCAAATATGATGGTTGCCATGTTTTCATATCATGCTAGGTAGTTGGAACCATGATGGATCCATGTCCAACCTAAAACCACTATAGATGATTTATGCTGATTTGGTAATTTTACTGTGTTGGTACTTTTTCCATAGCCATGTTGGTAATTGTTCCATAGCTATGTTGGTAAAGCCAAATGGGCCAAATGGGCCAAATGTTCTTTCGTGTGTGGTTCACTGTGTTTCCAGCCACGAAAAACCTGATTTTTCCAGCCACAACGACCAGGCTCCGGGCTGAAGAGTGTTTTCCCTGACCTCGGGGTGTCCAAATAAGGGGTGACTTTCGCCGAAATATGTGTCTCTCTGTTGAATTAACAGATGTTTTGCGATGTTTTTGGGGATGATGCAGTCATATGGATTGTGTAGTTTCTGTTTAAGACACAATGCGATAAAAACAGTTATGTACATTATGTTCTTCAGTTTTCGCTGTTGTCTTTAATTTGGACACACGCTTAAACAGGTCAACAGCCGCCCAGCATTGCGTTTCTATGCTGTTCTCGTGTATGAAGCCATAGCAGGGGACGTCAACTCGTCAATATTGGTTCCACATGGTTCCATCTGAACAAGGTGAGCCTGTTTTCACGATAGCAAGGTGAACAAGTCTGCTATAAGTTGGCTTATAAATGGGTGAATTCTATCTGGTTGGTGGTTTCAAAGATGAATGGATTATTTTCCATAATTGATATATGGGATGGGATAATCCGTCCCATTGACGAACTCCATCATTTTTCAAGATTTTATATGCACCACCCACCAGCTATGGTTGGGCTAAGTCAAGTTGGTGCCATTTTTCTGCTGAATTTTATGGATGCAAGAAGTTGGTTCTTAGCCTCACCCGGAAGTATCCCACCTCGGTGACTGGGAAAAGGGTTGATGTTTTTGTTTGTTTGACATGGAAAACTGGATCAATATAGCTCTAAGTATCGTTAGATTTTTGGGAGTAACTTGATGAACATCAATTTACCAACTATGTTGATGTGGACAGAAGGGCTAAAGGGTTTTGACCCATGATCGTTTTTTATTCAAGTTTTTTCCTTTGCAGTTATATTTGGGCTGTCGCTGGCGGAACCCCAACCAGTGGAGATGGAAGAAGTATGAGCAAGTACATTGCAACTGGAATCATTGCCTGTTTTCCATCTTAGTGAGAATCATGCCTCTGACATTAGTGTAGTAGGTCGAAACCCCCCAAGCATACAGCAAGCCACGTTCTGTTTCTGCGCTTATAACTTATAACTTGTACATGTGGGGATTATGTCCCTATACTGCACTTGGCTTTATTGTTAAGTGGGTAGCTGGCATGAATTCGTTTGAAAACTGGATCTATGCTAAGATATGTCGAGATATCTTCAAGCAGTTGGGTTCGAAGAATGCCACTTTAGAACGATAAGCTGAGTGTGGAAAAGGGCCCGGCCGGAGCAAAGATCTCCGATCGCGTGGTGCCCATTGAATCGGAGCTGATACGCTGCGGCATGGCTGTCGTAGGCGTTCGTTGAGCTCTCAGAGCGTTCGTTCTGTCGCGCTGGTGAAAACGATTGCTCTTTGTTGCGAGTTGTCACATGTTTTTCTTTACTAAATCCAACTATATCCAACTACCATGAGTTGTTTTGCCAGTTTGTTTTTGTTAGAAAACTGGGTTGCTAATCACTACAGTGAAGAAACAATATGAAGGAATTCAATTTCAGTTTTAGGGCTTCAGCCCTACAAAAAATCGCTAAGAAAAAGCCCTACATCAATTCCAGTGGTTAAGAGGGAGCAGTTCGGAGCTAAGAGTATCCAGAAAAATCCGGCCTTAAAATGGGGAGCTGTTCCGAGCTACGCATAGAGTTTCCCATCCGTTATAATATAATGATAGTTATACAATCAATGATAGTATAATGATAGTTATAGTATAATGATTTTCTATACCATATGATAGTTAATGATAATTTTACGATTATACAACGCTTTTTATAATGTGTTTTCCATCGCTTTCATACCATCCAGGTCGAGTAGAGCTCGGTGGCAGGGAGCTTAACATGAGGCGTTTCGCACCTTGTAACTCCAGTAATCAATGACCATTTCAGGTACCGATTTATTGGAGGCACCTACCATATATAAGGCCTAAATTTCAGGGGATATGCCCAAAAAATATGGTTTTGTGGTTTTAATGTTTTAGATGGTACAGTACCTCCAGTTTAGGTACCTGAGATGGTAATTGAAGTTATAAAACTGGTTCAAAACCCCTGCTGGCTGATGATTAATGAGGGAAATCAATGAAAATTATCTATAAATGTGAGTCTTGATGGGAAAATCTTCTGAGCCTTGTTCAAAACTACTTTTGGTTGATTCTTCTATAGGGGACTGCTATCCAATATTATTTAATAGATTGGGAATTATCACAACCCATGAGCACGGTGTTTGCTCAACTGGTTGGTGCTTTGGAACATGTTTTTATGTATATTGGGAATAATCATCGAACTCATATTTTGCAGAGCGGTTGAAACCACCCAGTCAATTATTGAGGGTGAAATGTTGGGTAATGAATTGATTACGAAGTGGGATGCGCATCCAAAAGGGGCAGACCTACCATAGGATGATCGTGGTGACTACCAGGAGTATTTTCCACATTACTATTTGGTGGCGAGCTACCCACGGCTCGTAAGTGGCTTATAACACCAGTTACAAAAGGGATAAGTAGGGGTAATCCACTTAGAACTGGGGTTATAACCCACTTACTAAGCGGGATGAGCCACCAAGTACCTGCAAGCTGCACATGTTTTTGACTACTTGGAGGACCATCCCAGTTAATCACTGGTCAATTGGTCAATGACTGCGGTGATAAGTTCTCAATTCCTGGGCTTGTCTCACATAGAAGTGGTTTATAGCCCCAGTAACCTGCTGACTGATCCAAGGGATGATTCTCCAAGTGCATCGCAATGTGGGGCCCCCCAGTGATGTTTGTTGGTTTATGAACCCTAGTAGCTACAGTTGTAAGTACTATAAACCATAGTGAAATTGGAATTATATGAACTCCAACTTGTCGCGATTTCGTGGCCACGGGGGCCCCATGCACTTTGTAGTGTCACCGCCTTTGGCTTCAGCATGTGACGGCACGCGCACGCACCGGGCACGCGCACGCACCGGGCACGCGCCGCCGTCTCTCGGGCTGACTGGGAACATGTTGGCCATGGATCAACCTTGGATTTATTGATACCTTAATATTTTGCTATATGGAGGTTCCCTGAGATAGGGCTACCCCCAGTTATCATCCATTTTAATTAATGGGATTGTCCATTATAAACCATCCATTTTGGGGATACCCCCTTTATGGAAACCCCCATATAGATTGCTGCAGATTGGTATATTTACTATTATTTACTGACTGACCGCTAAAACACATTGAAATTAAATGCATCTAAGACTGGCCAAGCATTATTTTGTATTTTTCGGATAGACGCATATACAGTTGTCGTAGTCCTTTTATCTACTCAGGGGTTGAATGTCTTAGAGCCCTTATATGTGGTTTTGTTTTTGTTTTGATTCACATTATCTTTGGGTGGCCGTTTTTTGTGTTTTTTTACGGACAACTTTCCAATTGTGACAAGGTGGTGCTCCCCAGTTATCACTGCAACTATAGATAATTATACACCATAAAAACATACAGCAACCCATCAACTTTCGATACTAGTTGGTTATACTTGGTCTATAAATGTTCATAAACTACCCATTTAACTACAGATATATCTACCATTATCTACCATAAACGATGGACCATTTACCAACCACTCTTTTTTTTTCGGGGCAGCACCTTGTATGCCATGCTCAGCCTTGAGGCTATGAAGGATCTGCTGGTGGGTCATTCTGGCAGAACTTCTGCACCTGGCATGGTGAGTTTTTGTGGCTCTAGATCTGGGCCCTGGGCACGAAAATGGCATTCTAATCGGGAAAAAACCATTGGCACCAGGGGATTTATTGGAAAACCACATTTTTAGACAAACCCATCTCGTGTCTTTTTCGAGCTGGTGAATAAGGTTGAGTTTCAGGCATTTTGACGGAGGAATATGTATGAATATGTGATATTCAATGATATTCAGCCAAAAAAGCTGGCTAGTGGTTTCATGTTTTCGCCAGCGGACCGAAAACCGTGCACGTAAACGCACGTTTTTTGCTAGCGTGTGCTCTCGCAGGTCATGAAGGGGCGGGGTGGGGTGGGGTGGGGTGGACGGGGGCATTTGTTAACGTTCCTTGTGCTTCTTCCAGTACATGTTGCTACACGGCACAGATGTCTGGTAGTGTTGCTTCGCTGTATACATGAAGGGGTGCGGTGTGGTCGCGGGGGAATGTTGCTGTTCCTTGTAC
>Ga0126342_10012069_pt1 | contig 15430 bp, 4 predicted proteins | sample Cyp1metagenome_FD_92528 | JGI IMG/M metagenome (GOLD analysis project Ga0126342, IMG submission 92528) | Coral microbial communities from Lord Howe Island, Old Settlement Bay, Australia - Cyphastrea 1 metagenome | ecosystem: Host-associated > Invertebrates > Cnidaria > Coral ...
CACACACACACACAGACACACAGACACACAGACACACAGACACACAGACACACAGACACACAGACACACAGACACACAGAGACACAGAGACACAGAGACACAGACACACAGAGACACAGACACACAGACACACAGAGACACAGAGACACAGAGACACAGACACACAGAGACACAGAGACACAGAGACACAGACACAGACACAGACACAGACACAGACACACACACACACAAGCTCCTTTGTGGTCTCGAGTACCACACCCAAGGGTCTTTACTGACACCTAGTTGACAGCCGCAGCCGTGGCCCCCCGAACGGTTGGTGCTTGTTCGCCTGCACGGAGTGGTCTTCTTGCACTTCACTTTCGTTGCTGGCGGCTGACGCTGCTGACGCTGCGGCGCTGTGCAAGTTCCTGCGGCTGCCCTATTTCCTGAACTTGACCTATCAGTTGGACCTGGACTTCACGACATTCTGGCCTGTGATCAACTAAGGGGTGGCTCCCGGATCCTGCACCTGAACGAAGTATATGGGGTGGGTACTTGCCAAATTTTTCTTTGGTTTGTACCTGTGGTTTTACCTCCTCAGCCTTCTTTCTTCTTGGTTAGCTGGCACATTCAATACCTGGTTTCTGCTGGACAAAGTGCCCTTAAACGCAGGGTTGCTGACCTTGGGAACAATTTTGGTTTACACTTCGTTTGACAAGTTTTGGGATCTTAGCGAACCATTCCTCTTGGGCTGGAAAGACAGTGATACTCGGACCACAACTCGGTCCCAATTCCGAGCTACGCGCACCATACGTGGTTGTTGGGTACATTGCTTTGTCATTGGATATATCCTGACAATCCTCCAAAGCGTGCAGTGGAGCGAGGGTTGCGCTGTTGACATGGGCAGCGTGGGAGCTGATGGATTCCAATGGGGTCTATCGGCAAAAGCACATGTAGAGGAGCTCCAATTTGCTTGCGAGCATTCCCAAACCAGCACGAATCGATGTATTAGAAAACGCAGTTTTAAACGTGCCATCAAACGAGCAGAATTGCATGGGTACACTCACTATCGTGGCCAACTGTACACTGCTGAAAGACTTGGGACTATTTATAAGGGATCCATCGAGACTGCACCCAAGATTTGTAATAGCATACCAAGCTCCAAAATGAAACGTCAGAGATTCACCTGTTTTAACTGGAATTGCAGTGGTCTCTCACCCTCTGGGTGGGATTTTCTGCAACAGTGGATTGAATGCCAACACCTGGACATCATTACGCTCCAGGAAACCCATTGGAAGCATACGAGCGAATGGGTGACAGCTCATTACTACGCTCTTCACAGTGGTGGGGGTGATTCCAAAGCAGGGCTCTTAAGCCTGATCTCCAAGAACATATGCGCCTTGCATGATTTATCATGGCAGGAGGTGGTTCCTGGAAGGTTGATGCACTTTCGCATTCATGGCACAGATCGGGAACTGGATTTTGTCAACATTTATCAACATATCCACGCATATGATCGCATTGAAGACAGAGCCCACATTTGGAATGCACTTCAGACAGTGATCACTTCATGCTCCAAACGCAATCATCTCACGTTGCTGGGGGGCTGGAACACCTCTTTGAGAAGACAATCCACTGCAGTTGGACTGGATACGTACCACCTCAACGGTGATCGATGTGCGGGCCCCAAACATACAGACGAACATATTCTGCACAACATTCTCAGCCATTTTGACTTGGTAGTGCTAAACACTTGGGATGCAACTCTTGGACCAACATATCTCTTTGGACATCAATCCTCAAGGATCGATTATGTCATTTGTCGCAGGTGTCACAGTGATGCTACATCCAAACAAGTTCAATATATCAGTGATTTTCCTCTGAATTGTCCTTCGGGAGCGCATCACGTACCTCAGCTTGCGACTTTGCTCAAGGTCTGGCATCCTCATCAACGAGAACAATGCCACGGATGGTCAAGAGCACAAAGGCTTGAACTTTATCAACGGTGGACTAGCAACACAGACACCGCTGTACAACAGAAATGCACGGTCAGAGACACTGTTGAACTTCTTCCCACAACAGGTAATCGATTGGAAATGTTGCACAATGCCATGAACAATTTTTCAGCCCCAAGGAGACAATCACAGCAAGAGGCAGTGTGCAAGTATGACATCACACCCTTCCAACGCTTTCCGGTACACAGCAAGCATCTTCGAGACCTTCGACAACCCAGTTTGGAGAACTTGATCAAGGCCTGGTTTCATGTCACACAACGACAACGAGCAAGACAACAGATGCGTAGAACCTCAGCACAAGCCCGCAGACTAAGACTTCAGAAGATCTTTGACTCCGCAGGTCGTGCTGATGAAGCTCGTGATCATTTTCGACTGTACCAGGCAATCCGTGAACTTGCTCCCAAACAACCATATCGCAGAATACAAATCCGTGATTCCGATGGCAGGTTACTGCATCCTGAAGCAGCTGCCGACCGGATCTGTGACTGGTTTGCTGAACTGTACCATGATGCCGATGAGGAGGGGATCAGTAAGTCATTTCCATGGCCCTTCACTGAACAAGAATTTCATCAGGGTCTTGCACAACTGCCCTTGCTCAAGGCCTTATCCCCAGAATATGCGCCAGCGCCATTTTGGCAATGTGCAGCCAGGCAGATTTCCTCCTTTCTTCATCCATATTTTGGTGATTGCAGTGAACGAAATTGCCTGCCAGGAATGTGGAACAGGGGCACCATCTGCCTACTTCCAAAGCACACCCGACGTTGTCACCTGCCGCAGGAGTTACGTCCCATTACGTTGCTAGAACCATGCAATAAGGTGCTCATGGGTTGTTTGGCCAGACAATTGTTTGACTCCGTAGGAGCTCTTCTTTGTTCAGTACCACAGTACGCATACCTCCCATTGAGGGGTTGCATGGAGGCACTGACAAGATTATTCAAACATTGTGGTCAAGTTAGATCCAAATGCCTTGAACATCGGTATCATGTACACCAAAGAGCACGGGGCGACTCATTGGGACCTCTGGCAGGTGGATTGTTGGTCACACTTGACCTCTCCAAAGCTTTTGACACAGTGCCACGTCCTCGACTATATCGATGTCTTCAAAGGCTTGGAGTTCCAACAGTGCTCATTGACTTTCTGCAGGCGGTGTATCATGAAACCAGTTACAGTTTTCAGCATCGTGGTCTCACCAGGTCATTTGGAACTTCAAAAGGCATACGGCAAGGCTGTAAAGCAGCCCCAATCTTATGGGCCGCTTATCTCACAGACATCCTATTTGAACTTTGTAAACAAACAGATGATCACTGGTTGTACCAATGCAACACATGGTATGCTGATGACGGCTGCCTGCATGAGGTTGTGACCTCTTCAGCACAGTTCAAGCTGACGCTTCATAGAATTGGGCAGACCTTGGACATCCTGGAAGATGCCAAACTTTCTATCAACTTGGAAAAGACCTTTGCCCTGATGCGGTTGGTTGGATCAGACATGAACAAAATACAGAAACATCACACACAGCGCACATCCAATGGGGTTTTTCTCAAAATTCCTCGGAAATCCGGAACCATCACTTTGATAAAATTGGTCACACATTTCTCATACCTGGGTGCCACTGTCAATTATTACAATTTTGAACGTGCCACGGCAATGACAAGGATCAAGGCCAGTGACAAGACTGGTCAACAACTTCACAGATGGCTCTATTCCAAGAAAAGTCTCACTAATATGCAGAAATATCGACTATGGAACCAATGTGTATTCGCCACGATGAGATACAGCTTGATAGCAGTGGGCATGACGCACCAATCAGCAAAACTCATTGACATTGCCTGCCTGAAGCAGCTCAGAAGACTGTTTCGTGAACCTACTCATCTTACACTTATGTCCAATCAAGAATTTCTGCACAGACACCACTTGGTAGAGCCGTTGTTGCAGCTGGTGGCATTTTGCCAAAAAGCTTCGGAGCGGGATTCTCAACGAATCTCACAATTACGCATCGATGATATTCTCTTGCGTACTGAAGCCATTGACTATGAGCACCAAATGCAGGTCTTGACGGAGAGCTGGTTTCTTCAGCGGCAGCGTCATTCAGACCGGATCCCTGTTCAGCCTGATGCCCAGCTTGTGTGTCCAATCTGTTTTATTCTTCTAGATTCCTGGAAGCTTTTGAGGAAACATCAGACGGAAGCCCATGGCACAAGACCAGGTGCCCTGCGACAATTTACACCCCAGGAATGTGCACAGGGAGTTCCAACCTGCATCAGATGTCATATGAAATTTTCCACATTCCACAGTTTGGCATATCATGTTCAATATGTATGTATGGCCGATCGGCAGGACATTGAAGAAGTCGAACATCGCGTTCGAGTGCAAGAGTTGTTGCAGTATGCCAGAGGACAGCAGCTCCAGGCGTTGACAGAAAATGCACCTCTCTTGGCATATTTTCATCACAGATGTGCGCTATGTTCTTTCTTCAGTGTCACGACAAGAGGGCTGTACATGCATTGGCAACGAGAACATTCAGCCGAATTTCAACGACATGAACCGATCAATGAAAGATTGCTGCCCTTGTTTGAACACGACAGTCCCTGTGCCTTGTGTGGGGCTACATTCAAGCAATATCACAAATGTCACATTGTTCGACAGATGGCACTATTGCTTACTCAAGCAGGTGACCAAATCACTCCTGTGCGATCGGCTTTGGTCTGCCAGCACTGTGGCAAGGTCTACACGACACGACATGGCCTCTTGCAGCATGCTCGAAGATACCACCGTGCTGAACAGGCGGTTGAAGAAGCCACAGCACTTGATATTGACATGCAGTGCCAAATCTACCAGGCGGTGACGCTCAACGCCTGTGAAGACTTGCTGCTGCAGGAAGACATTCAGCACTTCCTCTCCACGAGGTGCCTGAAATGTCAAAAGACCTATGCAGGTCGACGTGCATTGAGTCGGCATATCAAACAAAACCATGCAAGTGAGTGGCACGAGTGCGAACTTCGCGCCATGCAATTGGACATTCAGTGGAAGCCGATTTATGGTTGTGTTTGCAAACCGACTATGCACACCAAGCATATTTGTCAGATGTACCTTCAGTTCATTTTGCTCAGGTTGGACCATGAGCGACAGATGATGCCATTGCTGGTGGCTGAACCTCCAGACGTGATTCTCAGTGTGGTGGAACAGATCGAACCCCTGCTCTGGCTGGGCTTTGCACAGAACTTATACAGCAAGAGCCAACTGCGCCTCAATCTGACACGACACTGCCAGGTTTGCGGCTACACTGGGCTGAATGCAGAGGACCTGCGTCTTCACATGCATGCGATACATCCAGTACACCTTCAAGAGAGCCAATATCTCATCGAGATGTTCAACTGGTGCATGTTCATGGAAATGGGCTGCTTCTGCAACCCGTCACCGGGATGGGGAGAGCTACATCATGAATGTGTGGGTTTGACTCAGCTGGCATTGATCGCTGCTTCCTACGGCTGGCAGGTGGTGCTACCATGGCCTTTTACTTCTCAGGATTTGATCGGCCTGCTTGGCAACCTGCTTCCCTGCTCGGCCCTTCAGAGAATCACAATGGCCTTGATGACCAGGAATTTCCATCAACTGTGGGAAGACACTGAGCTATTGACAATGCTAGCCACTCACTGCCTTGTCTGCCAGGAACCGGTGGCGATGTCCCACATACAGGCTCATCTGGTTGTGGCGCATCAGATCACCAATGACAGGTTGAAGTATGTGACACATCAACTCAGTGCAGTTTTCGATCAAATCTCCATGGCTGAGGAGAGATGCGACTGGTGCCATGAGCTGTTGCACACTTATTTGGACGCAGATGATGTGATGCAAGTTGACGTCCATGCTCACCTGCAGAAGTGCCCGATGATCACACAACTGGCCATGCTGTTGATGCATCCCCGATGGTCTGTTCCAGCACTGCAACCACTGACCTGGGCCACGCAGGAGAGAATTTGTGAGAATCGCCGCAAGCACGAGCTGAAGCTTTGGCAATTCAATGTGAGCACCTCAGACACATATGGACAATCACTTGAACCAGTTGCTCAAAGTGGACTTCAACTCATGGATGATTCCCTGATTGGAGAAAGTGTTCATTACCAATGTTTGTTGTGCTCGAAAACATTTTTCTCACCCAACAAGATGTGCACTCACTTGCACCAACAGCATAACTTTCTTCAGTTGCAAACACACATGTGCTATTACAGATTAGCACTACGATGCACTGATCCCTGCCAATTCTGCGGTCTCAAGCAACATCAGCAGCAGTGCCCAGTCCTCCTGAACTTGGCTGTGTTCCTCATCAATGGATACGGCATCAGAGGCATCGGAAGGCATAGACTCGGCCATGAGGATTTGGGGCAACCTTCTGACGAAGGAGCAAATGAACAATTTGGGCATCACTCCACCAGTCCATCGCGACAAAGGTCGAGAAGGCAAGCGGCCCAGGACAGACCGCAAGACAGATCGCAAAGATCGCTCAGCTTCGGAGTCCACGACCACGGTGCCGACAGAAGTGCTGGGAACCTTGTGTCGGTTGGTGCTGCGACACGAGGATACGATCAACAGCCTCCTTCAGAAGAGTCAGTTCATTGTCCACCTGGCGACGGGCCCTGGGAGTGTCCTCCCACTACTGATGGATGCCAGCCGCACTTGGCATCAGCAGGAAACGAAGCCCATTCCTCTGAGGCACCTGCTAGTCCAAACCATGGTCCAGGAACTGGAGCGTCGCTTGAAGACGCTGATGGAGGCGACGCCGACAGCAGAACTGTTCCAGGACTGCAAGTCCTATCATCTGGTGAAGGACGACACCAACCGGTCCATGCCTTTCCTTCGCTGGAGTCACCAGCGCAAATGCCTGGAACCAACGGAGCAGGCATGCTTGCCCATCAACGAGGTGCACCGGAGTCTGCAGAACATCCTACGATTGCTGGCGGACCACAGGGTGACCCTTCGATTTCACAGTCTGAAGAAGGTTCAAGACACCAAAGAGAATCAGCAGGCAGTGCCGTGGATTTGGACAGTGGCACAACGCCACGACCCGGAACTCTGGCACGAGGTTGCCAAATTGGCCTATCACAGTTCTTGGCAGCTCATCCAAGTGCGTCTTCGTCCTCAAGGTCTCGATCGCACTCCACTGGCCAAACAGATCCAGAAGATGATGTGATCCTGATCCCTATTTTCTTGAATAGCACTGGGACAGCCTGCTTTGCCAATACGGTGGTAATATGCCTTTGTTGGATGACCCTACTTTCAAAGGGATTTGAGCCTTCTGAATGGAGACATGGGTTTGCGATGCTACGCACAATTTTCAGTGCGCATTACATGCCAGTGGACCTCACAAAGATGGACCCCTTTAAATGGCTGCTTTTGGGTACTTAGACAGTGGAGTCATTCAGGAGTCAGCAAGACGTTTGTGAATTTACCCAGTATCTTCTTCATGTGATGCAACCTCAATTTCTCCACTGTGGTTGGGTGACACGTCCAGCATTGCTAGCTTTGGGTGACGATGCATTACAGCTGGAAAAAGGACAGCGATTCACTCCAGTGTCACTGTCGTACATTGACCACATGGCAGATACATGTCAATTGCAGTCACTTGTAGACTTGTGGCATGATCCCCAAGGTTTTTGCAGAGCAGCTGAGGAGGTGGGCCACCAAATCATCCTGACATTGGATAGGTTCAATCCAGATACGGGCATGAAATGCACACAGATGATTGATTTGCAGCAGTATGACATTCGTTTTCCATGCTTCATCAATATGGCTGGTGATTTCATCATGGACAGATTTGTGATTTGCGCCATTATTTATCACATTGGTCCTACACCACACTCAGGACATTACAGGGCCATGGTAAGGTATCGCAACAGCTGGATGAATTATGAAGATGGCAGACCGCCTGACAAACAACAGGTGTTACCAGAGGAAGTACTCAGAAACTGTTGCATGTTTTGGCTTTTCCGTCCAACACCGGAAATAGCCAGGACCATGCAGAATGAGGATCCAACGCAATTCCGAAGCTTCAGCACTCTCACGAGGACTGGAGAGGAGGAGCAGACAGCGGAAGAGCCTATGACATAGCTCTATGCGGCCACCAGATCACAACAATTGACAGGAATTCATTCTTCCTCTCTCCGGTCGTTCAGTTTGGTTGCATGATGATATTTTTGCATATTTCTGGATGACTGGGTTTGGGAACCTTTTGCACAGAATGCGGACCAGCTTCTTTTCTGCATTTATGCGGCTTCTTTGCACTACGGCATTTTGCTGCTGCGCTGTGACCTGTGGCTTGCGCTTTGACGTTGTTGCGGCTGCAGCTGCTGGCTGCGGACCTGCATGCGCTCTTCTCTGCTGGCAGCGGCTGATGGATGCGGCTGCTGGCGCTGACGGCTGGATGACTGAACCTGCGTTTTTCTTTTTCCGCATCTTCTCACAACTGTAACATGAATTGTCACTTCATGCACTAGGCTGGCTACAAACAACTACCTGTGGCATGCTTAGGGATGAAGTTTTTGACTTTTTCATTTCTCCTTTTCACCTCGTTGCTCTACGGAGCGCTAGTTTGGAAGCCCTCTGTCTGCAGCGGCGGACGTCAAAATCCGCTGCAGACGGAGGCCATGGAACAATCCATGTAAGAGCTCGCCTGCCGATCCAAGAGGGTTGCTGGAGTTGCAAAAAACACACACACAAGCCCCTTTGCCACCACGAGCGTGGCGCCCAAAAAGACCTGTCTTTAGCGACAGAAGGAGCCGTTTTTGGGTCTACGTGCCTCTCTCACATTCGCTGTTTGCCATATTTCCCTTTTTTTGGTGCTGCTGGTTGACATCACGACGCCCATTCAATTCTGGTGCTTTTTCCACACCCTGACGTGTTGCGATATCCATCTTTCTCTTCGTGGTCTTGAACCTGACTGCACGTGGCTTGCCTGGCATCAGAACGTCAGACCTGTGTCTTCAGAGGAAACCTGGACATCACCATCCTTTGCCCTTTCACGACAGGATCCATTTCATTTTGCAATATTGCGTGACACACCGTTATTTTCTGCCTTCTGCGGTGGGGCCAATCAATTCGAAGTTTTTTGGATTTGCTTTCCCGCGACCGAGTTGTCGCACGGACTGCAACTGACCTTCTGCCGTGGGGTTCCATCACGTTCCACTACACCAGTACAACAGAAGATCTGGATTTTTGGATTTTGGTGGCACCATCCATTGGACAAGACAACAGACTGTGGTACAACAGGCAACATCATTTTTTGGTCATCCGATTCCAGCTGTTTTTTCATTCATTGCGACACACCGACTTTTTCTGCCTTCTGCGGTGGGGCCCCAACAACAGCAGGCTTTTGGATAATTTCTCCTTGGACCGAGTTGCTACACGGAATACAACTGACCTTCTGCCGTGGGGTTCCAGCAAGTTCCACTACACCAACCACTTTGCTTCTGATTTGGAATATTGCAGATTGGCGGAACAGTTTTCTGACAACGGCCACAACAAACGGTACAACTAGCAGACTTGGATTTTGGCTCATCAATTGTGGATTTTTTCAATATTCTTGTGCTACACCGACGTTTTCTGCCTTCTGCGGTGGGGCCCCTGACACAGATAATTTTTGGATCAATCACTCCTGGACTGAGTTGCTACACGGATCACAGCTGACCTTCTGCCGTGGGGTCTTTTGCAGTTCCATCACATCGCTACACCAGGAGCAGACCCTTGGATATTGGTGGCACTCCATTCCAGCCCGTGCTGAACCTTGTGGTGCAAGTGCATTTAGTGCGTTCATTTGTGCCATTTTTTGCACATCTGATCCTGCTGACCAGGGGACACACGGGCTCTGCACAGTCATTTGCTGTGAGGCTAGTGACACACCACAGTTGGATTTTGCGCAATTGCGACATTGGCCACATTGGTGCCCTGTAATATCCTATACACCGTTATTTTTGGCTTTCTGCGGTGGGGCCTTGGCTGCGCTACACAGGGTGCTACAGTCAGTTTCAACAGTTCCTTGCTCTGCAACTCACTCCCTATTGGGAGGAACAGACACCTCAGCACAGCTCTCAGTCTGAGAATCGTTTCTGCATCTACTTGTGGGGGCTTGCCTTGTACTATATTGGTTTTCATCAATTTGGCAAACAGCGATATCAGACCTCAAATTTTGGCTTCAGAATCACTGCTCACTTTGGGCGTCACGTGAAGTTGGCTATCCCGGTCCCAATTCCGGGCGCTCCAGGATTTGTAAGCTCCTCCATATCTTTTGTGTGGTTCTGCTCATTCAACAATTTCAGATGACGGATCAGACCTGGAGCGGGGGTGAGGGTTGTGTCCTTTCCACGGAGGACACTGAAGCGCCTGAGACATGGGAAACAGCACTGATCAACCAACTCGGTGCAAAGCAACGTGGATTTCGGCCAACAAACTGCTTCGGCAACTCCTGGCCCCAACTGGATTCGGTGAAAAAGAGAAGTCTCAAACGTGCCTACACCAGGGCTCTACGTGATGGCTCATGCTGGTATAAAGGACAGTGCTACACTGCTCAGCACTTTGCTGGTGTGCCTGCACCGTCTTCTCAGCGATTGCCTGCCACACGAGCTCAGGGATTTCACAATCACACCCAATGCAACCTCCGACATCAGAGCCGCAAATATCTCAGATATCTTTCCTGGAATGGGGGTGGAATGAGTGCGCATCGTTTGGAAGAAGTGAAACAATGGTGCAGATGCCAATGCATTGACATCCTGTTCTTGACGGAGACGCGATGGCAATTCTCCAATGAGTGGATGGATAATCATTGGATTTCACTGCACACTGGAGCTTCTACCTCACCAGGTGCTGGCATTTTGATCCTCATTTCACGCCAACTATGTAAACCTCAAGATGTCAGATGGACTGAAGTCTCTGTTGGTAGGCTCATACATGCCCAAATTCGACTTCCCCAAAGATGCTTTGACGTTGTCGCAGGATACCAACACACCTTTGCCACTCACAAACAGAGACAGACAGAAAGGAATGCATGGTGGAACTGCCTTGACCAATACCTGAGCACGTTGCCTAGGAGACATGTGATTTTGTTGACAGGTGACTTCAACTGTCGACTACCACAGTCGAGAGGACATGTTGGCAGTGATGCCTTTATCTGGGACTCCTCGTTGCGTACTGGCTCTTCTCATCCTGATGAAGGCCAGTTCCTGGCATTGGTTCGTGCACACAACCTAGTTGCCCTGAATACGTGGAACCCCCAAACAGGTCCTACTTTTGCAGGCTCGAATGGATGCTCCCGGATTGATTTTGCGTTTACACGTTTTTCTAATGCTGATGGATGTTCCAAGAATGTGCAACTGTTGACCAATGCACCCTTTCTGGACTGCCCTCACATTGGACACTTTCCTCTATTAGGCCAAATACGCAAATTTTGGATTCCACCGCAAGCAGATACTCAGACGGCAGGTATCAGCATGCAGCAGCGGGACCAAGGCAGACAGGCGTTTTTGACCTCAAGCCCTGCATGGCAAGCATTCATGGATGCATCCGCTGCAGTGATTCAACAACACTTGACACAGGTTGATCCCCTGGATCCAACCATGATTCCTGAGCTGCATAGAATCACCAGTGCGGTATATGTCCAACATTTCCCTTGCCATGTACAGCAGAGAGAGACATTGCCTGATGAAGCTGGCCGATCCCTCATCATGGACAAATGGAGGCATCGAGATTGCTGGAAGAAACTCTTGCTGCCTTCAGCACGAAACATTTTGCGCGCATGGTTTCACATGACACGTTTTAAACTTCTTCGCAAAGAGCACAGGCGCCATGCCTATGCAGCCAGACAACAGCGATTTGATGCCATCCTGGACCAGGCTCAGACTGCGGCAAATCAACATGACTCCTATCAACTGTTCAGGGTGATTAATAGGTTCTCCCCAAAGACCTCCAAGCGTAGGTTGCAGCTACGTAATGTACATGGAAACCTGGCCACTCCAACTGAAGAACGTGCCATGTTGCATGCCTTTGTTGCCAAGACATGGAGTGGCCCGGAAACTGTCCCGCGACTGTTTCCTGCCACCACAGGTTTGCCATTTGACCAAGATGCGCTCCTGAAAGCCCTTGAGCAAATTCCGATTTCCAAAGCAGTTGCACGGCCATTCACACCAGGACTCATTTGGAAATCACATGCAAATTTGCTTGCACCCCCCTTGTTTCGAATCTTGCAGCAGCTTTGGGATTGCCCAGAACCGAGAGTGCCAGCTTGTTGGCGAGATGCCTGGCTCATTCTCATCCCGAAACCTTTAAAGGCAGCATGTTCACCAGATGCATTGCGTCCTTTGGCGCTCCAGGAACCTATAGGCAAGGCTGTTATAGGTTTGGTTGCTAGGCTGGCCCAACAAGAATCGTTTGGTGGCATGGCACCTTGGCCAATTTGGGCCTATCTTCCTGGCAGATGCACGCAACATGCTCTGCTCAGGGTTGCGGCCCATTGCAAAGCAGGCCGTGAGCTTGTGCTGTCTCAGCGACCGACTGTCATCAACCGACATCGCCAATTGCCCATGTATAAGATATGTGGTGCCATACAGCTCTTTTTAGACCTCAGTAAAGCTTTTGATAGCATCTGCCGTCAAGAACTCTTTGGTAGGCTTCATGAAGTGCTGGACAACCCGAGGATCATTCAGATGCTGGCGCAATGGCATGAACATTCATCATACCATGTTGAATCCAATGGCGGGACTGAACCAGTCCGAGTTGGTGCTGGCGTACGCCAGGGATGCAAGGCTGCTCCCTGGTTATTTAATGCTTTTGTCCTCCTGTACTTGCATGACTTGGCCCACCATATCGACTGGCGGTGGCTGTGTGCCCACATGAACATATATGCAGACGACATCCATGCATGTTGCACCTTTCATGACTTGTCAGGGTTGAGTCGCATTTTGTACTACTTTGGGATCATCATGGAAGTTTTGCAAGACAAAGGGTTGGTGATCAACACCACGAAATCAGCTGTTATTCTCACGATGGGTGGCACCAATTTTCGCCAAGCCAGATCCACCTTGACCTTTTTTAACAGAGATGGTGAATGGATTGAAATCAAAGGCCGCGCCAAGACTTTTACCTTGCCAGTTGTGAAACAAACCAAATACCTTGGTGCCATGGTCAGCTACATGCAGTTTGAAGATGCAACCGTGAAGTATCGAGTTGGCCTGGCAAAAGTTGCGTTTGCGAGACTGAAGAAGTGGCTCACAGCACGGCGGGGTTTGATTGCACAATCCAGACTGCGATTATGGTCCACTTGTGTTTATCCCATTTTGACCTATGGTATTTTCACGATAGGACTCACTCGACAATGCCTCCAGATGCTGCAAACCACCATGATCACCATGCTGCGCCAAATCCATCATGACCATGCGTATAACACAGGTAGAACCCATACCCAAGCTCTACATTTCCACGGCCTTGACCACCCCTTGCTGTGGCTATGGCGTGCTGCTGACACCTTGCTCTTGTCAGCCACTAAGCAGCGTTTGCCTTGCGTACCACATGACATTTGCAATCAACTTGATTGGAGTCCAGTCCAAGCAGCCAAAGACCTGATTGCCACAGTGCATGATTCAGGCCTGCTCGTGCCTGACAACATGATACCTTCTGCAGAGGTGGCCACAGACATGATTTTCCAGTGCCAACACTGTTCATTTCGTGCCTCGAGCCTCTCAGTCTTGCGCCGACATTGCACACAAGTCCATGGTAATGCACGATATCGAAGATTTGTTCCACAGGTATCACAATACATGCATCAAGGGTTGCCTGTTTGTATGCAATGTGGGCTGTCATTCACCACTTGGAGACGTTTCATCATTCATGTGCAACGTGGCTGCCAGGCTGCCTCAATGGAAGCACGCACTGCCCGGCCCATTGCGCCGTTTGCTGACTCAGCCAACCCTCCAACTGGCTCATCGGAAGGAGTGACCACCCTGCTGACTTCTGCGGATATCGACACCATCCAGAAGCTTGAATTTGGCCCACGTCTCTTGACGCTGATCAAACATCGACGTTGGCCTGAACTGCTGCGTGAACGTGCAAGTTGCCTGTATCTCTCCCGTCACTGCCTGCTGTGCGGCCAATACGTAGGCAGGGCACAAGCGATGCATCATCATGTCAGAGCTGTTCACCGAGCAGCCATTGACCAGGTACAGACAAAGGCAACTCAGTTGACGAACCTGCACAGCGATGAGAGTCCTTGCACAGCATGCGGGGTGACCTTCATCTATGGTCACTCCTGCAACGTATGGTTCCAGGTAGCCCTCTTGATTGTCCACGGCCCGAGGATGACAGCTACCTCAACAACTGAGTTACCGGTGCATCTGCAGTGCGAGATATGTGGCACCACCTGTGAAACCTCTCAGGAACTCCATGCCCACCTGCGACAAGAACACAGATTGGTGAGCTCAGTCTGGCAAGAAAGCAGGGATAGCTTCCAGGGAGATCCCGTTTGCAACCACTGCCATCTTTTGTTCCAAACGATGGCTGGATTGCGTTCTCACATAAACCAGGGCAGATGTGAGAAGTTTGACCCAGATCTTTCTTCCACACCCTCCCCTGTCCTGGACATATGGCGTGAAGCCTGCTGCCAAGGTGCCTTTGAGCAGGTGCTCCAGAGTTCGCACAACAAGCTCCGCCTGACGCTTCAGTGTCAATGCTGCCCCAAGAGGTACACTCGTGCCGCCGACTTGTCGGCACACATTCAGGGCTCCCATGCAGAGATCTGGAGTGCTGCACAATCTCTGGTGCATCAGATGGTTCAACGGTACTATGGCACCCTGGGCTGTGTTTGCAACCCATCATGCAATGTGAACAGGCTTCATCACATTTGCCTGCCATTTTGGCAGCTTGCAATGCAATTTGTGCGCTTACCCAATGCCATTTACATGCCAGCTTGCCAGCGCACCACTGAGATTGCCAGGGTCCTGCCTCCTCATGTTCCAGCTGACCAGCGTGAAACCCTGGAACAAGCCCTTGGCAGATACGATCTGACGATGGTGTGGACTGACTCCTTGTTGCTGGACACCCTGAGTGGCAGCTGCTTGCTGTGTGGCCTCGACATGCTGCCGGCAGAACTGTACTATCACCTGCATGAGGCGCACTCCGGTCTGCATTCGGTAGTCAAATCATATGTCACACAATTGCAGCCGCACGTCATGCCTCACTTCGATAGTGATTGTGCCTGCTTTGCATGTGGCCAGATTTTCAATACCCCAACAGCAGCAACAGATGCCGCCACACTTGCCTCCAGAAAACAGCTGGTTCAAGCACACGTACGTGCACAGTGCCCAAGCGTCTTGCAACTTGCTGTGCTGCTCTCCCAAATCCACTATGGAGCCAGCAAACTGGCAGATGGAGAACGATGGAGCAGTTCAACAGATGCTGCA
>Ga0126342_10012070_pt1 | contig 15430 bp, 15 predicted proteins | sample Cyp1metagenome_FD_92528 | JGI IMG/M metagenome (GOLD analysis project Ga0126342, IMG submission 92528) | Coral microbial communities from Lord Howe Island, Old Settlement Bay, Australia - Cyphastrea 1 metagenome | ecosystem: Host-associated > Invertebrates > Cnidaria > Coral ...
ACTGGCAAGTGGCCGGCAACATGGGTTGGGGGTAGTGAGAATGTTGCGACTCTGCTACAGTGCCCCCGTTGTCATCAGCAGCACATCACTGTGTTGCATTCGCTTTGCAGTTGCGTTGGTACCATGGCTGATTTCCTTGATTCAGACTTGATGCCTTATGTTTCTAGGCAGTTTCCCATACAGTGCTTTGTGGCGTCACTATTTCACTCTTCTGCGTCCGCTGAAGTTGATGCGGCCAGGGCCAAGTTCGTTGTCCGGACTATTTTGAGGATCTTATCTGAAGCTGCACCGGTGTAAAATTATGTCCAAACTGGTCTGCACGTATTATTTGGGCGACTGTGGTAACCTTAAGGTTGCTTCTTAGTACTGGTGTTGCCCCACAGGTGCTGTTACTTGGCATACTTTCTTTGTGTGCGTCACAACGACCCGCTCGGCTCTGCCCACGGGTAACGCGTGGCCTGTTTTCACCTCTCACACATTTGCGTTGAACTCCCAGGTGAGCGGGATTAACTCATATGCTCATATGCTCATATGTCGAACGAGAGAATCGATCCACCCAGGGAATCCACTCAGCAGCATTTTTGCATACGTTTGGTTTCTTCTGGGTTCAGGCCCGATGTTTATTCATTCAATTCTAGCCCGCTACACTGGGACATTAATCATCTCTTCAATGCCCTGTCGGTTGAACTCCCCAAACTTGTCTCATTTTGGGGCACTTAGGTGCACCAGGGTGGCTTGACATGGCTTACTTGGATCAGCTGTGTCCTTACTAGTAGTTTAAGATGTTTAAGATGCTTAGGTAAAGACTTACAAGCAGTTAGCTAACCAAGCTAAGTGTTTGTTTTTGCATCACTTGGATGCATTTGAAAATGCATCCTGGTCTTGGAAAAAATCAATTTGACAAATTGATGGGCTGCATTTTCTAAAAAATATTTCAATTCTTGAAGCTTTGCTTTCCATTTTTTTTGGGCAATCAAAGTTTGGATTGGCAGTCTTCTGAATTCAGCTGCGCTCTGAACCTTAAATTCCATCCACAGCCAAGCTGAAACACAAGCACCACATTGGATGTGGACTTTTGGTGCAGCTCACATTGTTTCATATTTGCCTGTCATTGCCAGGCTTGTACGTGTTATGTCAAAGGATGCCAGCCATGGAAGGCTTGCATATTTAAAAGCTATGTAAAGCTTGCACATTGACAAAGCTATGGAAGCTTCCAAATTGAAACAGCCATGAAGGCTTGCACCTCAAAGCAATTAAGGCTTCCAAAGTGAAACAGCCATTGAAGGCTTACATATGTCAAAGCCATGCCAGGCTTGTAAGTTTGGGGAAGCTATTGAAAGCTTGCTTGCCATGAAGCTATTGAAGCTTTCTTCTGTGTTTCATGCAACAGGTTTTGGCTTTGTCAGCGCAAATGGTGAGGGATCAGAGTCACCAAGCCAGCTCTGGACCTAGTGTATGTCACTGAAACCAGAACATCTTTGGCTGGCACCATGATGATACCTGCATCTTCTGTCCATGTGGCATTCCCACAAATGGAGTCATAACTGACGAGTGCGCATTGGGAAGCCAAAATGAAAGCAGCTCCTGCAAAGCTGAAATTGACCAGGATCTGAGCAGCATCCCATGCAGCTGTACCTTGCACCAGCACCACATCTCCTTGAGATACACTATTTCCTGCAGAAAGCACAAGCACCTTGTTGGCAAAGATGTCTTGGCCTGAAATTCCCAGGTGTTGCTTCAAGAATTCTTGAAGCTGCTTGGGTGCTTCGGAATTCTTTTCCAAAGCAAATTCCAGTTTCTGTGCTGCCACCAAATTATGCAATTGCTGAGACAATACCTCTGTGTAGAGAGTATCTTCAAAAAAATTCAAGTTTTGCACCCTTGTTGCTATGGTAGTCACATCTTTGTGTTTCCTTTCCATGGTCCAAACAGGCAGAAGAAGGTGGTGATAAGACAAAGAATCTCCATAATGCAAAAGCCAGTGAAATTTCTTGATGCAAAATGCGTCCCAATTAGCCAACTTGAAGAAGTGCAGTGTCTCCTCTGCTGCCTTGTCCAGCTGCTGGCCTGTAACCACACCATGCTGTGTAGCAACCAAAAGGTCCATCATCTTGCAAAGCTTCAGGAAAGCAGTTGTTGCATGTGAGCCTGCACCTTGCCTGACCATGCTCTCCACATAGTGTTTGACAATGGGGTACAAGCAGAGCACTTCACTTGCTGTAATTTTCACTTTGAAAGCTTTCCTGTAAGATTCCACTTTGGAAGGAGTGAAAAGAGATGGCAAATCACAAACTTTGTTGCAAACAGCAGGCAGGGTCCAAGCTTTGCAATAATCACTCATGCTTCTCCAACTTTGCAAGCCAATGCTGGTCAAGTGTTCCAAGACCAAGTAGATGCCAATGTTCAAGCAACCATTGGAGCACATACCATGCATGTAATCATGCTGGTACTGGGTGACTGGCCTCAGCCATGGCCTCAAAGCGGCAGAACTCAAGATTCCATGGGTAGAAAAGCTCCAGCCTGTAGCTTGCTGCCAATCTTGAAATTCAGCAGGTGTGCAAACTGCTTTTCTTGCTGCTAATCGATCAAAAGAATTCAAAGCATCATCATCACTGGCCAGCACCAAATCTTTTTTGGTTGTTGCCCTCAAAACTGCATTTTCAAGGCCCTCCTCACCCTCAGCCAAAAAAACAATCTGGTTGCAACACTTCAAGCAAAAGTTGCTTCCACTGTCCCCTTTCAAGCCAAAAGTGATTTTCTGAGAAGCTCCATCTTGGACAATGAAGCCCAGCTGATAATGTACTCTGAAGCACAGGTTGGAGGGCCCATGCAACAACAAACCAATCTCTGGTGGAGCATCATTGGAAAGAAAAATCTTCTCCATGACAACCTTCATGACTTGTCCCATGTGGCCTTCCAATGTTGACACTATCGAGCTCCTGCAAATGAAAAGAGGCAGCCAATGTTGAGTTTGAGCTAAGGCAGGTCTTCCCAATTCCTTAAAGCTTGCATACACTACCCAAACCTTTTTGGCTGCTTTGCCCAAAGCATTGGCTGGCAAGCATTCATCACTGTAAAGGATGACATTCCACATGTTCATAGGTGTTGAAGGCTGTGTTGCCATTGCAGCAGCAAAACATTGATAAAAGCTCCCACCCAATTTACAGCTTGCATGCAAGAGGCTCTGGAAATTCACCGCCTGCAACCCAATGCAGCTGCCATCCACCTTGTGAAATTCATGTGTTTGCAAAATATCACCAAATTGCCAAATGCTGCCTTGCAGCTTCTGTCATTTGCTTTGGGTTTCTGAGCTCTGGCACACCATGTTGCGCCACATCTTTCAAAATGCCATGCAAGCTGGCTTTGCTGCAATTTGGTATAGACCTCCTCAAAGTGTTCAACCTTTGCAGTTTAGCAGGTCTTTCTATCACATCCTCTGTCTTCCCCATGAGCTTTTGCAATTGCAGAAGCACAGGTGGCAACTGAAATGCATGCACCTGCCATTTTGGCACATTGCTGCAAACAAACACAGTGTGAAGTGTAAAATTGCTAAATGCTGTGCTTTGTATTTTCTGAGAATGCATACTGGAAATGCAAGTAAACATATATGTATGTGGTTGTGGATCTGATACTTTGAAGCAAAAGGTTCAATCATGAAACCAATAGTCTCAATAAGAGCCAAAGTTTGCACAGACTCTTTGCACTGGCAAGCTTGCACAGCCACAAATGCAACCAAGCCATGAAAAGACTTGCTTGTGAAGGAAGCATTTGGGAAGCCATTAAAGGCTTGCTAGATGAAAAGAAAGCTATCAAAGCTTGTGGATGCACAAAGGCCAAGGAGCCATGAAAGGCTTGAGATTTGCAAATGGCCATGAAGGCCTGGAAGTGTGGCTGCAAAACAAAAAGCAAGGAGCCATGAAAGGCTTGAGGTTTGCAAATGGCCATGAAGGCCTGCAGGATGAAGCTGGAACACTTTTTCAAGCAGCCTCAAAGATTTCTGCAATAGCATCATAACATCTGCTGATGTTTGAACCCATAAGCACAACATCCAATGCTTATCACTGGAATTGCACTGACCCCACAAAAGGTGCACTAAGCATTTCTCAGCTGCTCTTTGAGCAGCAAAACAACTGCAGTGCTTACTTCTTGCCATTGTCTCTGGCCCATTTTACCCACTCCTGCCTAGAGTAGAACTTGACACCTGCAAACCCAGGCTTTCTGCAAGGTGAGCATCCTCGGATGTTGCCACGGCATCTTTTGCATCCAAATCCTTGGGGTCTGTCTCTCTGTGCTTGGTTGCCCTTCATGGCTTTAGTGTCAGGTCTCTCATTTGGCTTTTGGGTGGAAGCTTTGGCTGAAGCAGGCCTTTTCATGACCTTGCTTTTGCTCTTTGCTTCAACTCTTTTCTTCTGCAAGTGTTCAAAAGCTTTCTTTTCAAAGTCTTCCAGCTGGAGAGCAGGCACTTGAGCTTCAGCTTTGGCTGGGGCAGGCACAGGAAGTTCTTGGTCCATGAGAGGAAGTGCTTCAGCCACCTTCCCAGTAGAACCTTGCATGGGAGTAGCAACAGGTCTGGAAGGATTGACATGCTGCCTGGTGTTGCCAAGGGCTTGTGCAGTCTGTTGGTCCATCCATTTGTCCATGAAGCCTGCAAGCTTTTCAACAAAAGCATCTTGACCTCCAGGGGTTGTAGAAGAAGAAGCTTCACTTGGGCCTTTTCTCTTCTTATTCATCTTGTTCTGCCCTTCAAGCAGCAGACCCTTTGTGTTTCTCAAAGAAATCTGTGCATAAAGGTAGGACAAGGACACTTCCTCCATGGCTGGCTTCTCATTGCCATAGGCTTTTTGTAAAAAAGCTTGAGGCAAACTGGTGGGCAAGGCAGGGTATGCCAACAAACCAAGGACCTGGCACTTCTCAGACTTGGTGTTGCCAAAGACTTTCACCAAATCATTCACCATGTAGTAGATCTGCCAAGGGTTTGGCATAGCTTGCTTCTGCACAGTGCACTTCACATGCAAGAGCACTGCAATGCATTCTCTCTTAGTATCCTCCTTCATGCTTTTCACTCCCAAAGCCCTGAGTCTTTCACAAAGAACTCTCAGGCCATCCACCATCAAATGGCCTCCATGCAGCTTGTCCCAGTCAGCCTGGGTCAAGTAAGGAGGTAGGTTGTGTAGACTCTGTGGCTTGGTTGAAAGCTGCAAGTTTGTTTGGTTGTTGGCATCCAAGGAATCCATCACTTCCATGATTTGTTCTTTCAAAGGATCTGGCAAAGTGGTGGCCTTGACTTTGCCATACAAGTCAGACAAAGCACTGGGACTCCAAGTAGGCACTCCTTCCAGCCTTTGCTTCAAGGTTCCCAAGGCTGTGTGGCCAACCATGGAATTTGGCCTTTCCTGCAAAAGCTTTGCCACATGCTCCAGCTCATGGCAGAAGCCCTCATTAGACCACTGGTGGGCCATGGTGAAAAGAAACACTAGTATGCTTCACCCACCCAGTGCTTGAGCTTTGCAAAGGCAAGGAACTTTTCTCAAGACAAGCAGCTGTGTGACAGCTGTGCACAACAGGAGCCATAAAGGCTTGCAGCATGGCATAGCCCTGAAGACTTGCAAACTTTCACAGTGAGCAGCCATGAAGGCTTGCAAGTCCATAAAGGCTTGACTATTTGTCAGCAATGGGACAGCCATAAAGGCTTACATACACCACATAGCTATTCAAGCTTGACTATGGAAGAGCCATGAAGGCTTGCAAGGCCATAAAGGCCTGACTACTTTTCAGCAATAGGACAGCCATAAAGGCTTGCATACATACACCACATAGCTATTCAAGCTTGACTATGGAATAGCCATGAAGGCTTGCAAACACTATGGCCACAAAGGGCCTGCATTTGAAAGCTAAAGAAGCTTGCAAACAACACTTGGCCATGAAGGCCTGGAAAAGCTGCATCTTTTTTTCCCACAGCACTTTTGCTTTCAGTAGTACCTCCTGTACTTATCCTTACCCTCAGCTCTCATCACAGAATCATGGATCTCATAGACATTCTTGAACTCCTTGCCCTTCATGAACCTTTGAAGTCCCAAAGGCAAACACCAAAGTGGTTGGCACAAACGCATTTCATTGACCTTTTGGGGTGAAAACCAAAAACCAAAAATATTACTGAAAAAATCCAGAAACGCTCCAATCAACCTTTGGCATTCTTGGTGATCTCCAATGTTGTAGGCACGGGCAAGCACTACTGCTTTGTTGATTCCGCCTGATCTGTGTCCTGGATCTGTGACCTTGGTCTTTGGTGCAGGTCCATGAGCTGCAGGTTCCTTAAGTGAAGGTCCCTTTGGAGGTGACATAGGGGGTGGTACATTTGGTGGTGGTAGTGGAGCTTTTGGGCCTCCTGATGGCTCTGCAGGTTTTGTCTTCTTATGCCATGGAGGCTCCTCTGCAGGCTCAGTCACCTTTCTCTTGCTACTGGGCTTCACATGTTCCTTCCTCTTCTCCTTGTTCTTCTCCTGGGAGTCAGTGATCTCATCCTTGTTGGTCTCCACCTTCAAAGGCTCAGGAACTGAAGGCCAGTCAGAAACTCCTTCCATAAGCATTTCCAAAGCTGTCTTCTGATGATTTGGATCTGTTGGAATCTTGTCTTCTTCTTCTTCTTCTTCTTCTTCTTCTGGAACCTCACCATTGATACTGGGCTCAGTGTCTGCATCCTTGTCCACAATGTCATCAGTAGGTGATGGAGGCCTGGGATGGCTTGCAATCACAACAGGGCCAGTTGATGACATTCCCAAACTCTGAACATAACATCAAAAGCCTGATTCAAATTCAAAAAACAACAGTCAAAATATTGTAAGCCTAGAAAATAGGCATTGGTAAAAAATAAAAACCAAGTCACTCTCCAGGTGAGGGATCTGGCTCTTGCTTCACCACATTGTAACCCAGAAGCCTCCAAGCAAGTCCAGGTATTGCGAATAGTTCGTCATCGTCAGACATGGCTCCAAAGGAAATGCAGCCTAGGGTATTGAATGATTAAGTTGTCGATGGAATTCTACAATCAACACTTGAGTATTTCTTGAAACTTTAGGTTTAGATTCTAAACTTAAAATGGTTTGTTGAAATTTTAGGTTTAGAATCTAAACTTAAAACTGTTTATTTAGATTTTAGGTTTAGATTCTAAACCTAAAATTGTTGATTTTGATTTTAGGTTTAGAGTCTAAACTTAAAATTGTTGATCAAGATTTTAGGTTTAGAATCTAAACCTAAAATATGTAAAGAACATTTGAAGAAGTAAGCTCTTTCAAATGAAAACATATATCTAAAATTGAATTCTATGATGCCAATTATCAGTGAAGATGTAAAGATTTTGGATTTCAAACTACTTGAACTTCAGAATTATTTAGCTTTTCAATTGAAAACCAAATTAGAAAAACATATCCATATACATGGGACATGGGTTGCATTCAAATGGGCACATTTTCAAGCAGCTTCCCACTTGCAACAACAAACAAATAATTTCTAGATATTGCATTGGAACATTGTTGCAGAAGAACACCTAGATAAATATCTAAATATATGTGTTGGCTGACTTGGTGCTGTGAAACCATGAGAACCCTGCAATGGCAGCAAAGAATCAACAAACTTCAAACAGATATGAAGCAATGAAAGTGATCAAATGGACTTGGCCAACAAGGGCCTGCACATGAATTTGGTCACAGAGGACCTGCAAATGACCTTGGCCACAGAGGGCCTGCAAGTGAGGATGGCCACAAGGGGCCTGTACATGAAATTGGCCACAAGGGGCCTGCACATGAAGTTGGCCACAGGTGCCTGCAAGTGAGGATGGCTACAAAGAGCCTGCAAGTGAAGTTGGCCACAGAGGGCCTGCACATGAAGTTGGCCACAGGTGCCTGCAAATGAAGATGGCTACAAAGAGCCTGCAAGTGAAGTTGGCCACAGAGGGCCTGCACATGAACTAAAGTTGGCCACAAAGGGCCTGCAAATTAACTTGGCCACACCGAGCCTGCTAAAGAAAGAAACACATGTACAAACACTTGCACACACACACAAATGGCCTCAGAGGGCCTGCAGGAGGACATGGCCATGGAAGGCCTGCAAAGCAGATCCCAATGGAACCTGGAAATTGCATACAGCACTTTTTGGCACATCAAATCCCCATTGGACCAGTGGCAGGTCCCTAGGTCAGCTCTGTAAAAGTTCAGGTGTGGCCATGATCTCCACCAGGACCTTCAAGACATTGACTTTGTCTTTGATCTCAATCATCAAAGGCATGAACTGCTGGAGCTGCATGTAGACATTGTGCAATGCATGAGTCACTGACCTGATAGCAACCAGGCAAAGCCACAGCATGGCACAGATTGCCATGGCAGACCCAATTTGCAGAAAGGCCACCAGCATCTTCACAATAAAGAAAGTGGAAATAGGTTCAATTTGAGCCAAAGCTTACAAGGGAAGACTTTTTTAAATAACAACCTGGTTGCATGGTAGTGCTATAGGCCATTAAAAAAAGGTTATAGACAAGATATTGCCCTCCCAAAGATTTGCAAGTTGCCCCAAAAAAGTTAGCCATGGAAGGCTTGCATGAAAAACTTGAAAGCCACTGGGGGCTTGACATTTTCTATAGCCATGAAGACTTGCAAGCTTATAGGCAATTTGTCTACACTAGGCAAATTGCCTGCATAACTATCCACAGAAGGCTTGCAGGTTCAGCAGCCATGAAAGGCTTTGACTGATATTTTTTCAACTCAAGCTTCCATGTGTGTCTAAGTCTGGCTGGAAGACAATGCAAAACGCATTTGGCATTGAAAGACTTTACTTGCCATCAGCTGCCTTCTTGTAAGCCCTAGGATTTGTTCCAAGGCAAAGGTCTATGTCCAACTGAAGTGTTTCCACCACAGCAGACAGCTGCTCAGAATCCATCTCAACCAAGAGGTCTGACTTGGAAGGCCTTTTTCCACACACAAGGCATGTGATCTCTTTCTCCATTGCCACAATGTTCACACAGTAGCATCCAGCAGGCACCTTCCTTTTCTTGCTGGCATCTTTGCTGTCAGCATTTTGGCCAAACAGATCTTCCTTCTCTTCTTCCTCAGCTTCAAGGGAAGCAGAGGCAGCTTGGTTCCTGCTTTTCAAAAGGTCTTGCAAACTGGGGCTAGCAGCCAAGCTAGCATTCTTCTTGTACTTCTCTCCCATCACAAGGCTAGCAATGGTGGGGTGTGTAGGCCTGAACCTCAAAAACGTCTTTCCTTCAAAGGTTTCCACCAAAGAAGATGGCACATGGATCCATTTTCCATTAGGCATCTTGAGCTCCCAGGAATTTCTGACTTCCATCATGTCCAGCAAAGGTGGGATCTTCAAGACAGTATTTACCTTGGGCCAAGAGCTGCTGGGCAGCAGGTTACACTTGTTAATACCATTTGCATAAAGGAAACTCTGCCAGCAAGCTTGCAAAGCCAGTAAAAGAAAGTCATCAAGACTACCAGAAGAGAATGTAAAGCCATACAAGCTGCTGGAAAACGCAGAACCAAGCAGTTTTGTCTGAAGCAACACCATGCAAAGCCAAAAAGGCTTGAGGAACCTGAAGAGCCAGTGTTGGCTTGGTGGCAAAAGTCAGAACACAGCAGCTGTGCCAAAGCAAGGGCAAGGCAGCCACAACCTGGGCCATGAAGGCTTGTAGGTCACCAAGCACTATTTACAAGCTTGCAAGGCACCAAGCAACTAGCCATGCTGGCTTGCAAAGCACATCCTGGGAGCTATGGAAGCTTGCAATGCACAAAGCAAAGCCATAAAGGCTAAGAGTAACTCCACAAGTCACATCCCCTTCATTTTTTTCACATCCCCTTCATGGTTTGAGCAAAGCATGCTGCACTTGAGTTTTCTGCAGCTCTGCTTGCACCACAGCACTCAAGCTTGGCATGTGCAGCTTCTTCTTCTCAGGCTCACATTTCTCTGGAGGGTGAGATTTGGTCAGCTTCCATTGCTTCAGCTCAGTGAAAGGCACATGCACTCTCTCTTCTCCACTGAACAAGGGCTTGTGCACCATGATGCAGGAAGTGTCTGTTGCAGACATGTAGGTGAAGATCTTCTGCCCATGCTGGCTTGCATTCACATACCTAGCAAGCAATAGCTGCTTAAGCCTTAAAACAGTAAAGCAAAAACTTAGCTTGTAAACAAAACACAAAATGATCTTAGTTCCAATGAAGCTCAGCCCAAGTGCAATTCATTGACTTTGATGTGCTGGTTCTGCAAGAGTGCCAATTCAGCTGGGCTGGCCGTGAAAACATTGGTCACAGGCAAATTCGAACTTGAAGAAGCTGCTGCTGCTTGGACAGGTGAAGGATTCTGAAGTTCCTCAGCAAACTTCTCACCAATCTCTTTCAAGTCCTTGAAGCCTGAAGGTTCTCTTCCAACTTTCTCTTTGCCCACAACATGTAAGCAGACCCTGACACACAGCCTGCCATAGGCACCCACTTTCTGACTCTCACCAGCTGTAGAGGACATGTACAAAGTCCAAGAATCAGCCAGCAGCTGCCTGAGATTGGCTGCAACTTAAATACATACAACTACAGTTTGAATTAGGATACAAAACTTCCCCCACCCATCAAACTTGTTGCTTATGCAACTTCAAGTTGCTCTGCTTCAAGCACCAGAGCCCTGATCAAAGGAGCCTTCACTCTCTCAGTGTCACTCTTGGACAGGATTCTAGAAATTCCATCCACTGACCTTTGTGCACTCATCATTGTTGCCCACCTCAGCTTGCTTTGGTCAAGAAAGCCAGCAAACTTCAAAAAACTACAGACAGTTTTTTGACAGCCATAGAAGGCTTGAGCCAGCCACAAAGGCTTGCAAAACTGACAGCCACACTAGGCTTAGGAAAGCTTGGAAAGATTTACAGAGCTGATAGCCATGAGAGGCTTGGGGCAGCCACAGAAGACTTGCAAAGCTGACAGCCATAACAGGCTTCATGAAGCCACCAAGGGCTTGGAAAGCTGACCTTGCATGCTGCCAAGGCACATGCTGGCTCTCAAGAAAGGCAGCAAGTTGTCAGAGTTCTTCATCTCAAAGGAGCTGATGGCTCTCATCATCTCTTCACCAACCATCAGAGTGCCATAAGACTTGCCTGGGTGAAGACTCCAAAAATGGCACAAATAACCAGCATAGTAGCCACTTTGTGCAAGAAAGTCACCCAAAAAATATGCCATTCAACCAAAGAACCAAACTTGGAAAGGAAGGTAATGATTGGAGCATCCTTGCCACCAGCAAACTTGCTGACATACATTGCAATGCAATCCAAGCTGGATTTGCAGGCAGGGTCACAAGCTTTCACAACTTCCAAAGCAAGCTTCAAGGATTGCCCTTGCTGCAAGCCCTGTGCCAGTTGTGCTGCACATTCCACCTCAGAAAGCTGCTTGGCATTCGAGTTGGTGGAGTTTAGGGCAAGCTGCAGCCATGATGGCAATTGTTTCCATTCTGCTTCTACAGCAGCAGAGAACACAATCCAAGTCCACCCTTGGTTCAGCAAATCAATGATGGCATCACTTCTTTCCTCTCCTTGCCTCAACTGAAGGACATGGTCATCACCAGGTGCTTGGCAGCCAGCTTCCACTGCCTTGAGCCACGCAGTGGTGTGTGAGCTGGAAACCGACAAGAACCTTTCCTTGCCAGTCAAAGGAGCTAGAAGCTGTGGAGTGCTTGCAACCAATGCTCTGTTGGCAGCAAGTTGCTCATTTCTGGCTTGAGGGCACAAAGCTAACTCAAAAGCAAAGCTTTCAGTCAGCAGCTCTTTTCTCACTCCCACCTTCCACATCCTCATTCCTTTGGCCCAGCAATCCACAGCACTCAGCATTGATCCTGATCTGTTCTGAGGATGCACCAAGACTTCCCCAGGTTTGATCAAGGCCTTGTATGCTAAGCCACTTTCCAAAAGGAAGGAAGTCAGCTTTTGCACTGTGACAAGAAGTGGTTCACCACTCCCAAGGATCTTTTCCACATTCTTCTTCACAGTCTCAGAGATTGCCACCATGGCACTAACTCAAAAACACTTCTTTGTACAGTCCTTGCTTTGAGCATAGCACTGCAATGACAGTTGCCCACATTCTTCCCCTTCTTGTCAAGGGAATGGTGCACATGTTTCAAGCAACAGCCATTTGCAGGCTTTCAATGGAAGCTGTGAAAGCTTTCATGAATGGCTATGCAAGCTTGCACAAAGGAGCCATGAGCAGGCTTTCAATGAAAGTTCGAACTGCTTGGACAAAAAGCTATGGAAGCTCGTAGCAGAAAGCCATTTGTAGGCTTCATGAACCATGAAAGCTTTCAACCACAGCCATGAAGGCTTTAAACCACAGCCATGAAGGCTTTCAAACCACAGCCATGAAGGCTTTCAACCACAGCCATGAAGGCTTTCAACAAAAGCCATGGAAGCTTCAAAAAAGCTTTTGATAGCTTCCACAACATGCCAACTATATTTTCAAGGGCAGGCATGAGAATTCTCAAAGCTTCCAAGGGCTTGCCTACACAATCTTTTTGCAAGCTTTCAAGGAAAGCCATCAAAACTTCTGCTGAAACAGCTTGGGAAAGCTGCCAATAAAGAAACATCTTTCAGGCTTGGATACAATGAGCGTATTGCCAAGATGGATGTGCAAATGTTGCTGGAAAATTGTGTTAACCATCTGAAAAGCAACCAAGCCAATGTAGAATGAATTTTCATTTCTACAGATCAACATTCCCAAGAAAGTTTCTAATACAGCACAGAATGGCTTGTGCCAAGTCAAACTTTGATTGCCCAAAAAAAGGCTTGTATCCAAATCATTTTTTGTATTTTTCCCCCTGGTTTTGTGAACATTTGCTTTCAAACATGATTTTTTGTGCACTGATGTTGTGTTTGCAGCACAAAGGATTGCATTTAAAAATGTAAGTTACTACTTCCAAAAGCATGACATGTAGTGGATGATCCAGAGCAATGTAACCACCCTAACCCCTTAGAGGCTTTAACATAGTTAGCTAAACTTTATGTTTCCTTAGCTAACCTCTGTAACCCCAGTTGTCACTTAGCATACAGTTAACATAAACTTAGCATAGGGTTAGAACAGAGATACAAGATGGTTACCTAAACTTCACAAACCATGTAAACCACTAGTAAAGACACAGCTGATCCAAGTAACACATGATTCAGGTCCAGCTTCAGTGCAGCTTCCTGGTGTCAAGCAGATGTTGGAAGCTGCATCGGAGAGCTACATGCCTTTGAAGAGCACGCCTGTGGAGGACAGGTATGCCAGGGTATGAGTCAAACTTGGGATGCTTTGGGGACCACAAAAATGATCAAAAATGGTCGTTTTAAGTAGGGAACCCATGCATTTTTTGGGTTCCAGACATTTCCAGACCTCTGTTTGGCGCCGGGATGGTGCACATTTGTTTGGCCTGACTGTTCAGGGTCTGGCTTTGCAACGCAGTGTCTTGTATCAAAACATGTCTTGCAACATTTTTTTTTGCCCGTGACATTGTCAACTTGAACCCTTCATTTCGGTGGGATATGATCCAGACCCGGTCGTTAGAGGGATGGGAGGGTTGTTGTTAATTGGGCGGGGGAGGGTTGTTGTTAATTGGGGGGTGTTGTTGTTCATTGGAGAGGGAGGGTTGTTGTTAAATTGGTGTTGTCAATTTTGGGGTTGTTGTTACTTGGGGGCGGATGGGTGGGTGGCAGAAAAGGCTCCCGTAGATTAATTTAGAATAGACAATGCACCCGTAGACTCATTGACTAGCAGAAAATGCCCCCATAACAGAAGAAGAAGAACTAGTAGTAGTAGTAGTAGTAGGAGTAGCAGTAGCAGTAGCAGTAGCAGTAGCAGCAGCAGCAGTAGTAGTAGTAGCAGTAGCAGTAGCAGTAGCAGCAGCAGCAGTAGTAGTAGTCGTAGGATGTAGTAGGATGTAGTAGGATGTAGTAGGATGTAGTAGGATGTAGTAGGATGTAGTAGGATGTACTATAGGAGGAGTAGTAGTAGTACGTAGCAGTAGCAGTAGTAGTAGTCGTCGTCCGAGTAGTACCACCCCATTGAACAACAACCCCTTTCCAATTAAACAACAACCCCTTTCCAATTAAACAACAACCCCCCTATTGAACAACAACCCCTTCCCCCAATTGAGCAACCCCCGTCCCCGCCTTGTTGTTCTTCTCCGGGGGGGGTTCCCGAAGCCTCGCGAACAACAACCCCTGCTTATTAACAACAACCCCTTACCCCTATTAAGAACAACCCCCCCACACTTGCTTATCGACCCGGTCTCATATGATCCTGAACCCACAGGTCCGATGATTGAAGGCTCCTGGAGGGGCAAAGGCCAGACCTGCGGCAGTTCCTGTGAGAGGCAAATATGAAATCAACCCGTTCAGCTTTCGCCGTGACGCTACAGCTCCACATTTCACGTCCTTTTGAAATCCATGGCGCACCATGCTTCATGAACCTGGGGTATCCTCAAACCCATTGGTTTTCCCAAAGCACATGACCAATTGCTAGATTTGCTAGATCGTTGGCCGTTGGGATCGTACCTGGGTGCAAGGCTTCAGTGGCAATGGAATCACCCATCAACACCTCTTCCGCTTTGCAGACTGGGATGGTGATGGCGACATGGATTTGATCGTTGGTCATTACATGAATACCTCAGACCCCTGGGACAAGCTACAGATTGAGTTCCACGAGCGCCTTCCTAGTGGCGCCCTCCAAGCAAAGCCCTGGCATACCGTGGAATCGACTCCTGAGGCGATGGAAAGCTGGTGATGTGGGGGGTGGCATCAAATGGGAACCATCCGTGACTGGACATAAGAAAATCATTACAAAAGCAACAAAAACGTAATTTGTAACTTCGCGATCAGAAAATCATGCACGGCGATCGGAGAGCGACTGGGATCACGAGACTTGTCAGATCTTTGCAGTATCATTTAATATCATTTGATAACCAATCCCTTTTAAAAAATATTCCTGGGTACCGACTAGGTTATGGAATACTTTTTTGGAATATTATATTTCCTTGAATAATTTCCTCAAGGTGTGGGTGTGGGTCTACGATTATGCATGTTTGAGTTTGAACATCATGATCCAGCCCCTCAACATACCCCGGAATAATATGGAATAATTAGGTTTTGGCATAATTTCATATAACTTGAAACATTTCGAAACAGCCTAAACTTCCCTATACCTGGCCTGGCCCTTCCAAAAGCCGTTCCTAGCTTGGTGGTGTTTGCCTGAAAGCCTTCGGCAGGAAATGCCAATTGCAGTTGTTTGAGACACCATGCAGTTTGGGCAATTACTGCCAATTTTTCCCGAGAGCGTCTGAGCGCAGGGTTCTTCCAATAGTGGGGGTCTGTAAAACATCTTCTCATCTTCACATCTCATCTTCACATCCTCTCATCTTCACATCTGCTCATCTTCACATC
>Ga0126342_10012071_pt1 | contig 15429 bp, 14 predicted proteins | sample Cyp1metagenome_FD_92528 | JGI IMG/M metagenome (GOLD analysis project Ga0126342, IMG submission 92528) | Coral microbial communities from Lord Howe Island, Old Settlement Bay, Australia - Cyphastrea 1 metagenome | ecosystem: Host-associated > Invertebrates > Cnidaria > Coral ...
CAGAGGGTAGAAATGGAAAATCACCATGTTTCCAAGGGACATATTATAGGTAAACTCCACTTTTACCATTTACTTCTCCATAGTTGATTTACCAGAGGGTAGAAATGGAAAATCACCATGTTTACTAGAGGTTAAACTCCATAAGTAGATCCTTCTCCCCACATGTCGCCCTTTTTGTAGACCGCCGAGCGGCCGATCCAAAAGTCGGGTTCCTCCATCTGGCGGCCGTCCCTTGGGTCGCAAACGGCTGGCACGGGCAAAATGGAGGTGAATAGGCATCACCAGTCTGAACCACTATTATCAATGGATTGGTTTGAGGGAAAATTTACAGGAAACCATGGTTTTGTTTTTACCATCAAATATAGGGCTTTCCTGTAAATTTTCCCATAATCCAATCCATTGATATTAACCAAATTAACCATCATTAACCCATCATTAACCATATTAATCATTAACATTCATTACCTATTAACCACCATGAACCAATATCTATATTATACTCTCTATAGTAAATTAACATAGACCCTGGCAGATAGGGGTTGGAAGATGAGTTTCCACTAAAAATTGGTCATGTTCAGGGTCTATGTTTATTTACCATAGGGTATATGGTATGAATATGGTTGCAATATATTCACTTATAGTATGGGAATGTTCAATTATATGAATAATATAGCAGTAATATGTTCAATTATAGGATGCATATGGTAAAATAGTAATATGTTCAATTATGGGTATATAGTAATAGGGAATATGGTATGAATATGGTTTTATAGAATATGTTCAATTATAACTATAGTAGGTTAGCAAAAACTAATCATACACACAAAAGGGGCAAACACACAATATCACATAATAAATGCTAGGCCTAGGGTTAACTTCCCATGCAGTTATCTATCAAAACGTAACATATATGAGTAACCCTGCCTATTTTTTTGATTTGACATGCATTCCCGCATCAACGTATTCTGAGTCTTCTACGCCTGAGGCATTCAGTCCCTACCTTTCCCCAAGATTGGATATAATGGGATCAGGGTACATCGCTACATCTAATATCATCTTTGATCCATACATTTGGTGCACCGTACACCCCCATAAGAGCGGCAATTTCCAACACGCACATATGATATTTTTTGGGGGGTTCCATCTAAGATTTCAAGGGTTAATCCACTCACACATCGAATCACCACACAATTCTGGGACTTCCAATCGATTGATGGGACCACATTGCCAAAAATGGGACCGTCCATGGAGCCATGTTGCCGCAGGATTAAGCATGCACATCAGAAAAAATGCTTCGTGAAGGTGTCCCACTTACAGCAACATATCCTTCCTAACTAGTAACTGCTTGCTATCCGTGGTTCTTGCATCAGACACACTCGTTTGGAAACTCCAGGGGCCGGGGTCTTCTCAGGGATATCAGCCACATGACCCCATGAGTCCAAAATGATACAATAACAATAGCTAAACTGCACATACATTTATAATCATGTATATTCATATATATAGATAGATAGATAGATAGATAGATAGATAGATATATATATATATACATAGATGTGTATATATATATGTGCATGTGTATATATATACATGTTTGTGTGCAACATATTTATTGATGTATATCATTATATAAATGGCAACATACTCAACAAATAAAAACTATATAATCTTCCAAAACCCTATCATTGAATATATTTGAATATCATATAGCGTGTACCTTCCAAGACATCGAGTTAAAATTCAAACAGGATGATTCGGGGAGTCCATACCCAGCCGTAGCGGCTTGATGCGCTGTTTGAACATGCCGTAGCTGTAGCGGATGCCATAGCCCCAACACGGCAGTGACCTTATAACGAATCTTCCCCAGTCATGAAACACGGTACTTCGATATCCAAAAAAAAACAGATCAATGTTTAGCATTGTTCAGCGGGAAGTGATACCTTTGTGAAGAGTTTCCGTAGCAAGAAACTTGGCTTTAGAGAAGTTCATGTTCAGCCTTTAGTTCCTTTCTTGTGAGGGTTAACGCAAATCAAAAACATCTACCCATAACTCAATCAAGCCTAGGCTTCATTACCAGTCATGATCTGTTGGGACTTCTCTTGCATATCGGTGTAAACTATCAGACTTTGATGGTTTGTGTTTGATATCCTTGTCTTTCTCGGTTGACAATGGTTGGTACCCAATCTGTGTGGTGTGAAACTGAATCTGCATGGATGCGTCAATTGAACTGGATGGTGGTTTCAACTCCGCTGAGTAATCTCAATCAATTTGTGTCATCATCCTTGGTAGGGAAAGAGAAACGAACAATATGTTGAAACCACCAGCTGGCCATGTTTTGGTTAAACTCCCAAAGATCTTGATCCAAACTGCTTTAACCTAGCAGCAAACTTCACCCTCAAAAGAACAACTCAAATTGAAACCATCGGTCATCAACTGCCATTAAAGGAGATGGCATGCTGTTCCCACCAACAAACTGGACTTTTGGATGCTTGATGTTGCTTCTACTGAATGTTTTTCTCCAAGGCGTTCGAAATTGTCTGGACTTTTATCCAAATTCTCCAACCATGTCCAACCCGTTCATTCCTTATGGTGGCTTCACAGTGATGGTTTTTCCATGTTTTTCCAGATTTATTTTCCCCCGTTCTTCCAGATTGTGGCCCAACCATCACCACTGGGGATTCCCCAACCCCAACCATCCCCGACCATCCCAGAGGTCTAAAAAGCCCAGCGGCAGGGTGGCCATGGAATCCAAAAAGCACGCCGCCAGGCGGCCCAGGCCGCCGTTGCCCAGCGCGGGGTCCGCCTCCTCCGCGAAGAGGTCCTGCGACACATGGGGAAAACCCCAAAAAGGACTGAACCATGGGGAAAAGCCATGGGGAGATCATGGGAAAAGGTTTGAAAAGCCACCAGAAATGGGGATTTCAGATGATTTCATCATGAATTTGATGGTATGATGGGAGAATGGTTGGTGCATGGTATGATTTGAAGTATAAACAAGTGATTTAACCATACAAAATGATAGTGTACTTTGACCATAAACAATGATTTTACTGTCAGAAATGTGGTTTGAACCAGCAACAACACTGTGGGATTTAGTAAGGCAAAATTGTGATGTGACTAACAAATATAGCAAGGATACAACCGGGATACAATAATGTTGATAGGGATATAACAAAGCATATAGGAATAAATAGTGGGTTGGAATAAATGATTGTTTAGAAATGCACCTCAAAAATGGTCTAACAATCAACATCAATCAACCAAAAAATCATTACTGGGCTATGGGGGCGGTCTAACCTTCAGGGGATGAGCATTTCACACCGTCATTTTTTTGGATGGGATTGAGGTTATACCAGCAAAAATGAGGCTGCAACAAAAACAAAAACGGCATCAATCTGGATTGATGAAGCCATAACCAGTAGAGATAAACACGGTGGAACATAATATGGAGATTTCATTGGTGTGTTACCTTCACATTAGAGGTGTAAAACCAATCATTGCGAGGATTTGATGGTGATATAACTGGCTAATAACCATGTGATATAGCGATATTTTTTCCGTGGTTTTGTTGGAGGTAGCCGGAAGTTGCTGGGTTGTTTTGGGTGGAGCTGAAAGGTTGTACAGCTCCAGCATTTTGCGGTGAGATGTTTTTGGTACCCTGTGGTAAACGTTTACATAGCTATGGAAAATTGCTCATTTATAGATGGTTTACCCATAAAACATGGTGATTTTCTGCTATGTTAAATTACCAGAGGGTATCTTCAACCATCCATTTTGCCAGGGTGATGAAGATGATGCATCCATTCTTTGAAGGTGGTTGGCCGCTGGAGTCCTCCAACTTCATGCCCAAGTCCTCAAAGGCGTCCTGCGGCTTCATTGGGAATTCCAAGGTTCTTGGAAAAAGGTTACCCTCTGGTAATCTAACATAGCTATTGACAATGGCCCATCTATAGCTGATTTACCTATTAAATATTGTTATTTCCATAGTTTTGTTAGTTTACCAGAGGGTAGGGAAAAGGCACTGTATAAAAACAACCGCTTTGTGGTGAAATTGTGCGGATGCAATGAGAATATACTGGGATACTGACTGATTTGTTCCCCGCAAACAGAACAATACACTATGAACACGGGAAAGTGTATCTGTAAAGCATGGGCATGCAGCTCGCCTTCAAACAGGGAAGTAGGCCTCAAACCAAACGGACGTACAACTTAGCCGCAAGAGTTTCCCACTTGGCACTAGGCAACATGAATTTTCAACGCACCAATGCCACCCAGGAAAGCCTCACTGTTTAATCAGCATAAAAATGAATAAAACAAACACACACACACACAACTGCGTGATTGTGTGTGTGTTTTTGGGGAGGGAGGGGTTACGAACCCCTGTGCACCAAAGGATGTCTTGTGATGGATTGCGCTTGATACTGTCGGTTTCTCGTGTCGTCCTTGAAGTTTTGCTCCAAGTCCAAATTCGCGATGGCATTCTGCATGTGACGGCCAATCAAGTACTCCGCGGACAGGTAGTACCCCCTGTCATGACACTGTGGTGAGATGCGCATCTTTAAGTTTTAGGTACTTATTGGCAGGGAATTATGCATTATACCTCCTTCAAAAAAGCAACAATAATGACCTATAGCATTCAACAATGGGTTTACCCAGGCATGAAGACTGAGCCAATTGAGACATTCTAATGTTTTCCCAGTGTGGCCAAGCCAGACTAAGACATTCCATTTCCATGCTAAACATTATATAACCCATTCATCACCCATTCACCAACCTGAAAAGTTCGGCCAACTATCTTGCAGTCTCCGGCCCAACCCCAGAGGAAGCAGAGATGGACTGGTCCCTGAAAAGTTCTGCCATTTGCATACCTAACCATCATTTCAGTGACATTGCCGTGAAGTTGTTATGATCTTTCCAATTAAATATATCAACATTAGTGTATATATATAAAATATATATATATATATAAATAAATAGATATAGGTATATAAATATATATCCCATTACACCACCAAGTTTATTGGTGAAATACATTTTTTGTTGCTTCAACAAGCAATTCACCAAGTAAACCATGGGTTTTTCACCACGGACATCGTTGCCCCGCCTCTTGACATCCATTTCGCGGTAGTAGGCATTGGTGTCGTTCAAGGACTCCAACAAGCGATCCCGAAGCACCAAACCGGCCGCGCGGTAGGCGTCCTGTGCGACCCGTGATCCGTAGAAATTGGTGAAAATTGTACCCCCTGGTAAATTAACATAGACCCTGGCAGATAGGGGTTGGAAGATTAATTTCCATTAAAACTAGGCTATTTTCAGGGTCTATGTTAATTTACCAGAGGGTAAACGTATGAGTAGATTCCAATGTCTATGGCTATGAGTAAATTCAGGGCACATACCAATATCAATTTTTCTCAATATATATATATATATATTATTATTTATCAAATATATCTATAAGGGCAAATTGAGGGTGCATAGAACGAATGCAAAGTTGGATGTTGGCAACACATTCGATGTCACCTCGGTGCTGTCGAGTTTAGACCCTTCACCAAACCACCAGCCATAGTTTCATGATGTTTCATCAAAAGAAAAGGGAAAGTGCCCAAATTTCAGCAGGCTTCCCCCTGAAATGCGACCTTGACATCTGCCAACATGATTCCAAAACCAAGCGATGTCGCTTTGTCCCTGGCTCCAAAACAGCTCCCCCAAGGTCTGCAGCCGAATGGATTTGCCCAAAAATAGCATATGTACAGTACCCTATTTTCCATGCACTGGTTCATCATGACTTGTGCCTATTGTTTCAAGGCCATGCAATGAAGGTATATGCCAGTTCCCAACCAGAAGCCCATTTGAATTTGCCAGGGTATTCCCATCTATACCCATCATGGCTTCAACTTCACATTCTTGGCCAGATGTTTCATAATATTTCAAACATATACCCATGATGTACAGTTGATTTTTCGAATGATAGTCAGTATAGTTCATTTGTATCGGATGTTGTACAATGTTGTAAATTAAGATGCCAGTGATATATCAATCAAGGGATATTTTAATGGTATGTCAATGGCATCCCATGTTTGTTTCATTGTTAAAGGGGGTCACCAGTCACCCCTCCTGCATGGTGAACTTGAAGCGCGTGCAGGCCAAGGAGTACTCCAGGTGTCGCGCGAAGGACTTCTGGATGGATGCGGGGTCATTGGCTTCCTGACGGATGGGCTGAAGTCTCGGCCTCCATTGTTTGGGACCTGTGGTGATCACCCCGGTGTTGCGATGTGTTGCGTTTCCCAACCCGGGAAGTCTGCTGCTGGGCGAATGTGTTTCCAGACTAGTTCGCAACAACACGACTTCCATCTTAAACAACCACTTTGGTGGCAAGTTCTATATGTTAACCTTGACCAGTGCATCCACGTGCATGTGCATGTCGTGAACGAACAGGACAAACATTCATCCATGTCTCAAGCCACCGCCAGCAGGTGACACCTCGATCATTCGCCGGTTGACATTCGCCGCATTCGCCCGAAAATATACGTGCTTGTTGGTGGATAGAAAACCCTCAATAAACCTCCGGTTTTTGTGGGTGTCACGGTATCAGCTGTGGTCACTTGAAAGGGTAAAATCATCGGAGTGCACACATCAATCAACTTGGCCAATCTTGGAATGATACATTTATATACCATCCATTTGTTCAAAGTGATTAGTGTCCAATAGCATATTATAGCCCCCGTTTATAGCCACAAATTAGATGCCTAAACTTCTTCGACGTGCCGAGGCTCGTAGGTCTCCATTAGCTGGTGCAGCCTCTCCATGTGGTTGTCCTCGGAGGTGGGATCCCCCGAGGTGGCTGGGATGAACATCGATCAGCCGCCGTGGAATCGCAGCTTGTTTCAATGTCCCGAGTACTAGCTGGGCTTGAGCCTTAAATGAAACCCAAAGGTATGGTTACGCAATATATAAACTTAAAATAACTTAAACCATCCCAAATGTTACTTTGAAATAGGCGGTATCAACGATCCCCCAATTGCTATTGTTTTGGCCGCATTGAGCCTCACATCATCTTATATCAACCCCTAGACCCAAAGTTACTCACTGCTTCAGATCTGTGGGATACATCCTGCTTCCCATTATATCCCATTAATTAGGTTATATTAAATCCCTGGGACACACCACTACGGTAAATCCCATTAAAACCCATAAAGTCCCATTGAATCCCATTAAGTCCCATAAGGCCGTATAGGGGGTCCCATCTGCTTCCCCAGCACAGACCAACGAAGCCGTTGGGGAACCAAGGGGCCGGGCCGCCGCTGCTATGCGTCTTGTGCCGCACGCTGGCGTCCAACAGACTGAAGGAGGACTTGCGCTTCATCTCGAAGCCTGGCAAGTACAGCATCCTATAATGTCTGAATGTAATGTGGGTAACTGACTCACCATTAACTCACCATTTTCGGAGATTAATTCATATTAATTCCATATATATAAGCCTATTAATTTAAGTAAAACAATACCATAAACCATCCATTGGGGAGTTTGTACCACCTATAAAAATGGTGATTTGGGGGATGGTTGATTCTTGTTTTACCCACATTATTATCAATACGTAGCAATTGCAAAAATAGAACAGCAACTTGCCAGGAGGATAGTAGAAGAAGTCAGTAGCTCTTCTACCTTTGGAGGATTCCTATTTAGTACTTCCCAACCGTAGCGAACAAATGACCAACAAAGCTTTAAGAAATTGGAGCCAACCGAAAAAAGAGAAACAATTCTTGGTGACCCTGTTCACTAACAGCACTAGGGATGTAAGGCAACAAAACACACAAAACACGGAAACGTCTAGCATCATTTAGCAAAATGTGGATATTGACGAGCCCAGAAATTGAAGTCAAACCCCAAATAAATAGGATACAAATCGAGCCAACAAAAAAGTGTGGTTGAAACAGCAACTTCAACCATGAGTTAGCAAATAAGACAGGGGATAGTTCCGGTACAATCTACCACTTGGTGGGGAAGCAAGACAATGGAGGCAACAAAAGCAGGGATCTCATCAACTATATCCTGCCTTGTTATAGTGCGGCCGATGCTTGCTTGACCAACACGTGCTAGAGCTTTTGCCATCTCAATGGTAATAATAATAACTGCTCATTTTAGGGTCATAGGGATGACTATCACTATTGAATGGGCAAAAAAGGCTGGGTCCATCAGTATTAGCATTTGAATAGTTATAATGATAGTACAGTAATAATATCATTAATAGTATCACATTATCTATCAGTATTAGCATTTTAATAATAATATACAGAAATGTGGTAAACCCAAACATGAACCATCCCCGATAGAGGTCTATGAAATAGTGTGTGCCCCTAGCAATAAAATGCGATGGCTGGTTCATGGGATGCTTCTCTGAAATTACCACATTACTTTACCATTAGCACTGCATCTACCATCATTGATCACAATCACGGTCGTAAACCCAGAGTAGTAGACGTTTTATGACACTGGGCTCATCTTCCAAGAAACTAAAGTGGCAACGAAAAATGGCCCCATATATTCCATGTGTATATATATATAATATATATATATAATGTGTATATATATATATATATGAATTACCTATCAAACATGGTGATGTTCAATAATTAGCTTTGTCAAGGTACCAAATAGTAAAGTCCCATTATACCCCCATAAACTCCCCATTTGTTGATGGTTAAACCCATTAAATCCCGTTAACATATACAATTAAATCCCGCTAAAATACCATAAACCCATCAATACCTTTAATCATCGACCAATCCGGACATCAGGAGCCGTCTGAGTTCGCTGAGGTCGGGTCCTGCTTTGTCAGCGGACCAAACACCTGTGGTCGTCATTGCGCGGTGCCGACAGAAACACGGACGTGGGCCGAAACGGGTTTGAGCCTGAAAACGAGCTGCGATATATCCTGCCGCTGTGGGATTTAGCCATCAAACGTCATCCACCATGGGGCCTAATCATGAAATTTAACTATAAAATACTATAAGCATATATATATATATGATTATATACATATTATATGTAACTTTTAACCATCAAATTTAACATATCATTAAAACATGTGGATTGATATGGGATTGAAAAGCAAGATATTCCTGGATATGGGGTGTAGATCAGTGGTGACAAGATTCTTCTGGATTCTGGAGGCAATCGATAGGCATCAAACTCCAATGGATGGTGTCGCAAACATCGTGGGCATGTTCCAGGCCTCTCAGTGACTCTCCGATACAAAGAAGTTAACTGACCTCTGGGAAACTAGGTGTGTCTGAAAATGGTGGCTACTCAAAACATGCTATTTGAATGGGCAATGAACATCAATCCTGGGCTACTTTTCTCCGTTGAATCCGTGAGAAGCCACGAAGCCGCCATGCCGTCCTGGACGTCGCCTGGACGCCGCCAGCCTGGGAGGGATGACTTGCCTTGGATACCATCCCTTACCTCTTGCAAATCAAGATGGTGCATGCGCGTTATTGCAAATGTTTCTTCATGTTTCTTCATTCATAAATATGTATATATATATATATATGATATATGTATATACTGATTTACAAAATGTTTACTATATCTGTGAATTAAGTAAACCCAATAACAAACCATCCACAATTCTGGATTAATCCTTGGGTGCGCCACATGATATCTCATTAAAGCCCTTCAAATACCAGTTCCTATGGATTATATCACCTTGATCATATCCTATTATATTGCCATGTCAAGGCAAGGAACTTGGCCGCACCACACAACGCCGCGCCAAACGACCACTGAGCTTGAGCCAAAATCGTGAAGCTCAGCTGGCGCTGGCGATTGCTGTGACATTTTAGGGATGGTTCCAGGATGTTCCAGGTACATACCTTGAATCCAAAAAATTACCCTCTGGTAATTCAACATAGCTATTGAAAATTGCCATTTATAGTGGATTTGATTTACCCATAAAAAATTGTGATTTTCCGTAGTTATGTTAGTTTACCAAAGGGTAAAACCCAAACGCTTGCTGGTTGGTGGTATGCCTACCCCTCTGAAAAATATGAAAGTCAATTGGGATGATGGAATTCCCAATGTAGAGAAAAATAAAAAATGTTCCAAACCACCAACCAGCTTGGATAATAAATAGCTGATTTTGCTAGTTTTCTTTCCTCGTCCCGTATTAATTCAACCTTCATTTTGCAAACGGAATCAACACTTGTGTTGGCTAGAATCTTATAGGTTTGATGATCAAATCCCAACTCATGTGAATCAGTATTGCTGTAGGTCTTCACAATCCAATTTGTTTTGGTTAAATCAACATTTCTCTTGATGAATTGTTGGTCAAAATGACTTTGTCTGGAACATAGGGTGCCCCATTCCATCCACTAGTTTATCATCACTTTCCCTGTTGAAAATGCCAAACAATGGCGGCACACCCCTTTTCAGATCTTTTCAGACACGGCCATATCCATCATGAAATCAATTTCCTATCTTTGATTCGATGGTAATATTTCATTTTTGGCCAATGAAATCCAAATTCTTGCAGGTCAACACTCCAAAACACCAAAGTGCATCATTTGGTGTTGGCTATGGCTATATCCCCAATAATGTCAATATTACATCTTTATTGTACCCCAATAATTAATTATATGGGATAGCATAACCCCCTATAATATAATCAACCATCAAGGGTTTTGAACAATAAATCCCTATAAAATCCCATCAAAACCCTTAAACAAAAATTGTATAGTCCCAATAAAACCCCAACATCCGGTAAAATAGCGCTACCCCTAAATCATCTCTATATTTGAAAATATATTAATATAATATATATATATGTATATATATATACAGTTACAGTATATAAGAACCCTCTATTTTGGGGTATCCCCATTGGTGACAGCCTTCACCCAGTCCCCCGTCCCCGTCCCCGGTCCGGGTTCCCCCGACGCTCCCGCATCCGCGCTAAGGCGCTGTGGCGCTCTGAGCAGCCGCCCCGGCGCTGGCTGGGCCTTAGCACCCTCCGGTGATTCAACAGTTATTCAAAATGACCATTGTGCCATTGATGTTTCATTTATCTACAGTAAAATAGATAAAAATTGTGAATTTCCATAGCTATGTGAAGTTTACGAAAGGGTAGTGATGGGATATCAATGGGATGTTACACCCTCTGGGGCTCCCACCAGGGTGGCGCCATACATGTCGCCATGACGAGGCGGCAGGTGCCCCCGGTCGACGCCTGGGCCTTTGGGGTTTTGAGCCAATGGCGCCCGGAAACAGCCAGTGGGCCAAGTCCGTTGATAGGTCCTATTGCTTCGGTCCTGTGCTGGATACATCAAGAGTTGGATGGGTGATTATAAAATCAACTCATAAGCGGGGGCAACACATTGTAACCAAAAACTGTTTGGGCATGACATATCTGACATATCCCTACTTTGAGGACATACCAACGAGAGTTTGTTACCTAGATACTGTTGGGGAGTGGGCCATCTGACCATCTCAAGGTATGAATCCCATTATTTTGAGCTGTAGCTTCAAACAAGCTATGCAACACTGCAACATAAACAAGCTGGTGCCAATATGTTATGTTTGTTGGTTTCTTAACCCATCTAACTCTAGTTATAACCATCATAAAATCTGTTTAACCTAGGACAGATATAATACAATTTAGCTAACTCTGGAGAACCACCTTGTCTATACAATTCCGACAATGACGATGTGTTCAAGCGACCAAACAAATGGTTGCAAATTCCAGAAAAAATATGCCGAGTCCAGTTGGAACTGTTCTCTCTTGCACACAGGTTAACAAGGATATTAAACAAGCGTATGGGGAGCTCTTTGAAGGGCCAGCAGGTTCGCGAAACGGGTGGCCAAACATTCACAGGCTATGTGCTAAGAGAAAACCATGTTACCGGTAATTAACACCAACAAAAAGATCACAGATAAACTGTCACAAGACTACACACATCCTGGAGCACATGAAGCATAACAGTGGACCACCCCTCAGTCAGCAAAATCATCCAAATCTTCAATTTTGCACGCATGCATTCCCACCTGCTTGAGCATGATGATCCTATATGACAAAAACATGCCTAACCAATCCATCATTTTAATTTCATCACTTTCAAGACTTCCAGGATGATGCTACTTAGATGGACCATGAGATTAGCTAACTGGCTAACAAGTGGGTTGTAAAATCACTAGATCCCAACCATAAGCAATTTACTAACTACTGTGGGTAAAACAATAGTAAACCATCCCCCAGTCATCACAGCAGGTGGTAAAAACCTATGCCCATCGCCTGTGGCATCCCCATGTGACGCCGCCACTTTACAGGCGCTGCCAAGGTCTGTCCGCCCGCCATGGACTCCATGGACCCGCGGCGAAGTCCGCCGCAGCGCGTGCCAGGGCGTTGTGCGCCTGAAGTCGACCCTCGCAGCTGAGGTTTCCAACAGCGATTGAACCCACAAATTGGGATAATGGAATAATAATGGATGATGATGGAAACCATCAATAATGTGTGGTATAAAAACCAATAATTGGGATAAGTGTTATTTAAACCAACAAAAAATGTGGGATAATGGATGATGATAATAAAACACCACACATTGACTTACCAGACATTTATGGCATAGACATGTGCAAACCATCAAAACTTGGAGGTTGAACAGCATTGGGTTTACCACATCAACTACGACATATTGTACTCAGCCATTCGGGGGACCAAATGGTTGGGGTGGTTATATAATTTCTGCAACCATTGGGGCTTTGCAACACAAAAGACATTTTTTCCACGCAATCATCCATAGCAAGGACATGGGTGTGGGTCAAAATTGAGTACCCCTAAAATGGATCTATTGGATAGCTCATAAATGTTCATAATTACTAAGAAACAAGCACTACAAATGGATGCTTCATAATGAAAATTGGGCAGTTTTATGAAGTCACCATAATTAGATATGCCATCCTTTATCATCTAACCATCCATTATTGACGGTTTTATTGTACGACCTCCGCGGGATCGTAGGGCCCGGCTGCAGGGATCAGCAGCAGCCGGAGGCGCATGATGAACAAAGGCGCCTCAGCCGGCCAGATGGACCATGCGGACCATGGTGAAGCCATTGGAAATACCTTCCATGTATCAACATATATATATATATGTAATCAGTTTGTTATTTATATATTTGAATATATTCATGCTGTAAATGTTAATCCAATATGAATATATAGATATAATTTTATCATCGTATTATATACACTCAGTTTGTCAATATATGCAAATATTGTACATATATATATATATATATGTAGAATATGCATATATAGCTGTGTGTATACAAGTACATCCATGTATAATTTATATATTTCACACACACATATAATTATAAATATACATTGTGTTCATCAAATGTCTATAAGTTTGCACATAATTTGATAGTGTATACATATATATATATCCCCACTATACCTTCTGAGGGAGCGCCCAAAACCAGATTGGCTATGAACTAGTCATTCCTATAATGGATTCTGATCTCCAATTATATAATATAAATTTGGTAGAAATGATTTAGGTAGCAAAATCACTATGAGCATCAACCAGCTGAGATTTCTGAGACTCCTGTGAAGTCAAATGGCCTTCTACCATCGCATCCACAGCTGCACGCGACAAATTATTGAGGGGAACGGTCCAAAGAAATAATGGGCCTATGGCTTGTACGTGAAAAAGTCAAGAATACCACACACCGGGCTTGTCTGAAAATAAGGTACCCGAACTTTTGAATGGTTAATCATCGCGTTCGCCATATTTCACTGGCCATGTTGAAGTATCTCAAACAGGGCGGGCGATATTATCGTCAAGCAACCGCAAAGGATCATCCATGTCTTCAAATCGTAACTTAGGGAGATTTCTCTTTCTATGTAGGTTACCTCACGCAATCACTGCTTCCAAACAGTTGCAAGTGACTGCATGCCATCCACGCATGCTTAGATGGGCCACGGAGTAAGCAAACTAGTTAGTAAACGGATAATAATTGCGATAGTTGGCGGTTTATAATCCAGTTCCTAACCAGGAGTTGCTAATCCCATGGCCCATCTAAGCACCCATGTTCAAATAGATTGGCTTTGAACGTGGGACGATCCCAAGTCAGAAACACTTGTTTGCTGATCTCTCTCCAGTAAGTTGCCTGAGTCTTCTGGCGCGGGTGAAACAGCATATACCCAGCATAGGGTATTCAAGATGGAGAGAAAAACACAGTAATCCATGAGACTTCAGGACATAATGATCGTACACATCTGATTACGTAAGAATAAGATAGAATAAGTACATTAAAGTATTTAGAAATAGATGTACATAGCTTCACTCATATACCGTAACCTGTAGATTCAAATGTGCGAAGACATCTCGGACATATTGCATTGGATCCCGATCTTCCGGAATCCGGTGGAGTTGCAGTGGCTCTGGCATTCCCGCAACGTTCAGTAGCACTGTGCTGCAGGCAAGATCAAATTTGGCCTCAGTGTTGGATGGCTAAATATGTCATGACATATCTGAACAAAGAAAATGATGATCAATGTCATGGTTTGACGCACAGTTGCATATATTGTCTGACATACAGTTGAGTTGAATCTATGGTTTCATACACAGTTGATCTGAAAAAATGTTTCGATAGACAACAAAAAAAGGATCTTTCACCCAGAAAACTTAGTGTCATTGGCTGCAACTCAATGTCTGCAACCAAAAACATAAGTGGACTACAAATACGGTTTTCCAGCAACAAATACGCGAACCTCATGGCTAGATATAGCTACTACAGGCTATGGTACTACGGGTTATGGACTTACTTCAATAAGGGGACCGCAAGTTGTCAATGGAAAGCAATGGTTTGGCCATCTTGGAATAATAAATAGCTCCATATCTTTGCCAAGGCCTTTTCGAACTTTGGATATCCATCAATGCACTGCTAAAACAACTATATCTCGATAACCTGGGGGATCCTAGCTTCCAGGTCCTGACTTTACAGGGCCACGTGTATCCAATGTGGGGTTAGTTTGCTGTGGAAAATGGCCCATTGATAGGTGACTTCCTATTAAACATGGCATATGGTGATGTTCCATAGTTGCCACAATGATGTTAAATTACCAGTTACCAGTTGGTACAACCAACGAAAGGATGAAGACAAGAAACAATAGCCTAAAAACGTTGCACAAGTCAAGATCTGTCAAAACAGATGACCTGACCAAAGGAAGCACAAACGGCAAATGTTGGGCTCATCTTCCCTGACTCCTGCTGAAGACGTTATGTCAAAGTACATGAATACCAACCACGAAGACCCTGCAGCAACCTGCACTATGTTTAGCAAAATGCAATATCGATACAATAGGGATTTAAATTTTAAATGTCCTCCATTTAATTTATGCCAATAACTTAACACATCTTAACACATC
>Ga0126342_10012072_pt1 | contig 15427 bp, 19 predicted proteins | sample Cyp1metagenome_FD_92528 | JGI IMG/M metagenome (GOLD analysis project Ga0126342, IMG submission 92528) | Coral microbial communities from Lord Howe Island, Old Settlement Bay, Australia - Cyphastrea 1 metagenome | ecosystem: Host-associated > Invertebrates > Cnidaria > Coral ...
ACTGACAATTAATGTGTGTTTCAGACTGAAGTTAGAATGTGGATTTGAAGGACCCCCTTGTCATCGCCGGCACATGCATTGGCCCTCAGGCCATTGGTCCGCAGACCTTTTGCCCGCAGGCATACTTTGGCCCTCAGGCCATTGATCCGCAGACCTTTTGCCCGCAGGCATTATTACTGGCCCGCAGGCCGATCGCCCGCAGGCGTTGGGCCCGCAGGCCTACGATATCGCTCGCAGGCGTTTGGCCCGCAGGCCTGTCTCGCCCCCAGGCTTTGGGTAATGTTTTGTTCACTGAATTATTGACCAGATGGGGAATGATCTTGTTTTTATTGATGATTCTGAATCACACCCGGACCCGCCTCGTCGTGCCGAAGAGGCACCAACAGGGGGCCAAGCAGTCCGGGTGCCGGTTTGAACGGAAAAGGCATCTCCATCGCGCAATGGCTGCGTGCAGTTGTTGGCATGAAACATGACAATGACTCAACGGCAATTTCAGAATCAATTAGAATAGGTTTTGTAGGAGAAGGTCTTTTCTGCTACCACATTTCCCGAAACCCTGAGCGCAGCGAGCGCGTCAATTTAGGGGCTACTTATTATTACAAGTGAAAAACATGAGTGTATATCCATGATTGAATTATCAAACGCTACGACGCCGCAGCGTCAAAACCTCCGAGTTACAAACACGGGAAAACAAGGAAACATCCAAACATAAAAACAAATCTCAAGCCGTAAACAAACCACTCACAAAGTCGAACAAAGGCTGTGCTAAAGCGCTTGGCTGAGCTGGATCTGTAGTCTGAGAAGGTCTTTGCGGGGGATTCAAGCAAGGGTCCCCCAGGTTGTTTGCAGCTGCATGAAGTTCGGCCAGATCGATGGCTGTTTGGAAAATGAGAATGCAGTGACACTTGATTTAAACGGCAGATCGATTCGCTTGAATGAAATTAAACCAAAATAGTTCAAAAACATGCAAAGACATTTCAAGATTCGACACCTAGCTTGTCATTGAATCACCGAAAACAGTGCCATCAGATCATTGCGTCATTTTTTCAAACAAGACCACTACCACTACAATGTATCAATATTCATTGCATTGCTGACGATGTCATTTCATTCACTGCATCAAATCTATTCCTGCATCTATGACACCTACCTCTATTGGCATTCCAGTTTAGAAGTGCGAACTAGTTCTGGCCATAAATTAATATTACAAACCACCCCAACAACTACTGGTTCTCGTCTCCAGTCCTCTCTTCTCCTATTCCTGTCCCTACTCCTACTCCTGCTTCTACTATTGCTGATACTACAACAACTACTACAACTACAACTACAACTACTACAACAACTACTACTAATACTACTACTACTACTACAACTACTACTACTACTATTACTACTGCTGCTGCTGCTGCTGCTACAGCAACAACAACAAGAACAACAACAACAACAACAACAACAACAACAACAAACAACAAACAACAAACAACAAACAACAAACAACAAACAACAACAACAACAACACCAACAGCAACAACAACAACAACAATGACAATGACAACAACGACAACAACAACAACAACAACACCAACAGCAACAGCAGCAGCAGCAGCAACAACAACAACAGCAGCAGCAACAACAACAACAACAACAACAACCAACAACGAACAACGAACAACGAAACAATATATATATACCCGCTAAAATATATATATGCTTTGGATACCAACACCAAGGGGAATGTAACAAACGATGACGGCTCAATGTCAGGCAAACAAGCAGCAACCAATAGATATCCAATATGTAAACTGGTTGGTGGTTTTAACCATCTTGAAAAATATGAAAGTCGGTTGGGATGATTATTCCCAATATATGGAAAAATAAAAGCCATGTTCCAAACCACCAACCTGTAAATGATAAACAATTGCTCTGATACAACCAACAGCTATGGCTACATCTATGGCCAGCTATGGCGGTTTAACGGGTAAGATTCTTCAGGTCTGAATCGCAAGTTGCCGCAAGTGGTTTCGACTCGACTTTCGACCCATCTGGAAAAATAAATAGTGAATTGGAATAACATGATGGAATATCGGAATAACCATCCTAGGTATGAGAAAACAGAAGGACTGTAACTCTTGTACCAGGGTCAAATTAATCCATCTTTCACATGCACGAACAGCAAACAACATCACTAGACCTAACCTCAATCTCTCAAGCAGTCCATCTCACCTTGATTGATTCCTGTTTTTATTCCTAGGGTCCAAGTTGTTAAACATTCATTACCACATTGGCCTACTGCCAGCTACCTACTGCCAGCTACCACATTGACTCACGATGGGCCATGGCCCAGCGTTGAACCCCTCCCACCAATATGTTCATCCCAGTGACGGTTTCGCAGCCCTGCAAGTGGCAATGACCAATGTTTGCAGTTTGCAGTGGGTACTGTAAGTGAGCCCATTCAGTTTGCATTGCCCATTCTCTTGTTATATTAATGTTGCTCCAAATCTGTCCTAACCATTCTTTTGGGTGCTAACAAAAACTGCATGTCTGGCTGTGAAAATTTGACGTCTATTTGACATGGAAAAAACTGTACATCAAAATGGCCCAGCGCATCGCTACCATCGTTACACGAGCGCCACCACCAAATGGGCCACACTCTGATGGAATCCAGAAAATAGTACATCCCCAGTTACCCTCTGGTAATGACTGTTACATAGCTATTGAAGCCATGACCCAGTCGAAATAGTGGATTTACCCATTGAAAATGTTGATTTTCCATAGTTATGTTAGTTTACCAGAGGGTATACCTTCGCGGAATTTGACGCTTTGCGTCATGGCAAGACACAAAGTTTGACATACGCTAATGTGGAAATCATCGAACTAAATGGGCCATGGTTTCCATTTTTGGATAGCGAACTTCAACAAATGACCCGATCATATTCGAACTATATCCCAATTATCCAGCTATCCAATTATCCCAGCTATCTCCCAGCTATATCCCAGTTATATCCCTATAAATCCCCATTCTTGTTGGTTTTTTGTTGCCCCCCGGCGCTTTGGTCAGGTTGTCGGTCCCCGTCCTGGCACTTTCAGGCGCCCTCCCTCAGCGTAGACGCGGCGAATCTTCCGCGTGACTGTCAAGGCATCGCGGTGCAGCGCCGCGGCCAGGTTGGTGTAGGGTCCTTTTCCGCATCCCATGGCCCCAATGGCTCGTGTGGCTCGTGTGGCTCGTGGTTAGTCAATGGGTTTAGTTCACCCATCTATAACCCATGACGGATCCATGGTGCTGCTATATATGGTAACATGGATCCCATCAATACATGGCCCCATGGCTCGTGTGGCTCGTGGTTAGTCAATGGGAAGCACAAGGTCAGGGTGACGAGGAATGGGTTTTAGTGGTGAGGTTACTCTCCAAAGCAACACTTTGCGATGGACAAAAAAAATCCTCTGGTTACCTGGTTATGACTAACAGTTTGCCATGGAAAATCACCATTTTTAATAGGTAAACCCAGGTAAACCATCTATAAATGGGCCATTTTCCATGGCTATGTAACAAATAACCAGAGGGTAGCAAATGGATGTAAATGGGCTTAATTCACCCATCTATAACCCATGACGGATCCATGGTGCTGCTATATATGGTAACATGGATCCCATTAATATACCCCAGTCATGTTAACATATATACCAGCACCATGGATCCGTCATGGGTTATAGATGGGATTGGATCAGCATGGATAACCTACATGGATCCCATAACATCCATAACTTTACTGGAAGATCACCAGCAACAATGGTTTTTACCCACCAACATGGGATTATTTTTTTGGAACTTAGTGGGATTTAACCGGGGTTACTTGGAGGAATATCCCATTGCTCAGTAGATGGGTTTAGTTCACCATGTTTCATCTCAACTTGGAGGATCATCCCACGGCTAGAAACTGCTTACTAACCATGCGGACCATAACAATGCATGGGAGGACCTACTGAACAAAAAACGATCTGCTAACCAAGTTTTTTTTTCAAAAAACGAGTCACGATCCGTGCAGCCGATTTTTTCCAAGTAACTGCAGAATCGGAGAACAACGACCAAAAGCCAGTGTGAATTTGGGAATGGATGGATGGTTTCATGACAAAAAAAATGTTTTAAAAAAAAGGATCCATGTTTCTGAGTTTGCGAGTCCAAAAAGGTACCCCAAATAGTTTGAACCATACTGTCCCATACGGCAGTCGTCATCTGTGGTCGAATTTCCATGCACCTGGGACCCTGATGAAGATCTGCGGTGGGAGGTGAAGAATTCAAACATCGTGGGCTATTGAACTTTGACTCCAATGTAATTTATCCCATATATCCCATCTAAATGTGGTAAATCCATGTAAACATATGTAAAGCCAATTACAAACCTACGGGTTTATCATGGGTTTATCTAAACCAATCCATGGTCATATTGCGGATGGATGCGGATGGTTTATATATTAGGTTCATCCCAACACGGGATCAAACCGTCCTAACTCCAAGAAGTGCACGTTTTCCTCGTTCGCAAATGCGCAGGTGGAGCAGAAATTCACTGGATCGGAACGGTTTTGTTTAGGGGAAATCATTGGTTTCACTGGAAATTGAGGGGAAATTCATGGTAATTCACTGGAAATTTAAGGAAAATCAAAAAGGCTTCCGGTTCTTCTTCAACCGGAAAGACATGTGTTGAAACAGTGCTGAAGTAACACAGTAAAACCCGCCGACCTCCTGATGCTCGTCCAACATGAGAACACCATGGGGACAAAATCCATCTCCCAGTCTGAGTCCAGATCTACCCTCTGGTAGTTTGTTACATAGCTATGGGAAATGGTCCATTTATGGATGATTTGCCTATTATAAACGGTGATGTTTCATTGCTATGTCAAATTACGAGAGAGTAGTTAGTAAAGACTTGCACATGCCAGCAAACAAGTTTGCTATATGAAATTCCTTGAATGCTAACCAGCGGAGTTTCTCGTAGCCTGTGGTAGGCTCAGTTGGTCACAAAAAGACAATGATCCTTCAACTTATCAGGGGTTGCCGCCTTAACGCATGCCACCATCTCTGTTGGTGAACTCCCAAATGGTATTGAGACCTTTCTCAAAGCTGCTAAGTTGGCTGAATTGTGCTTCGATCATGTTAGTTCCCAGTTCCTAATTGGAATGCCCATCCAGGTACTCCCAAAAATTTGACCGGTTTTGATCCCATTTGTTCCACGGGAAACTGGGTCATACTTGGTGCATCCCAGGTAAGTGGATAATAACCAATTTATATCCCTACTTTGTATGGCTTATATATGGCCTATGTATAGCTTATGTAAGCTTACACATTCATATGGATATGGTTTATGTGTGTATATATATATGTACATAATTATACATATACATGCATATATATACATAATTATACATATACATGTGTATATATATATGTGCCCTATGTAATGGCTATACGTATATATATATATATAGTCATGCAATTTGTTTATTCAGATATATTGGTTGTGTAAGGCTTTGAAACCACAACCGGATAGTCTGGCACATCCGCATTGCTCCACCGAGACTCCTCAGAAGCGTTCAACACCTCCACAATCAGCTGTGAGGCACTTTGCCATGCAGGTGGCCGCAAAGAGCTTGCGATGGGAACCCACTTGGTGAAGTATTCGTTGGTACCCTGGCATTGAAAGGGAGAAATCCAGGGAAAACTATGAACAGGAAACCATTGGTTTTATTCCCAATGAATTTATCGAGAGTTTCCTCAACAAAAATGTGTTCAAAACCAATTCTGCGATGGTAGAAGTCGAAACTATTTTTCGTTTGTTTGTTTAACAATGGGAATTTTGAAACTTCCGCACACATTTGTGCAAAAACCATGGAATTGAAAGTCGTGTCTTTAATGGGTTTACCCAGAGGGTATGTAAACGCATTAAACTATATGTAAAGGTCAAATGTGCTCGAAAATCAGCTGAGACTCAACAAGATTTCCTGGTGAGTGGTGTCTTTCACCAAGAGTACAAAAAAATCCCAGAGCCTAATCTCATAAAAAACTGGCTCTGGGAGACATCACGAAGTCCACAGTTGCACTGTTTTCGTGAGCCATTCGAGAATGGCAATAGCATCAAAACATAGTGAAACTCCTAATGTCCATCCAAGTCGGAACTGTGCCTGGAAAAAACCGCAGCCCTGCAACCTCTAAAATCAGCAGGACATGTCACAGGAAAAATGTACATCTCCGGAAAATCAACACCAAAGTGGGAAATACTGATTTATAAGTGATTTATACTGTTATAGGGCAACTCCATCGATTTTCTCCAATTTCCAGCTCCCAAAACTCTAACATCCCTCGCAATTCGTGGCACACACCTTGAGCCATTCCTGGGGAGGAAGACCCGAAGGATACTGCAGATTCAGTTGTGTTTGTCCCAAATAGCCATCCTGAAAGGCCTGAGAAAACGACCAAGGTGTGACCGGTACCAAGGCGTGACCGGGGCTTGATGACCGAAAAAGGGTTATGCATGTAATATCAGTATGTACGCGTGTATATGTATGTATGTATGTATGTATGTATGTATATATATATATATGCAGTATATAGATAGACCGGATATCAAATACTATAAGTATTCAAAAATAAACGCGTGTGCTGGTGAAACCCATCTTTTCCCTTGTGAGAACACATGGTCTTGCTTGTGGAACTCAATTCTTCGCTGGTGAAAATCGCCTATTTTTGCTGGTAAATCTTGCATGTCCCCTCGTGGCTAACTTGCAGCTTGGATTCCACTGGGATCTCCTGAATGCGCGGCGTCTCAGTACCCTAAATTTACTTGAAAAAGATTGGAGTTTAAAAATGTGCTTGGTAAAATCATGTTCTCCGTGATTAAGGCTTGCAATTTTTTGGTGTCAATCCCTTCTTGGACAAGTCGTGCACAGAGATGAAATAAGCTGACTTTTGATGCTACGGGGAGTGATTTCCACCCATAATTCATGGTGAGGTCGTGAGGTGAGGTCGTTATGATTCCCATCGAACAGTCGAACAGTCGAAGCAAGATCTCAACACAAATGCAGATTCAACCGCAAAAAAACAGGGACTGGGGACAGTGGGGAACACTAGAAACTAAGGCATAGTAGGATCCATTGGATACACACCTTTAGGCTTTATATTTAGGCTTTATCATGTTCTGACATATTATATGAATACATCCTTCTATTGCAAATATCATCGATCATGTAATCTGTGACTCAGCGGCCCATTCGCGAGCCAAAACCTAGGCCTAAGCCAGGGGGGTTGACCTTGTATGGCAAGTCGGCCGGGGACATCTGATCCCCACCAGTCGCATCCCATGGGCATCCCATGGGGTGCTGAATTCACCAAGCCCACGAGCTGCTCCAGACATCTTCAGATCATGTCTTGTAAGGCAAATTTTGGCTGGTTGGATGCAGTATCTTGGGGGTACAAGTCCCCGAAAAATGATGAAAAATCTGCCACCCATAGTCAACAGCAATCTGCCATTCCAAACCATAGTCCCAGTAGTCCAAGTCAACAGCCAAGTCTCACTCCGATTGAAGTAATTCAGAAGCCTCAAAGCATTGTCCACACCAGACCACTGAGCCGAAAAGCCCACCGCGCTGACCTGGGCCACTGGGCGGTGGGCTGCGAAGGCGTAACCGACCAGTCCGACCAGGTCTGAAGACAATCCACATGCTGATCGCTATCAAAAGGGGGAAACTGTTATGTCAAGCGCACATTATTGCTGATAATGGCATGGTGAAGTAGCTAAACTCAGGCGTCATCGAGCCGCCATCCGATCTGACCTAGCTTACAAAACGACATGTCGGTGCATTGATCTTGCAGTGAGATTTTTTTTCTGGATATCAATGCAGGAACAATTATAAGTACTTACAAGTAGTTCAACAAAACCAAACCAGCTACAGTAAATCAAAAGTTAAATAGTTGCTTGTCAAACCTCGTCTGTTTTCTGTTACCCTGGAAACCACTTAAATTGGCTGGTCCCACTGGTCACTCCAGAAACATCCAGAAATCCCATGGCTTGGGTACGCGTGGACTTGTTTCATAGCCCAGCTGATTTAAGCTGCAAATGAAGGATGAGCATGAAGGCTATATATATAACAATTATATAACATAACCCTATAATCCTTCTCAGGATAATTGTGACATATTATGATAGATTATGACCATTATTGACAAATATCCATAAGCCATAACTTCATTCTCACATTGTCGTCGCGATCGCTCCGAAACCTTTGGATCCTTTTGTCGCGATCATTTCAAGAGGCCAACCGGATGCCCTTTATGGGGATAGATCGCGACACCATATCGGATACCCCAGGTGATGTTCATGGATGTTCTTCTCCCCATAGAGGAAATTAATCTTTTCACCCATCTCCAGGATCTCCATATTGGCTTTGTCTGAAAATATGATATGAAAAACCAGGTTGAACACCTCCTTCTCCCCAAAATGGCCATCATTTGGGATAACATGGGATAACATACTCCAAACTTTGGATAGGAAATGATCGGAAGCCTCACCGTCACCATGTCACCGTGATGGCTAGGATGTTGCTATGGTGCGCCAGAAGAAATGCAATGGCGGCCATGTCATCGACGTTCATGTCCTTGGCGTACACCAAATTGGCCATTTCAACATGGAATTTTTATCCTGAAAAACTCCCAAAAAAGCCATGGGACTTTTGGGCTGATCCCACCATCTGCAAACGGAGTGATGCAGCGTTCACAACGCACTCCGGGTGCGACGGACGACATTTGTCCAAGGTTTTGCCGGGATGCAACCGTGGAGAGAGGAAATTGTGAGGGTTACTTGCGTTTACCATCTGGTTATTTAACATAGCCATGGAAAATGGCCCATTTATGGATGGTTTACCTATTAAAAATGGTGATTCTCCATGGCTATGTTAAATAACCAGAGGGTACTTCCTATATTATTCTATATCCCTGTTTACAGCAAGAGATGATATAAATTTACGAAACTACCCATGGAGTCGCTTTCCCCTGTCTAAATCTCACTGTTTGGCGGGCTAAATCCCATCTGGAGGTTTCCTAATGGCTGGGGGTACCCCTTGATCGCTGGATTGTTTTTTTGTTATGGAAAATCCCATCTAGAAATGGATGATGACTGGGGGTACCCCTATTTCAGGAAACCACCATATATTTCTTGTTTACCCTCTGGTTATTTAACATAGCCATGGAAAATGGCCCATTTATAGATGGTTTACCTATTAAAAATGGTGATTTTCCATGGCTATGCTAAATAACCAGATGGTAAATCCATAGTTGAACCCAGGGTCCGTGTCAATCACCAGTGGCGCAGGACTCCCCACTGCGAAGCTAAGGGTAGCCATGGCACGCAATACCCAAGCCATGGCAAGCGACCGAAAACGAATCCGAAATTGGTAGTGCTTGGTGCTTTTCGACGTTACCGGAAGAAATAGTAAAGTCAAGACATTGGATCCCATGTTTATCATTGCTTATCCTCTGGGTCAAGTCCACAGTTTATGCTTTTCGTTATAATACCAGACGTGACCAGTCCAGTCCAAATTGTAGCACTGTGCAATTCACAAATCAAAAAGCGGGGTGGTTCCTCATTTTTCTCTTACCCTCTCTATTGAAAATGGCCATTTATAGTTGATTTTCCAATTAAAAATGGTGATTTTTCATAGTTATGTTAGTTCACCAGAGGGTACTATTCGTCATTTCGAGTGAGCCAGGGCGTCGTTCTAAGTTTGCCAGGTTTGAGCTGTGCACCGGTGAGATCCACTCCATGGTGAGTTTGGCTCCATCGACCCTTGCATGGTTCTTTATCGACCCTTGCTGCGCAAAACATGCCTTTAACCATGCAGCTACAAAAAAGGGGGAAAACGGGAAAACTGATTGAGGCAAAAGATATCTTATGATATCTTTAGATTTGGAGGTTCCTAACATGGGTGTCGCCCCAAATCATCCAGTCATGGATGACCATTTTAGTATTGAAACATATTGAAACGCATGGTGACTTGGGGATCCCCTGTTTTAAGAAACCCCCATCTGGGGTTTCATTGGCACTGTTAATTTGGCCAATTTCTTTTCCACCGATCTCACATCCGTTGGTCCTGTTCCCAACGACTACTCGCTGGAAGCCTCTGGCGTTGAAGCCGGGTCAAGAAAGGTGGGAGTTTGGGATCGATGTCACAATGTCTAAAGGAGAACATCATTGGAGAAACCGGCCAAAATGGATGCAATCTCGTTGTTTTTTTTAATAGACAGAAAGACTGAGTAGTGTTTTTTGGGGGTTTGGTGCGTATACACTACATGGAGGTCTACGGCAACACCTACGCCAAGCCTAATGCAGAAGGGTGCCTACGCGGTGACTTTGAGGGAAGCCTATGCGAGTACACATCACGCTTCCAACTGCTTGCATTGGTCTCTCCAAGCTGCCTACGCGAACAGCCTACGCCTGTGTAAAATGTTAGTCCGTGTTAATCCTACACGTCCCGCCTACGCAGGCTTCGCGAAGCAGTACGTCTCACACAAAATGCCTACGCCTGTTTTAGTGAGTTCCCTTTTTATATAAACCTTTATCAGACTATATTCGAGCAACACTGTGTTGTTGTAAAGAGAACTTTGCTGTAAACTGGGGTTGTTGCCATCTATTATAAGAGGGTCGGAGAATGTTGCTCCAAGTGTTTTTCCTATCACAGAGTTACAACCTAAAATGATAGGGATGTGATTCACAAACATCTATGACCAAAAGCAACAGTGATATAAGAAATTGGAAGTTTAAATCTATGTGTATATATAATTATATATAATTATCTATATATAATATAGGTTTGTCTGAAAATATGGTAACCCTAAATCCAATAGTCAATCACCCTTTCCCCGATTTTCAAGGGCTAGCTGAAAAGGTATAATTAGCGCATCTTCAGTCAGACAGACCCATATAAATCATATAAAGCTGACCAGTTTTGTGGGTCCAGGACGTCTTGCTTATGTTAATGTTATTTATTTAAGTCATGGTTTCTGTCCAATCCCCTTTGGGTGAAATCACTGAAATCTTCTGTGAAATCACCATCCTCAGGAAGGCTCCGCCATCCCCAAATTGACCATGTTTTTATGGGTGGGATTCCAACCAATCATCATCAATGATTGCGGCTTGCCAACATTAGATCTGGTTGCTGGTGACTCAACCATCTTGAAAAATGATGGAGTTCGTCAATGGGTTTCGGATGACATCCCATATATGAAATGGAAAATAATCCAGTCATGTTCCAAACCACCAACCAGAGATTGATAAACCACCACTAGATTGGCAAAGCAATTGGTTTACACCAATCTAGTGGTGGTTTATGATTTTTATGTATCAGCTATGTATCAGCAATAGTAAAGATCATTAAACCACATTTAGCTATACTATGATCATGGTGCATCAGCAATGATTGAGTATCAGCTATGATCATTAAATTGGATTGATGCTCTACTCACATTTCATGCTGCATCCTCAGCCGCCCTCTGGGTCCCGCGGCGCTGCTTCCGCAGCCGGAGCCGCCGGAGCAGCCGGAGCTGCAGCTGCAGCCGGAGCTGCTGGTGCTGCAGCCGGGCCGTGGCCGTTGATCCTGCGGTGGCCAATGGATGATGGAAAATGGCCCATAGAAATAGATGGTTTACCTATTAAACATGGTGATTTTCCATGGCTATGTTAGTCATAACCAGATGGTATTTAGAGTGGCAAAAGTTATAAGTGGATTGATCTGCAAGCATCGTTGTTGGTTTATAAACCCAATCATCTATCTATATACGTATATTATATATATATATATGTATGTATGTATGTATGTATATATATATATCGATGTATCTACCAGACGCCACAGTGAGTCTACTTATCTCAACCAATCTAGTGAACTATGAGGCACCACCTTGTAGACCCAAAAATGAAGGCTGTACAGCCAATGCATCACCAATGGTCAAGGACTAAAACCAGAAGAGATTCGATGGGAATGCACGTGGGCACATAGTACGCATGGGGATATTCTATCACTAACAAATGAATGTTGCTGTGTCACCGAGAATACACAAATACGGTATGACTATGATCAGAAAAATTGGGGGATTACCCTCTGGTAATTTGTTACATAGCAATGGAAGCCATGGCCCATAGAAATAGATGGTTTACCGTTCTCAAAAATGGTGGATCTTTCCATTGCGAACTGTTAGTTCACCAGAGGGTAATTATATAATCATAATGATTCCTATAAATCCTCTAGATTCTCAATAAAGCTATATATATAGTATTATTGAAATGTGGCTCAATTTTTGGCTATTTAGTTCGCTTTGATTACAGTAACCACCCAGAATAGTCTGGCTCTACGTGAGAGCCACTGGGGATCCAATCATCTCGGATTGGAAGATTGGAAACGCACCAGATAGCATAGCCTGCGGTAATGACTAACAAAAAGCTATTGAACATGGCCCAGTCGAAATAGTGGATTTACCCATGGAAAATGGTGATGTTCCATAGTTTATAGTGGATTTTCCATAGAAATAGTGGATTTACCCATTGAAAATGGTGATTTTCCATAGCTTTTTGTATGTTTACCAGAGGGTAGTTGATGGAATATGCCCAGTCACTGATCATAAATCCATATAAATCCTACCTTGGAACATCCCAGTGATGGATCAGGTGACTTGGAGACTTCTCAACTCATCGGCCATCGGTGGCCCCGCCATCTCCTCTTTCCAATCTCTGGTGCCCCTCTGTCGCCTCCAAGAGGATTTAAACCGCAAGGTTTGAACCCCAGAGATAACCAACGGAAACCCATATCTAAGTAATATACATGTGTGTATTCGTACACATGTAGGACACACGTGTATATATATATATATATATAATGTGTATATATATATATAATGTGTATATATATAATTACATTTATATTAAAATTATATTGTATCATGTTGTATCATGTTGTTCTGTTATATGAAGATATACGTGCATTCTTTCAGAGCATTGAGCATTACTAATCAGCTGCTGTTCTACAAGTTGGCTTCTCATGGATCGAGCCAAGTTGAAGGCAGCCCTTGAGAATCATAGGCCTCCCGAAAGAACCCTAGCAATTTCAATGTGCCGATGCAACTGTGGTTTACTCTTCCATCTATGGCTTATATAGCTCAAGGTTCTGTTCCGTCCACATCCCAAAGATGATTAGAATACATGCATTTACTAGAATCGCCTCATTTTGGAAAGTGAGTACCCACCATTGAGCCATTCACATCCATAAAGACTCGCCATCAACGGATCAAACAGCTTACGCCGGGCCGTTGGATCCGAGCCACGTGTGTGCGCCGCGTGCGCCGCGTGCTCGAACTGCTGCTGCAGCAGCTGCTGTTGCTGCTGCAGCTGTCGCTGCTTCTGCTGCAATTCCTGCTGCAGCTGCAGGTGCTCCTTGAGTCGAAAAGGGGGACGGTTATGGGTGGGCCCCCGATTGCGTGGTTTACCATAGTACCCCCCAGAAAAGTGCGATCTTACTAAAATACTAAAATTGATGTAGAACAAATGGTTCGATCTTTTTCTGGGTTGCCTTTGTTTAAGTGGGGCTAATCCTATCCTCAAAAAAAGAATATCCCCACACGAAACCCTGGAAAGGATTGGATCCTTTCATTTTGGGGGGCGACAGGGAGTATTTGAGGATAGGGAGATGGCACGCTGGGCCCGCGATATAAAAAAGTTATAACCAGGGTGCTGGTCTATGCTTATGTTAGCTGAGCCATTTCAGGGGCAAGTGTTGGTATATAAATGTACCATACGTGGAGCATGTGGAATAGGTAAGTCAGTTTCGTGGATGTGTGAACCAAATTGTAACTTGGGGCCTCTTTGTAGGGGATCAAAGTTGGTCTCTGCATCAAAGTTGCTAAGAAAAATTATCCTCTGACAATCTAAGCGCACAGCCAGCCAGTTATTTGATTGACGGAGCCTACTAGAATCGTTTCCTTTCCGCTAAACAACAAAAAACGGTTCTGTTGCTTAACCCCCGCCACGGTTCGTATTTCAACAACAAAACAGTAGCAACAATAACACATCATAAAACAATATGTTGATGGGTTCAACACTTCAACCAGGTCCATGGTCCTCCAGCCGGGCTCCTGAAGCTCCTTGTCTTCGGAGAAACGCCTGGGAGTTGTTTTGAACATGGAGGTGAAGGGTGGAAATTTCTGGTACCCCGAGAAAAGAGATGCAGAAAAGAGATGGAAATTACATATGAATCTACCAGAGACCTTTTGTTGGACCTTACTTTTCTGCAACTTTTTGGGGCTACATGGGGTATTGTCGACACATTTTATTTCCAGTATCCTGTGAGATATGTTCTAGCTGATACTGAGGTTATCGCCCAAAGCAACTCTATCCAAGCCAATCAGCAAAATCTGCCCAAATCCAGGATGGTAACTGGGGCGTCGACGAAGCAGGAGGCCGCTGCTCCTGACCAGAATGTGCATGGGTATGCAAAACCCTGGTACCATGGGTTTTCAGGAAATAACTGTTGTAAAAAATGGATGTTAAGCCCCCCTGTTCATACTATTCATACCTGAAAATCAAAGGCTTTTGACTAATCACGTATATTTGATTATATATATATATATCTACTAAACTGTTCTCATTTTGGGACATCTCCACAAACCTGTTTTGAGGGTACCAGTGTGGACCCATCCCCTTTCCAGAAATTTCCAGAAATTCCAAGGTCAAATCGCTGGCATCGCCTGCACCTCCGGTGATGCGCTCAAAGGAACCATGCCTGCGCTGATAGCTATGGAAAGTCACCATAAATGGGCCATTGTTGATTGCTATGTTCAATCTTGAAAATCCGAGAGGGTACCTAAACAAGTACTATCTATATATATATATATCATTTTATTATGCTATATCATGTTCATATATTATGTGATATTGTGTATATATATATATATATTTTCAAACAATATGTGCTAGCTGCGTATCATTTTTCAAAACAGCTGGGTAGTTGTTTTTGCATGTAGTTTGTTAATTCCCCCATTTGTGGTTAAATAATATTAAACCATTCAAAACTACACTGGCCCATGATTTACTCAGAAATGTTGAAGGGCCCAATAGCTGGCCTTTCATGTTTCCAGCGGATAGTTTACCAGTTCGAAACCCTCCTCATCGATGTTGTTGTTGTTGTTGTTGTTGCTGTTGTTGTTGGTTGTTGTTTGTTGGTTGTTGGTTGTTGGTTGTTGGTGGTTGGTGGTTGGTTGCGGTTGGTTGCGGTTGGTTGTTGTTGGTTGTTGTTGGTTGTTGGTTGTTGGTTGTTGGTTGTTGGTTGTTGGTTGTTGGTTGTTGGTTGTTGGTTGTTGGTTGTTGGTTGTTGGTTGTTGGTTGTTGGTTGTTGGTTG
>Ga0126342_10012073_pt1 | contig 15427 bp, 13 predicted proteins | sample Cyp1metagenome_FD_92528 | JGI IMG/M metagenome (GOLD analysis project Ga0126342, IMG submission 92528) | Coral microbial communities from Lord Howe Island, Old Settlement Bay, Australia - Cyphastrea 1 metagenome | ecosystem: Host-associated > Invertebrates > Cnidaria > Coral ...
GGCGATGGAGAGATGCTGTACTGTATACATACATCGCATTGCATCGCATTAAATTGCATTTCAGACATTCATATGTGTATATATATATGCGTATGTGTGTGTGTGAGTGTCTACTGAGTTACTGTATACTTTCACATATGTACATATATATACCCACCCATGTATATATGTTTATTTATACATATCTGTGTGTGCTATGCCCATTTGGAGATCGAGGCGAAGAGCCCAGGTCCATCGGAGCCAAGCTGCTGATGGCGTACTTCCCCGAGGAGCCATTGGGCTTTCGGGGCTTTCGGGAACCATTGGGAACTCCCAAGGTGAGAAGACATTATTGACAGTAGTTGGCAGCTGGGTAGCGATATTAAATTGAAGAATAAAAAACATATTAAACTTAAAACATAGTTGACAGTTCAGTGATGTGTTGGATTGTCCATGAGGAGCGCAACATGTCAACTTGCCAACTTGTCGGCTTGGCATGTTCAGGATCCCGCAACAAAGGAACGACTGGCTGAGTGCGCAAAGTACGATTGGCCCCATGTGACTCGGGCGAAGTGGTAGAGATCCAGCGAAACATTCCCCTTTTTGTGCCCTATTTGTGGCTAGGTGAGTAGCCATCGTTTTTGACTCAAGTTTCGGATCTTCTTGCTTGAAAGATAGAGAACTTGGCTACAGGAGAGGAACTCTAGCACCACTCCTGCCGATCTAAATCAGCTGTGACTTCCGAGGCGGGACAGAAGCTTACTTCCTTTTTGGAGGAGAAACCAGCAATGGAGGAATGTCCCTTGGAAACTTGTGGCTAAGTTGATGATGAACCCTCAGGCAAAAAACATGGGACTCTGGGGTTCCAAAGTCTGAATCAACCCCATACAAGGTCCGCAAACGCCAATGCAAAGCAGAACCAAACTGCTGGGTATTCTGCCACATACCCTTAGGCCCAGGGGGTCTTCAAGAGCTATTGGTGATCTTCACAATTCAGTCGTAGCTGCCAGAAAAGGTTTGTCGCAAACCTTTATACAGCAGCTAAGCCTTATAAGCCTTCCATCGCCTACACTTTGCGGAGTTGGGGCCGCAGATGTCTTCAACCGCAACAATCAACTGCGCAACTTTTTTCAGATGTCTCGAGCCGTAGCCACAGTGCCTAGGCTTGAAGCATTACACTGGAATGGAGCCACTTGCAACAGATGACCTTCCATCTCCGCGCACTCTTGCGGTGAATAGTGCCTCAGACGTCCTGGGGATGCTGGGAAGGACGGGGAGGACAGGCAGGACAGGGATTTTTAAACGTGTTCAACCCAAGCCTGTGGACATGTTCGGTGAGTTTGGTGGGTTTCATCGACCTCTTGAATGATGTCAGGGAATGTTAGGGGAAAAGTGGATTGGTGACGGTTGGTGGTTTCTTTCTTCGACTGGTTCACTGGTTGCTGGTCTTTTCTGTGTGTGCTAAAGCCTCAGTGGCAAACTGAAGAACCCGAAGAACACCTTTGTTTTGTTTCCATTCTCTCTTGAACCTCTGAGGTGTGCGCGGCAAGCCCATTTCACTGCCGGCCATTCACAAATCCCCACGGCGGCGGAGGTTGACAGCAAACCTTCGATATTTTGCAAAGAATCTACGTTTGGAGATTTGTACGAATAAGTATTTGAGCCTAGAGGAGTTTATAAGATGAGCATTTTCTGCTTGCAAATAAACAACTTCTTTTTCAGCCATAAAGATCACAATGTGCCTCAAGATCATTATATAGGTTAGTCTGGAAAGAGGACATCCAAAATCATCAAAATCCCCATCGGTGATCATTTTCCTAGTAAACTTAAGCGACAACTGGAGGGTCGCAGGCGCAACTGCCCTGCCAGGATGAGAAACCGAGAGCAACACCGGGAGATACAGCATGTGCTCTATGACGTTGGAAGTGATGAGAGTGACCTGGGTTTGCTATATTTGCAACAGATGATTTAATCATATTTATATAAACATATTCAAATATGATTCTAATCACAGTGTTTTTTTATATGGGTGAATCGGGAATCCATCCGAAATGATGGATCCATTCATGCCATTGGGAAGTCCTTCAGCAATCGCACATCCAAGGTGATGAGGATGAAGACGAAATCGAGTCGGAATGATGAAGCGTTTTGTGTAGGAGAGCTTCACAGTACCGTCCTAGCCTATGCAGGTTGATGCTGATTGACCTCGTAATGTATCGTATAGATGTTGGAAAGATATGGAAAGATGTGGAAGGACGTTTTCATGCTAAAAGTATTGAAAGGCTTCCCCATTTGTGAAGCACAATCAGATGATGCTAGGTGAGCTTTCACTCTTTTTTTGGGTGGTGCTTCTATCATGCACCCGGGAGTGACCATAGCCATCGGCGCAAAGCGCCACCTACCCGGCGCCCTTGGCTGGCACGGTTGAGAGCAGTCAGCAGAATTGGTTGTGATTTATCATTGATATTTGTCAGCAGAAATGAATGAATCATGACCCATAGGATCCATGTATGGTATATATGCTAACATTGGGGGTATATTGATGGTAAATGTTACCATATATAGCATACATGGATCCTATGGGTGATGTATCAAAGTGCCATTTGCCAACCCCCAATACAACTATCATCATGGCAATCAGAATCTATCTATCACAGTCTACTGACCTCTTTGGCCGACTGGCCTGGGTGAGGAGACCCAGGATGGACAATGCTCACTGCCCTGCCAATACCATGTGTAGACGTGGCACCCCCAAGGGTGTTTGCCATCTGGTGCCAGCGCGTGCCCCAAAGGGACCATGCCATTAAAAGGGGGGAGCGGACAACAGGTATGGCGGGTATGGGTCGAAACATGTCGAAAGCCCTTTAAAGTGGGTGGTACGTGAAGATCCCCAAAAAGTCTACTGCAAATTCATCAATTTGGGATGGGGATGGCCAGCCATTCACAGACCCTCCACGTGCAGAACACCAAGGCGGTTTGCAACCTTGGAGTCTCAAAATCCGCATCTTTACCAATCCAAATTGACCAATTTTGGTTCGGTTTGGCAGTATCGATGAAAGACACAGGACCCGACACTTTCCATATGAATGTCGGAGTTGCATTGGAATATGTTGATAGTCCTGACATGGCTGGACATTCAGACTTCCACCCTGCGTTGTGCTGGCTTGCAGCAGCACTCCTGCGAATGCAGGCTCAACCGGTCTATGGCGACTCAAAACAGCTATGGTTTAGGTATGACACCAGTGAATGAGTATATTACAACCAAATGTTTAATCTTTGGGAGGGTAGTAAGATGTAGTAAGGACATGGGGTATACAGGAGCCCCCCAAAAAAATTACTAGATTGAGCCACAATTTGAGTGTTCACCACACACCTCCGCAAATGCAGCTCCCACAAAACTGCCAGATATTCCTGCCCAAGGCGCCAAAGCTGAAGGGAAGCTGGGGAAGGGCTTTGGTTTGGAAGCCCAGCTGGGCTTTCTAGCAAGATGTGCCAACCGATTTGCCAACCATTTACCAACCATCTTCCAAGGTCTTGGCACCTGCAATGTTGGTGAGAGGCCAGCCCTGCACCCTGGAGCATCAGCATGGGGGGATGAAGATACTACTGCCAGCCACTCAAAAACCATCAGAACTGGCTTGATTTTCGTTCATGATCTTGGAGCAAATTTGGCAAATGGTCTGGTCTGAGCGAAATTTTCCAGCTGAACAGTGAAAACCAGAGAATGTTTTTGTGCATCAACAGCTTGCTTTGAGATTGGTTGCCAGGGTAGCATGGGTAGCCGGGTAGCCATCAGCCGCCATCAACAGCCTTTAAAATCTCATGTGGTGTGATTCGCAGCCAAATCCGCTAGGAGAAGACAGCGTTTGGCAACGCGAGTTGCGGGAGGCAAGTACATGGTTTATTTGACCACAACTTCGGGGATGATAATCCCAGCATTTTCATATGGGTTTTGCCATCCCCAGGAATTGGGGAATCCCATTCATGATAGTGAATGACCATAACTGACCATAACCCAAGGCGCCTTGTAACTTGACCATGAGACATTTGTAAATGGTCTTGGCTGAAAAATGGAGTACCTATACCTCTACATCGGGTTGATCATCATTTTCCCATATTTTCCCTGATCAAATTGCCACATGGATTTGTCTGAAAATAGGCTGCCCCTCATTCCAATGGCTTATCATTTTCTAACATAGCTATTGAACATGACCATTTATAGTGGATTTTCCCATTTAAAATAGAGATTTTCCATAGTTATGTTAGTTTACCAGAGGGTACCCGAGACAAACCCATCAAAATTGGCGGGAACCACTGGCGCAACGCCATTTTCGCATATTTTCACTGAAGGCCTCTGCCCAGTGGCAGGAACAGCTCAAGGTGGGGACTGCCGGAGCATCATCGACAAGGCTTCCAACGAAACCCAACAAAAATTGCTAGGAAAAACATGGAAAAACTATGAAAAACCAATGTTACCCATCCTGGTAATTTAATGTATTTTAACATATATATATATATATGATTATATATATATAATTATGTGTATGTATATATATATGTGTATATATATATCGCTAAATTATGCTAAAATATAAGCACATTTATAGATAATTTACCAGAAACATGGTGATTTTCGATAGCAAACTGTTGAATTGCCAGACGGTCAACCCACCGACGCCATAGAACGGTATCATATCCACCACCATGATCTAAACAATTGGTGCAAAAACAACAGGTGCGTATCATCTAGCACCAGGTGTGTCTGAGATAGAGATTTGGTGGGTTTTGCCGGACCATTTGGGTTTGTCTGAAAATAGGGTATATTCCCAATTATAGCCATTTAATAGGGATAATGATCAGCAAAACCATTGGGTTTAGGAGTTTTCCCTATTTTCAGACACACCCATGTGTTATGAGACAACCACTGAACTCGGCCATGCAGATGTTGAGGTCTGGTCCTGGCATGGCGAGCGTGCCATTGATTTGCGATACGAGGTGCGCCACAAAAAACGATTGTTTGGAGCTGTTTGGAGCTGGCTGGTGGTCCATTTACTCTATATATATATATGTATATATAATCCATATATAAGGCCACTTTTCAGGCGGCACCATACCAAAATGTAAGGTACATTTTTTGGGACCCCCCTTTAAATGTAAAATTGGTCGCCGAACGTCCCCCAGGTGTTGTTTTTGTGGGGAGTGTTGTCAAAATACCTTCAAAATGTAAGCTTACATTTTCAAGGCCCCCTCAAAAACAAATTGAACAATGTAGCTTACATTTTGGGCACGTCCCCCCTGAAAAGGGTAGTGATTATATATATATATATTTATATACATGTATATGTGCACACAGAGAGAGAGAGAGAGTGAGTGAGTCATCCTGGAGTAGACCCGCATCCCAACTTTTTCCAGGCTATGGAGTTACAGGGTATATAGATGTATATAGTACAAATATACATATATATATATACATGTATACTGTATATAATGATTGATTTAAATATGGGTGATGGATCTGCAGAATTGGCATCATATCCTTACAGCACTTGCCATCTGTGATGCCTCTGACTTTTGCTAAGCCGAAAGTTTCGACTGTGGCAGCGCTGATTTGCCCGATCCGAGGTGAACACTGCACATTGGAAGGGCCGAGAGCACTCAGAACATTGGCTGATCCAATTGGATGCGGGGTTTGTTTGGACCAATTGAGTTTAGGTCCTCTACCACCTGCTTGGAAGAAACTACAATCGTGCAGAGTCATGCATGAATCATCATGCATAAAATTCATAAATAAGATCCATTAAAATCTTATTTGGTGGCAAAACATGTCCCCGCTTGTGAGTTTTTGCAACTTTGAAGCTTCAATGATCTCAATGCAGTGAGGTCCTATCGTGGAGCTTTATGATGTGGTCTTGACCAGTTATGTGGGAACCTCTGTGTGAATCTTCGCTGGAGCTATCATCATCTGCAACGATCCACAGCATTGCCACCGCGATTTCAAGGAGAGCTTCCTGCTAAACCAGGACAAATTTTTGCAAGAAAGCCTTCCTGGCACCATTTCCAGTGTGGTCAAAAAGCATTGCATTTGGCAACATATTATTAGGCCTCAACTTGTGCTTCCCAATATTTGCATTTGCAGTGCCAAACCTTAGCATGAACTCTTTACGACTATCCAGCACAATGATTTAGCTCCTCCCATGCAAAATCCCATGCAAAATATACTTTCCCAGGATCAGGTGCATCTGAAAGCAATGACATGCACTTCCCAACCAAGAAACTGAGAGACCTGCAAGACCTCTGAACATTTTGAGTCCGACCCTGACAGCCTATGGCAGGTTGGACATGTGTGGTGCTGGATGAGGCATGGAAGCGCATTGCGCCTGCCTTGTTTGCCTCCAATTTGAAAGGTAAACGTCAATTCACAATAGAATTAGTAGAATAGGCCAATATTTCCAGAGGTTTTGGGCCTTCCAGTTGTTATCACCGCTACTTGCATATCCCGTGGGCCTCATGTTGGACAGTTGGACGATTGGAGCCATGTTGGTTTCTACCGTCGCTATGTGAACTCGGCAGGCTCAGACTATCAAGAACCACGCATCTCAAACCTCCCATGCAGTGAAGAGTGGGGAGCCCCATCCCACTGTCGGTGGTTGCTGGGCGGGTGATTGTTTTTGCCTGGATCAGCATCCCATTTCTTGGGCAACCCCTTTCACAACCAATAGCATCCAATAGCTAAATGATGCTACATGAATGAATATGTTAATTTAGAATAATTTAGATATGGATAAGAGTGAAACACTTCAACGAATAGCTAAATCATATGAACATATGGCCATATGGCCATTATTCAATATTAATATGTGAATGGCACACAGGCTCCCGGCACATCCTACGGTCCATCGCGCCCAGGACTATCCGAAGTGCCTTATCGTTTGGCCCTAACCGGGTCGCCCATTGAGCCGCTCGCTAGCGGTTCGTGGTTCGCTATCGTTGGGGGTCACCGAAAGGGGGTTGGTTCAATCCCCATGTTTAGTTGATTTCTTAATATGATGGAAGTGATATGAAGTGATCATACTGCGGGAAAGGTCTCTAAACTTTAGCATGTTGCAAGTGGTGCGCTTAGGTTATGTGCTGTTAGAATGCACTCAACAGCTCATGTGTTTCAAATCAGCAGCAGGATCATCGTTTGATTTAAAATTTGCTCGGAAATGAATATCCCCATTCCATGCCGTTGTTTGTCATCAGTTTTCCCATAAACATATAATGGCCATATTTCGAAAGATCTTTGAGTTCAAGTCCATTCAAGTCCCCCATCCGCCAAGGAATTCCTTGGATGACATGCACTCCATCCTCCAATTTGCCGCCTGCCAAGTGCAGCACCGCGGAGTTGGTGTATCCGAAAGAGGTCTGAAGAATTCCATAGGGGTATCTTGGGAATATAATACTGGTAATATATAATGGGGTTACAACTAAAACAAGTTGATTAATAGTGGTGTGTCTGAAAATGGGTTTTTATTGCCCCAATTACCGCCATGTTTTTTCTGGTATAAACATGGGATTTTTCTGGTGCCCTACATGCGAGCTGAGGTGGAACCTTCCTGTGTGGGAACTCTGCAGGCGGGGATTGTTTTAAAGCGCTGGCAGGGTGTTAATTGGGGGAATGGTACTAGATGTAATGGTAATGTGTATGTGTATATATATATATGTGTGTGTAATTATGTATATATATATATGTGTGTGTGTGTGTTTGTATATGTACATGTATATATATATATATACAGACTATATGTGTGTATATGTATATACATATATATATATATGTGTGTGTAGTGTATGCTAATCACTTTTTGGTCACTATTGTCATATAATTATCTAAGTGTATTTAAACTGCCACTATGGCTTTGCCTTCCATGTTCAAGGTCACTGGTTTGACCATGGATGTTCCGCTTTGAATTCATGGCTTTTTCTGTTGCCTCGACTGAACCGACTGTATTCAGCGCTCCTTGTTGCGTCAGGACTTTCGAGAGAAATTTGCTCAAAACGATGAAGGCGCGTCGCGTTGTTAAACTTCGGCCGGTGAAGTTTCAAGGCGCCCAGCAGCTTCTAAGGCCGTTCCTCTTTGCAAAAGCTGTTCGGAGCCTAGCTCAGCGCTGGATCACAAGGAACAGTGGTAAATTAGGGTTAATTTATGATCAGTCCCAAAGTTCCAGATTTGGTCATTTGAATCAAAATATATAATCGGAGGTATGCTTCTCCAAATGCCGTTTGGTTTCTGTCTGGGTGTGTCAAATGGGTTTGTTTGACAATTTTTGAGGGAAACCCAACCTCAGGGAGTTTAGAACATAATTATTATATCTATATTTTTATAGAATTGCCATGAAGGGGATGTACAACATTGTCGTACAAACCCCAATCTTGGCATGGAAACGCCATGAGCACAGCACAGCAACCAGGTTGCAGTTTTTGATGCTGCGACGCGAGAGCGGGGAGGTGCCTTAAATCAACATGCAGAGTGGGGAGCTGCTGATTATGGCACCGAAAAGATAGAATGGAATAAGATCCTGCCAAAATAGATCTAAATAGTGGGAAATGACGTGTTTTCGTTTTTTTGGGAACACTATCTATTATATTAATGATCCATGCGGACCGTGGGGGACCAATCATCAAAATTGGTGTTTACGACAATGACCTTGCTGTTGCTAGATGACTTCCCTTTCACAGCTTGTGTATTCCCTGCTTCAATAAATGAAACCGTTGCAGGAACACCACATGTGTACAGATTTGGTGGTGATATGTGGTGATGAACAGTGATGAGATGTGATGAGTGATGAATAGGACTGGTAACGGAAACGTTTTGGTTTGTGGAAAAACCGGAGGTCTTTCCCCTGTTGCGAGGCGATTCAGCTGGTGGCCAAAGAGGAGGTTGAGGTCAGATCGTAAAGATGGGCCGCCCGGAAAATCGGACCATGGTTCTGATGGTTCTATAATGGTTCTATAATGGTTCATGAATGTTCTTGATATGATGGTTCTATCAAATATGGATAATATGGTGAATGATGATGAAATTGGTTGATTTTGAGATAAGTTTAAGACACATCCCAAAATGTGTGTTTGAAATTAGGATGGGGGATATCCGGGATAGATAAACATTTGGTAAGATAAAATGATTGCGGGTGATATTGACCTACAGTATCATGGTTTGAAGTTTGAACTGCCAAAAAATGGAGATGCATAGAACTTGCCAAAATGGGAATGCAAGCCCCCAAGTGGCTGCAGAAGACTTGGTATCCTCTTTATCCTCTTTGTCTTGAGCCATGCCCATATCGAGCTGGCATTGAGTGGTGACTCCCGGGCGGAAAAGAAGTAGTTGTGATTGTTCTGCTGTTATTTGATTCACTTCAACTTGCGGTCTAGCGAGTCTAGCTCTCTTCTTTCTTGATTCTTTGTTCCTTCCCGAGTGTCCTTCTGTGAATGACGCCAGTAGCTTTCTGTAAATGGATTGAGATTGGGGGAAGGGCTGCTCCTTTGGTTCTGGGAGGGCTGATATTCATCTAGATCTACCAATTAGGCAGCTCAAAGTTCCATTCAATCAGCATCTGGAGGTTTCAGGCATGAACAGTACATTTGTTTTGAAGTTTGAATACAACTCCCATGAACAAAGGCATAAAATTTTGGAAGGCGATGCACATGTGATGGGCTCGTGGAGTTGGGTTCGTCAAGAGTTACTGAACAGTGCTGGATCACGACTAGACCATTTCGCCACATGACTTTTCATGTGGACTTTCAAAGCAGTGGCAGGTCGCTCAAAAATTGAAATACCCTCTGGTGAACTAACATAGCAATGGAAAATCACCATTTTTAATGGGAAAATCCACTATAAATAGCCATTTTCCATTGCTATGTTAGTTCACCAGAGGGTATTGATCCAGTGCCAAATTTGACTCAGTTGACCTTTGCTGCTGGTTGCATCGGCGTTTGGCATGCGGCCTGCAGGTGGCAGTAAAGATGGCTGAGGATCAAGCAAAGATCTATGAGGTCCTTCCTGACACCCCCTATCCTGGGTGATCCTGGCTGGGATATTCCCACTGTTCTTATTGGACATTAGTGGATATCATTTATGCCATGAAATTGCTGTTGGGTCTAACCTGAGCTTTAGGCATGTTAGATTATTTTTTGAAAGGTGACTGAAAAAAGATGAATGGCAAATGGGGCACTTGGGCCAGAGATTCGCAAGAAATTCTGGGGAGCCTGAGCCTTTGGCGGGCAGAAGATACACACGTCGTGTCATACACTCCAAGAGCCATCCGGAAAATTATAGCTACTCAGCTACTCGTACCTAAGAAAGACCCCACCATGGCAATTCATCAGATGTTGCTGAACCATCCCCACAATTCAAGAAAACAAGTAAAGAAAAAAGGATCTCACCCCAAAAAATTGATAATCATCATTAAACACCCGCATCTAATTCAATCTCATGAAATTGATCAAGAGATATCAAGAGTGATCACTGATTTTTTATGGCCAGCTGTTTGTATCGCAGGTTCTGAAAGACGGCCTTGATTCACCCGAGCCAGGGCCCTGGGGTCCCTGTGGTCCCTGCGTGTTCAAGTGCAATTGTAGTGGGGTAGGTACCCCTTTTTTGGGCAGACCCATTGTCAACACAGTCATAGCACCTCAACTTTAGAGGTGAGATGATGTTTCTCGCATGTTTTTTCAGCCTGGGATGCCCCGAACTGCCAAGGGGTTGAATGGGGTCCAAATCAACGTTTTGAGACAACCCACAGGGCAGTGGAAAATCATGAAACTTAGTTAAAAGTTGCTATAACAGCTGCCAAATCCCCCTGGGGGTAGATATACCCAACCTGAGTTGGGAGGTGGAACAAACAATTTTCTTTGTGTGATGCAAAACTGGCGACTTCCAGCTTCCATATTGGATAATCAGAGATTGATTTCACAGCAGGAAACCTCGTCAGGGTCACCTGTCCCAGGAATTCCTTCCACAAACTCTTCAGAGACATGGAACTGTTGGGATGCCAAGTGGAGCCGGGAACGCCTGGGAGTGTGTACAAGGCCAGGTCAGAATCTGCGACATCAACTTGGCTACACGCATGGACTGCATGGAACAGTCCACCTACATTTGCACGTAGGTGTGATCATCCTTTTCCATGACCCCCCAACGCTCATCCGTCCAGCCTGAACTCGGGCGGAAGCACCCACTTTAGCTGCAGGGGTTAACAGAACCCTGACAGAACCAGAGCCAGTCCAGTGCCGTTCTGCAGGCTTTGTAGCCATCCCTGGTGTTATCTTCAGCGCAATACGGGTGAGGACATTTTATGGCGTTTTGGGGGTGAGGACTAGTGGACTTTGTGTCAGCTCTATGGGAGACAGCTTGACTTTGAGAATGGCCAGCGCCGTACAACCATGATCAAGACATCCATGTTGATCATTTTGGATGGTTAAATATGGTTAAATATGGTTAAATATGGTTAAATATGGTTAAATATGGTTAAATCACTCAGGATGATGAACAGATCAATAGTCGTATGGTGGTTATTTGGTGCTCACCGGTGGTTGAAGTGGATCCGCCTCCCAGGATCTGACGGAAGATGCGCTGGTTCGCCGAGGGGTTCCTTGGCCAACGGAGGAATCTGTTTGGGCTTACCCTCTGGTAACATAGCTATTGAAAATGGCCATAGATATAGTGGTTTTTCCCATTAAAAAAGTTGATTTTCCATAGCTATGTTAAATTACCAGAGGGTAAGCGATGATGTTGAGGCCCCCAAAACCAGAACTTCAACTCTTGAGCTTCTCGAGGTGCGTAGAGGCAAGCTACAATTGCCCGGGGCACAGTTAAGCTCAAAACTAGGGCTCACTTTTGATCCATGCAGCATTGCAGCATGCTAGAATAGAATCAAATAGATTGGTTAGCCGCTATACTAGGCGCAGATGACACGGGACTTTGCGGCCAATTTAGCCGATGTTGTTTGGCATATAACTGGTTTCATCTGCTTTCAATGATTTTCAAGGCAATTCGAGCATATTTTGAGCATTTTGCCACTGTCAAGACCAGATCGGCAGCACGTGTGGCTCACCTTGCCCCAGCATCCGGAAGCCCGGCAGCTCCCTGGCTCGATCCAAGGCCCAGTGACCCATGGATGATTGATGACTTGTAGATGTTTGAGGTAAATCATCCCATTTTTGGGGGTAGATTAGGTGGTCAAAATGCCACACTAATGAGACTAATATCAATATCACAAGAGTTGGAACAACTGCAACGTTTTTCGGCCAAGTGCTAACCCTGAAGCACTTCCCATGGCCCGTTTACCCCAGCACCTGAGCACCAGGCCATGTCCTCCAAATCGATGACGAAGTCTGTGCTGGTCACAGGCTCGGTGTTTTCATGGGATCTCGTCTCCGAAGATGAGGTCTACTCCGGAGGAAGCAGATGTCCACTGGTGAAAAAAAAACATCCCGAAATATCCCGAATTTCCATGAATTTCCCTGCTTGTTGAACTTGTATAATCCATTGGGGGGCCGTCCCATGTTCAGACGAACCTTGAAAAGACCATACAGTTGTGGATGGGGTCCAAGCTCATCCCAGGCCAGTGGTTTAGGGCAACCTGCAACCCCTAAAACCCACCATTTCCAGGTGCTGTGACGCTGGCAGCAACAAGGAGGGGACAGCAGCTCAGGTCTGAAAGACAGGGGATGAGCCTCATAGAGTTGCCAAACTTCATTGGACACATCTTGATAAACCATCTTTAAATTTGCCACAAGGTTTCCCGGAAATTTTCAATGGCAAGATGGCGCAAGATGGGTTGCAATCTCTTCACCTTTCGTTGGATCACCCCGCACCGAGCCTAGCCTTCGCAGGACGGCGTTCATCACCGGAGCCCCGCGGCCGCGTGTTTCGAGTCAGTCAGGTGCGGGGTGGATGTGCGGCACTAAATTTCCTCCCATGTTTTCCCATGTCGTTCATCATTTTTCCATATGTTTCCCATGTTTTCCCATGTTTTCCCATGTTTTTCACCAGGTTCATCCCAAGTTCATGTTGGATATGTTGCTGATTGTTGCTGGATGTTGCTAGATTTTGCTGGTAAATGTCGCCATAAGACCGAATGTCCACAGCCAGGCGGCGTGTCTCCAAGTGCTGCGGCTCGAGGTGCCAAGCAACGAAATGACCCAATGGCACCGATGGCGATGAAGATCCAGGGTACACGAAAAGAATCAAAAAGATACGGGAAATCCATGGAAAATATATCCCATAGGATCCATGTATGGTATATATGCTAACATTTGGGGTATATTGATGGTAAATGTTACCATATATGGCATACCTGGATCCTATGGGTATAGAAATGTCCATCATTTCGAGATCATCGGAACATGTCCGAACTTCTGAACAGCAAATACCCAGAGAGTTTCCCATATGGCATTTGTTTGTTTACCAGAGGAAAGATAGGCAAGTTGCTGTCTCCTCGCACGTGGCAGGCAACGAAGCGACAAAGACGACACTTGGATACACTTTTTGTCCGTCTCAATGGCAATGATTGAAACTATGACTTCTGTGATTTTATGTGTCTGAATACATCTCCAAACTCAAAGGGGTTGAGTTGGATCAACCCATTTTCTGATTTTTCTGCAGGAATGTTCGGCCTTCAATTTCGTTTGAGAAGATTCATGAACCAACCGCTGCTGAAAGACACAATCACTATGCGTCGATGATGAAGAAGAAGAGAAAACAGAAAGCTTCCAGTCAAGACGATAATTAGCCATTGCGTGTTCCATTGCATGTTTTGTCTCTGTCGTTTGTCAGTCATACCGGCCACCAGAGCATGGGATGGCTGACTGCAAGTCACTGACACGCAAGCTCCGAGTCAACACATGGATTATCTACCCGCGAATCTACCCAATCCTTGGGTCATCGATCCATTAAACCAGATTAGTAGGGAGGGAGATAATATACCCATACATCCATCTCTTGACCATTGTGTATATGGTGTACACATGAGAGCTTGGCTAGAGCACCCAAAACACAGCAGTCAATGCTGGTACATATGTTGTTTGGCTGAATCATAGCAACCTCAGATCGCGACGTCACTGGAAAGATGGGAATTGGATTGGGGAAACTATCCCAAAGTGGCCCAACTTGTCAGGTGCCTTTTTGGATCATTTGCTGTAAAGCTGTAACTTTAAGAACCCCAGTGGCTGCCACAATGCACCAACCGGGCCTTTGAACTCAAATGATCTCCATATATCTCCATGGTCAAAGTGGAAACTCCTCATAGGGGTGTTTTGTGCTGCGGGCAGGTCTTTGGATGGCGGTTGATGGTTCATATACTCGGGATTATTATGGATTATTCTACTGTAATTCCATGGGTTTGTTTGAAAAATATGATGCTCAAAGTTTACTGGGTCATCATTTTCCCCTTATGTACAATGCCCACTCTGGGAGAATATCCGATTTTCAGATTTCAGTCAAGCCCACAGGAACCTCTAAAAATAGCATAAAATAGCAGCAGAAGGGAATGACATGGGTTTTGGGTACTGCCCCACTGCCCCCAAGGATTGGGCTGACATCTGCCATGCTGGCAACCAGTACAGCCCTGGCCATGACAAGGCAGGAAAGAGAGCGAAGCTGCTGTTGCTGATGTTCCTACCAGTTGATGCTCCCTTTGATGCTGATGTTCCAAGCCCATGCTGCATAAGTCTGTGTCTCCACAGTTGCAGCCCGATTTCTGAACAGGTTTGTGAAGAGACGCTCCCAAATTCCGCCCCTTTGGCACGATACCACGCGCATGGGGGTTTGGCGACATCTCTAAACTCTGACTGGAACTGATTGAAAAATTGGAGGCCGGTTTTCCTAACCTTGGTTGATGGCATTTGGTGCAGCATTGCCCACATAATAGTGATAGGTGGCTACTAAAACGGCATCCCCCCAGATCAATGACCTGGGGGGTTATTATATTAATCGAGGGTTGGCATTGAGCTAAGTGGGAAGTTTTTTGAAAATGGCTGGCTTAGCACTTCTTACTTTCTTGCGTTGGTACAGTCCCTTTTAGCTAGAAGTACGTGCATGTACCATGCATTATCATGCCTTTATTGACACTGGAAAGCGTCAGCTGACAGCTAGGGACTCAAACTAAGGCGCAAAGCGGTTGAGAGCAAGAAGACCCAATGCGTGCACCCTGACAAGCCCATGATGTTTGCTTGCGCTGACTGCCCTCGACGTGGCAAGAGCGCCGGGCTTGATGATGAGCCGGTGGCGCTTGCAGCTTTTGTTGGTGAGGCTGTGTGCTCCAATGTTTCCTCCAAGAAAACCCAATGCGTGCACCCTGACAAGCCCATGATGTTTGCCTGTGCCGACTGCCCTCGACGTGGCAAGAGTGCTGGGCTTGATGATGAGCCCCTTGCGGCGGCTGCCTTTGTTGGTGAGTGCGCATGCTCCAAC
>Ga0126342_10012074_pt1 | contig 15425 bp, 14 predicted proteins | sample Cyp1metagenome_FD_92528 | JGI IMG/M metagenome (GOLD analysis project Ga0126342, IMG submission 92528) | Coral microbial communities from Lord Howe Island, Old Settlement Bay, Australia - Cyphastrea 1 metagenome | ecosystem: Host-associated > Invertebrates > Cnidaria > Coral ...
GGGGGGGGGGTGTAATAACGTCATGTGGACTGCGTTGGATTGAGACTTGTTGAAACCTTGAGGATGTTGCTTCGTTGAAGATGTGGGGGTGGGGAGGGTGTAATAACATCATGTGGGGCGCGTTGGATTGAGAGTTGTTGAAACCTGGAGGGTGTAGCTTCGTTGAAGCTGTTGTTACTGCGACTGCACCGTGAGAAGACCAATGGTGCTCTCGCTCACAGCAACTGCTTCAAAAAGCCTTTGTGGACGTGAAAATGAAAAAGGTGTGATGTTCATTTCGTCCATGGTTCTCCAGTGAATTATGACATTTTCTAGTTGTCAACAAAACGACCAAAAATGCATGAAACCGCAATTCCAATGGTTTCGATGTTGCACACATGTTTGGGCATCCATGGAAGATGTAAATTTGTCATTTTTCTGCGCGGACAAACGTCAAGTTTATCCGCGCCGATATTGCAACTTGTACTGATCGAACAATTTGAGAGAAGAGCACAAAACACTGTAAAACACAGTGTAAAATCAACATGTTCCATATCCATACAAATAAAATGCAATTGGCTTCGGGGGAACCCCCAGCCTTCACCCTATTTATATATATATAACAGTTTATATATATATATATATATGTAGTCTATATATATATATGTGTAGTGTATATATATTTGTATGTGTAGTGTATATATATTTTTTATATATGTAGTATATATATATAGTAGATATATATGTTGTATATATATATATACATATGTACCTGATAGATCCTAAGTTTGACCCACAATTTGTGTCGCAGAATGCCACAGATCTTCTAGCAAAAAAACACAGGACTTGCCTTCAAGATCGGTCTCAATTCAGGCCCAAAATCCTGGGGTTGGTCATGATTTTCTGATTAAATGGCCAGTTGGCCATATTTTCCATTGGTTTTTAGACACACCCAAGTGGTTGCTGGTTTCAAATGATACTAGCCACAAGGGATATATATATATATATATATGTGATTTTCAATCCTGGGGATGGCAAGATGAGCCCAATAGGCCGAGATATAGTAATCCTCAGAGGCCGAAAAGTGCGCAGCCAGGATGGTATACAATAGATGTCTAATTTGAATTTCCATGTCCCTAACTTTTCTATGGTCATCGTTGATAGATTTTATTTTGTATTTATAATAGTACATTATTTCATCATCTTTCTATTACAATACTCTATTTTGAAGTTGCTCTAATTCATTGTTCATAAAAAGGATCAACCAAGCTTGATGGGTCGGATTCTGTGTCAGGCAGAGGGAGAACAAGGCCAGCCCAAACCAAAAGTTCGCAGCCCAAGTTTCGAGCTGCGACCGTAAAGTGGTTAGATTCTTTGGAGAGTTTGGGAAATTCCCTGCACCCTCTGGTTGGATAACATAGCTATGGAAAATCACCATTTTTTATAGGTACATCTTAACCATTCATCTATAACTGGGCCATTTTCCATAGCTATGTTAAATAAAAAGGAGCAACACTTCTCCTCGCTCGCGCTCCCCATGCCGTCGGCTGGGGTCGGCGAAAATCTAGAGTAGCATCCAACAAAAATATAGAAACGTAATTAACAGGTCACTAAAATAGTGAGGAGATACTTTTGTATCTTTCTTGTGGGGGCTGCTATCGATGAATGTTACATCCTATTAGCCCTAAAATTGGGATGATGATTTGAGTTGAGCTATTAATACCCTGGTTGATTGGATATTATAGGGGATTATACTACCTGGTTAAATGAGACTAGGGAAACCTATTGGCCAACCAGTTTTTATTGAGATGGGATAGGGGAGTGTTTAATCGCTCAATGTAGGTTAAACACCAACCAGCTATCATTGATAGCCGGTTGGCTCAGTCTCCCCATATCTCCATTTGTTTGTTAGCTATGCCCGAAGATACCCCTTATTCTCACCATTTGGTAGTTTTGTGTCACTCAACTGCCAAGCAGCATGAAATTTGATGAAATCCCATGTTTAAGTTGATGTATATGTCCTAGCTTTCCGAATGACACCCCCATTTTCCCCAGCATTTTTTGGGTGACTCAAACGCCGATATCCATTTGGATCCATTGTTTTCTTGTGCATTAATGATTATGCATGATTTTGGAGTGCTGCATCATCTGTGACAAAGTCTATACGCATTATGGACTCTTATATCATATCCATATATATATATCCATTAGACATATATATATATATATAATATACATCATATATCATTATATATGGAGGTTCAACGTCGTTTGTTCTTCCTGGTACCCCCCGTAGCGCGTCTTTGTGCCCTGGCGTCATTGAGGTGCGCCAAGACACTGGCAGCGTCTCAATGTCCGAGCTGGGAGAACTTGAGGACTCGAATTCGCGGATAAAGGGCAACCCACATGTATATGTAGAGTATACATATACTATATGAATATATATATATATATTTATTTATTTACTTTTATACGCATCATCCCCCAACCAGGAATTCGGAATATTTATTTATAGATATTCATAGTTAATTTGTCTTAATTTCATGATGATTAAAAGAGCTACTTAGTAGTGCATGTGTAACCCCAACTGCACGGCCAGGAAATCCTTCCATTGATCTGGATATAATTGGGGATATAAGTGGGGATATGCTGATGATTTTCATTTCCCCATTTGTTTGATCTACCATTTGGGGAAGCTACCCCCTAAAAAAGCCAACCGAAGTTATTAATTAATAGAAACCCCAAAATGAAAGAGAAGCATATTGGGACTTCCTTAAATGGGGACTCCGCGGTTCCAAGTTCCAAGAAGCGTAAATGGTTTAGTTCTATCTTTTGGGATGGTGACTGACTACCATATCACTGCAAAATTTTGGCAACATCCAAAGCAATTTTTCTAGATTGATTGATTGATTGGTATGATATGGTTTAGTCAGGATACATATATGTATATACATTGAATCTGATATGGGTATGGTAGTAATTTTCGGGAGCTAGCCCAATGACTTGACTGAAACCATGATACACATATATGTATATGTGGGTGTGGACAGGTTCATTGGTTGTATAAAACCACTGAGTTTATGAAGAAATACTGGATATGTTTTTTCATGGGATACAATAAGATATAGCCACGAACAGTACGATAAATATATATGTATACTGTATATATTATTCAATGCGTTTATGAGTCGCTACAATTGGTGATGCGATGAAAAACGTGGGGTATTCAGCATGATTTACCAAACCGATATCGGGAATCATGGGTATAGAACAAATGTTGCTGGTGTCTGCAAACTTGGGAATGCCCCGATTCGTATCATGGCAATGACAATGGAGAACAGGATTTGATTAAGTGGATGTCGGGGTACCCCATTGTCCATTGGTGATGTGGGATGTGCTCATTCTACGCAAAATACATTGCATGTCAACGATATATATATATTATAGCAATAATGATAATAATAATAACAAGTAATAACAATACTAGTCATAATAGTAATGACGAAATTAGACCTGTGCAATTTTGTGCACAAGGTTGTTTCCATTTCAGCTATGAGATGTAGGGTTTGGGGGGTTGTGGGGCGCAGATATTTTGGACTGGGAAATTGCCACAAGCCTGGAGTTTTTGATCACAATCAGAAACTTTTGAAGACGTCCTTGCATAGAGAAAGATTTACAGTTGGCACTTTTGTCTGCTTACCCTCTGGTAAACTAACATAACTATGGAAAATCACCATTTTTAATGGGTAAATCAACTATAAATGACCATTTTCAATAGCTATGTTTGTTTACCAGAAGGTAAATGTTGCTGCAAATCTCACCAATTTGCACCCTGCTTTTCTTGGCGGCCCGTCGGGCATCACTCAGGAGGGTTCTGTGAGCTTCAACTTGACATCGAAGGCGGGCACAAGGTTTTGCCTGGAAAACCGTTGGTTTTTTTGCAATACCCTGAGATCATCAAACGTGGCAAGCTGGAAAGTCCCCTGTAAATGAAGGTTTCAATGGGAACATCATCTATGAACGTAGGAGTTTCCATTGCCATGTTTGATTACCGGAGAGTGCATCTGGGTACATACTACTAAGCAATGTTTTTATGCACGGTCTCTCAGGTTAGTCATGCGTTTACTTGATCGCAGGCTGGACAAAGCAGTGGAGAACCAAAAGAAAAGGCGGATAACAGTCACATGGTTTGCTGGAACATCCCCCCAAAATTGCTGTACTGGTTGGTGGTTTCAAACATTTTTGTTATTTTCCATAATATATGGGATAACCCTTCCCATTGACCAATATTTTTCAAGATGGTTAAAACCACCAACCAGTGTACTTCGATGATCTGTTTTTGATTGTTGTTGTATGTTTTTTCTCTTATAAGATATTGAATATTGAACATAAATTTCACTACTCTTCATATCATTTTATATCGCCGTACTTCGAAGATACTTCGAAGATATAATTGAGTTGATGTATGGGATGTTCAACTATATCTCGCTGAAACATGTCCAGGGCTTTTCGGAAATCGACGCCTCCAAAAAAGGGGGATGCTCTCTAAACCTTCGTAAAATCCCTTAAGTGTGGTTATCCCATAATATATATATCATTATATGTCCATTATTATTATATATATACAGTATATATAAATATACCTGGGTTGTAAACATGGCTCACCAGGCTATCGATTGGGATGATCCTCTAGCCCAGACACCCCATTTTTGGGTTAGAGGATCTCGTAAAGGTTGCTGCGGGATCATCCTGCTGTGGAGGATCATCCTGCCGCGTCGGTGAAAATCGCCCTGGTTCACAAGTCCCTCATTTGTGTAGCTTCGTTTATAACATTTTATAACTGTGGTACCATGCGTTAGCCCCACAAGCTCTAAGCAGTTTCTACTGTACGGGTTAGTAACCATTACTTCTGTATATCCCACTATCCATCAGAGAGCATCCACTGGCCCGTCTTACCGACTGCAGTTCCATGTATTGGATATACAAGGCTTACATTAGTTAATTATACCATATTGTACCGTTATATATATATGGGACATCCAGGTATGGGTCATTTGTCGCTACTCACTGGGATGCCATGCCCCGCAACAGGTTCGCAAAGGCACGGGCTTTGTCAGTCTGTCGGACTTGCCACCTTCTGACGATGAGGAGCCCGACGGATATCTCCCCTAAATCATGGATGGGTACCACGCATCATTGCGTCATTGGGACAAGCATAAACAACAACATGGTTATTTCTCAAAATGGGGCTCCAAAATACCTGAAGGGGCTTAATGTTCAAATATGTTCAATATTTTCTTGCACCCCCGTTTTTGAGGCCCAGCTGGGATGATTTGAAGCTATATCCCAATATTGCCAAGAGTTCCCATATGAGTAACCGACAAAATGAGCGGACTAAAGTAGTGGGGGGTGGACATGGGATGTTTAAATTTCTGCGAAAACCTTCACAACCGATACACTATTTTTGTACATAGCATGGAAGTACAAACCTTCACAACCGATAGGGGACCCACTTTGGCCATGTCCATTCCGGGTAGAGGGACGTCGTTGAACATGTTCAAACGACCAGACAAGATGCCACCTGGAGGATGTGGCCCCAAGTGTGTCCTTCCAGGCAAAACTGGGGGTGGAGGTCTGGGAACGCAACATATTAATGTGTGTTTCAAGATAAATATGATGTGTAGAGATCATATGTGCATATGTCTTTATAATTTTATACACCTACAATATGTATTATATATATATATGTGTATATATTCATACGTGGTTCATATGTATATGCAGACATGATATGCGAATCTACATATCGGGATATATACATACTACACATGTATATTCAAGATAACCAGAGTCCATTTAATTTAACCGCCCACATCGACTTTAGTACTTACAGAACTCCAGGTTCACCTTTTGATATATGCATACCTGGATCCTCTTGATCGTGAAAGTTTCGGCACCAAAGCCAAAAGCTATCAATTTTGCCAAATTCAAGAGAAAAAGAACTCATGAACGGTTATTTCCACTCCAGAACGCTATTTTTTGCGTCAGAACGCTTCCGAGCGGTTTTGAAAGTTTTTTTTACGTTTTTTTTACGCTTTTGGAACGCAATTTTGCCACTCCAGAACGTCCAAAGTGTCCCGAACGGCAAAAACCACTCCGGTGTTCTTTTTTCCACACCCATCCCCACAATTGATCTTTTTTTGGTTTGGAGTTAAAAATTCCAGTATTGGGAAGCTCCAGGTACTTTAGTTGTTTGATGTGAAGTCATGTTAAAAGGGTGCTAGAAAACCTCAACCACCACCTTGGATTCCGACTCATTCATGCAACACAATTGCCAAAAACAAGTTTTGGTTACAGTATGTTGCAGTTTGTTCTTTGGTGGTTCATACTAACAGAGTGATCAACTTACATTGTGTTGCGAGGTCAATGAAGGTGGTGGGCGGCCAAAAGCCAAAGCAGCAGTTGGAATCACAGCAGTTGTTCAAATCACAGCATGTGCAGCTCACGTTCTGTTCAAATCTTCAAAACTGGCAGTATGTTTACTAAATAAACATATATAATTAATGCTGGAGATGGTTATAAATATTTATAAATGTATACTTTGCGATCATGTGATGGATGTTTTCTTTGCTTTTCCTCCAAGGTTCGTAAGGGCACTGGCTTTGTGGATGCTTCCGAAATACTTGACGAAGAGGAAGATGAGGACGAGCTGTGACTCCTTGCTGTGCTGAACTGGGGTGATGATCCCAGTTGACATGTTTTTGGATAGGTTGAAACAGGTTGAAACATGTTGAAACCAGAAAACCGGTTTTTGAAAACCAGTTGTTCAGTTGTTCAACATCATTTCTTAAGCTTCTCTAAAGTGTTGCACATTCCAATAGGCTTGAACACATGCCAAAACATATTTACCGTTTTTGGCAGATTCTGGTTCTTTGGTTCTTTGTTGCTGAAAAACTGGGGTGATGATCCCAGTTGACTTTCATGTTTTGGGATATGTTGAAACCCGAAAACGGGTTTTTGAAAACCAGTTTTTCAGTTCTTCAACATCATTTTCATCATCTCTTCAGCTTCTCTAAAGTGTTGCACATTCCAGATGTGAACAGGCTAGGGTGCATAGGTATGGATACAGCTGCTTTTGTTTTTTAAATCCAAATTGCCCAACGTGACTGTCGCTGACTAGTCCTGCAGGATAATCGTGTGAAATTTGAGGCAGGAACTGACGCCAGCCGCTTAGCCCTTCCACTCGCAGCAGCTGGTAAGTTGTACATACTATTCACATATACATATGTATATATACTGTATATATATATACAGAAAGTATTTATAGAATCTTATAGATACATAACATATATATATATATACATATACACATGACTTATGTCATGGACACTATGTATATACAAACTGTGTACATGCACTATATTATATGCCCCTGATCCCAGTTTTTGAACTGAGACCGGAGAAGCGAAAGTGCAAAAGGTGAAGAAGGCCCAGTGGAAATACAGGGATACCCCAGCAGTATGCTGGTGGTTGAAATGATGTTTGGTGTTTGTTCTCAAAACATGGGGGTTATGATGGATTATGGTCACACAGCAACTTTCACAGTTTTTGGGGTGCTGAAACACCACCTATATCATTGGAGCTGGTGCAGTGTTTGGGCATTTGTTTGGCCACGGATGTCCTTTTCCCACTGGTCATTTGTTTTTTGCGGGTAGCAACCCAATTGAGCAATCAATAGGTCAATGATGGTAAATGATACGTAGTGAATGATCGTGAACAATGGCAAATGATGGCAAATGATGGTAAATGATGGTAAATGATGGTAAATGGTTGTAAATTATTGTATATGTTTGTAGATTATGACTGTAAATTGCGGGAAATGATGGTGAATGATGGCAAATGATGGTGAATGATGGCAAATGATGGTGAATGATGGTAAATGATGGTAAATGATGGTAAATGGTTGTAAATTATTGTATATGTTTGTAGATTATGACTGTAAATCGCGGTAAATGATGGTGAATGATGGCAAATGATGGTGAATGATGGCAAATGATTGTGAATGACAGTAAATGCTGGCAAACGATGGAGGATGGTAAATGCTGGCAAATGATTGTAAATGGAACCAAAGCGGTTTCCCTAGTTTTACTATAACATCATTCATTGACAACTGATAGCCCTTTTCACCTTGCAAGACTGATTCCCTCACAAGAGTGACCGTCAGGCCCGTCGCGACACGGGTTTTGTCAGCCATTCCGACATCCCAGACGAGGAGTCCGTGAATGAACATAGCTTTCGCTACGTTGGGCAGTGGGCAAAGATCACTTTTTGTTTGGTTACGTCTGCAAATAGATTTTTCACCCTGGTGAATGTGTTGGTCACCGACATCTTGAGGGCATTTTGGGGGAACAGAGTACTGTCCGCCAGGAAGAAGCGGTCACCGCCGATGCGGTGCTGAAAGGCTCCAAACAGAAGGCCCCCCGGGGTCATCCGAAAAGACCGAAGATTTTGGTGGGTATCATGATGTTACTGTATATGAATATTTAATATCAATATCAGTAACTATTGAGATACTAGAATATACTAGAATATGTCCATAATATCATAATCTATTGGGTAATAGCTCCATAGGGATACCTATTTCGAGGTGACAATTTTAGTATTGAAACCTACCATTTACCAAACATATCAACAGTATACAGATTGGATAGGGATGGATAGGGCCGTTTTTTCATATATTTTTCATGGCTATTTTTCATTATTTAAGGGCAAAAAACCATGGATACAAAAACGATGACCAACCATGAAATGAGAGTCGTTCCCCAACGATTTTTCAGATCCAAGTCGAGACTGGCTTTAATATTGTAATCATCGCTAGATGGGGATGGCTCAAAACCTTTTTGACGATATTTGGGGGAATAAAGTTAGCTCCAGTAGCCAGCTATTTTAGGGTACCATTTGGGTACCCTTTTGACTCATAGCCGTCATAGCCACAATTGATGGATACAACGGACTGTCCATGGCCATTGAGGCGAAAGGTGCTGTCTTCGTGGATCCCAACGACCTGCCAGATGATGCGGAGGCTTGGCGTTTTTTGGGTTAGCACCAATCAATTTTTCACCACCAAAAAGCGATGTAACCATTGGGGATCAATTGGGGTAATCATTGTGATTTGTTACATCGCTTTTTTTTTGGGGGGGTAATCATGTTGGGTTACATGCTTGTTCCTTTGAGAGGTTTGCATCTATCATCAATGCAGATCCATGTCTTGAGTTTCCTGTGGAAGCCGTGGCATGTTTTTCATCCTAGCCACTGTTTCCGGACATTTGCTGGGTAGAGCGACTGCTTGGGGAGCTTAGCGGTTTATTTTTTCTTACAAACAAGGGCGCTTAATATATATATAACTTTGTTTGCAATGTATCTATGTGTATCTAAGATTAAAGCCGTGGGTTTACGCAACAACTTGATGTAATTCTTGCACCTTTGAACTGATTTGTCGGTGGTGTGCAGTTCTGCCTCGCCTGAACCTTGTGTACTGCTCCCACGTCTTCGGTACGTTCGCACAGTGACGAGTGTGGCCAAGTTGTCTTATGAGTTCTTATGCATCTACCTTGTTTTTCAGATTTTAAAGATACGTTACACCCCACCTTGCCTTGCCAAGACATGAACGTTGAAGAACGCCTCAGTGACCGCCCTATCAACCTTTAAATACCAGGCAACCATGCAACCAGGCAACCTGCACGGTATTTCCCAGCATCAAGCCTGACAGGACGGCGTGAGATTCAATCTGCCTGCCGAAGTGTGGAGCCCTGATGTGGTGTTGCAGTGGTCGACTATCAAAGCAGTTGTAGTGACATTCCGTGAATATGAACGTAGATTTAGTACCTTTTTCATCTATAGAATCTATAGAACATATTAAACAGATATATATATATATGCACATATATGATCAATCTTACATATATATATACAGTATATATATATATATATATTATTTTCTAAAGTTTATCAAATTTTGTAATATGTACATATTCTATAATCATCATCCTATACATGATATCACGGATCCGCCAGGCTAAGACGGCTAAGACCAAGCCAGTTGGGCCCAAGGTCAAGGCTGGGAAAGACGTCCCAAATTCCCATTGGTTGGTTGATGAAAATAGAGGGCTTTAACAACAGGTTTACCCCTGAAAAACAACCGGTTTGTTTGATAGATGGGATGAACCAGCTATAACCAGCTCCCGGCCGCTCTATTTTTACCAAAAGGACATCTGGTTGGTTTTCCTAGCAAAAACCCATGGGTTTTGACCAGCATTGACGTGCGGGGGTTCAATGGATTGGTGTGGGAAAATCACCCGCAAAAATATGCCACAGACATCTCCCAGAAGCATCGGATCGGTAGCAGAAAATCATGGAGACCTTCCACAACTCAGATTTTTTTGACGTATTACTTGAATTTGCTGAAGATGATGTTTTTTTTCCCATGGGAAATCCACTACTTGGGGAATCTATAGGGAATACTGCTTATTTTTTGGTGGTTCCTTAAAAAAATCCATGTTTATCATGTTTGGTATATGTTTGGTGTTTCTCGGCCGAGTTTGGGAGACATAGTTTTGAACAAGCCTCACATGAGCAGTGTCATAAATAGATCATGTTTGCTGAAAATTTGGAGTTTGACCATTCTCTTGTGCCTTCTGAAAGGTGTGATCAAGCGTCCCGGAACAAAATCACCAAACGTTGGGGAAAGCATGTCCAATCACCAGCGAAAGCGGTGTTTTTTACATCTTCTCCAAAGGACGGTGCCGTTTCTATGGATTCCCAGGCACGTCGAGGAACCGGCTTCGTGCAGGAGTCAGAGCTCGAGGAGTGGCCCGCAGTGGCCATGGGTGTTTTTGGAGTCCTCTGAACGAGCATCTTGTGCAAAAAAAAAAGTGCTTCAGCATATGTAAGGATTTCAGATGATGTTGGCAAAACTTGAACAATCAAAATTAAAACATGAAATTTGAGAAACATTGATCGCATTGCAGCTTTGTTTGACATCCGTTTGGTTAGCCCCACAGATTGTATTTTCAAGGATTTTGGATGAAGTGCCAAATTTCTGCAATTTTGTTCACCACCTTGTCCTACAGAACTATTTTTTGGAGAGTCCGAGTATATAAAGTACTGGTTACACCCCTGATCTTAAGCCACAACCTGCAAAGATCATGATGGCTGTTCCCCGCCATTCCCATAGATGTTTGTTGTGAAAATCATGGTGAGACATAGATAACCACAGACCAGTAAAACTACCTTAGCTATGGACAACCACCGTGTTTCATTACCGTATTTGCCAATCAGCTATTTGACCATGGGCCATGAATGGCCATGGCTTCCGTAGCGCTGAGTTCACGCAGTTCCCTTCGAGGACGCTGACGCAGTGAGCTTCTTGCCCTCCAGCGGATCGCCACCTGGAAAGGTGGGGATGGGATGGTGGCCACGACTTGAGTCGTAACTGTCGTAACTTGAATTGAATTAATGTTGGGGCCCGGCAGTTGAAGAATCCAGGGACTTTGGATCTGCAGTTGTCATCGCAGTTCATTGGCTTCCAGTGGCTGTGGTAATCTGTGGTATCCAGCTGACCCTTGCCGGCGATTCTAGGCCAAGAAAGGCACTGGCTTTGTAAATCTTGCAGATTTACCTCCTTCCGACGATGAGGAGCATCGGTTGAAGATCGTGTTTTCGTAGCAACCAGGTATGATTCTCAATGTTTGATTGGTGAAGTTTGTTGTTCAAGCAATCACCATGCTCATTCCTGCTCTCACAGAATATAGATTGATAATGATTGATATATAGATTGTCTTGAGGTTTGAAAGCCACGTTGTGTGGCCTTTTGACTTTTCTTGCACCTGATACTTCACCTGATTTCAAAACGGAGGATGATGCCGCCGCCAGGGTGTCCTTCCAGGCCTTCCTTGCTTTTCGACCTTGACTACAGTTGAACTACTTGGAAGAAACCTATGATCTTTCATATTTTGGGGGATGAACACCCAGGAATCCCGGCTATTTTGGTGTGAAATTGAACGATGTTCCCACTTTGTGAGTTGATTCTTCCCGGTCTTTCAACTTTTCAAGCCTACCCACGCCTCATGACCGTCATTCAAAAGGACATTCATGGACGCTCATAACCAACCAGCTAGCTGTTGACAGTGAAGCTTCTTACCGGAGGTTGATGAAGGCAGCGTGAAACCAAAAGCGAAGAAAGCAGTGCGGCTCACAGAATGCAGCTGGAGCTGGAGCGCCCCATAGAGTTTAACAGTCTGAGTGTTATGTATGACCATGTATAATTAATTATAATATATTACAATGAATAAGCTATATTCGATGTTTGTTAATATCTATATTCTATATGTAGTCTAGATCTTTCCTGATGCTTAAGTTGTGCTTTTCCTCCAAGGTACGCAAGGGCACTGGCTTTGTCGATGCTTCCGAAATACTTGACGAAGAAGAGGAAGATGAGGACGAGCTGTGACTCCTTCCTGTGTGCTCAAAAACTGGGGTGATGATCCTAGTTGACTTTCATGTTTTGGGATAGTTTGAAACCAGAAAACCGGTTTTTGAAAACCAGTTGTTCAACATCATTTGTTCAGCTTCTCTAAAGTGTTGCACGTTCCAATAGGTTTGAACACATGCCAAAACATATTTACGGTTTTTGGCAGAGTCTGGTTCTCTGGTTCTATTCATCCTCCAACTTAAAGGTAAATATTCTTGCGTGTTCTTGCACTTCCGATGTGGATAAGATAGATATCTCCACGGCTTTGAAGGTGTTCAATCTTTGTGGCGCCTTCTGAGTCAACTCTGGCTGGTCTCACAGCGGAAATTCAGCGCCAGGAGCAACGTGTGAAATTTGCAGCAGGAACTGATGGAGAGGTAAAGGCCAAGGTGAAGAAGGCTCCCAGCCTGCCGGCGAATCCAATGACCCCTGGATACCCCAAATGTTGTTTGAAATATTTGAAATTACAGGCAAATGTTGTAGCATGTTTCCTACTTGATATACATTGATATACATTGATATACCTGGTAGTACTGGGTTGACTCATGTTGACTCGCCTTGGTGATTTGCAGCTCCATGGCCTGGAACATCCCATAGGTTCAAGGATTTTCCCACTTTCCCATATTAAACCTCCATTGTTCTGGGGGATTTCCCAGCATAGCAAGCCCCACGGCGCCCTTCGTCACCGTGTCCTCCAGGCGCGTCGAGGAACCGGCTTCGTGCAGGAGTCAGAGTTGCCGCCGGATGACAGCCAGGAATCAGCGGAGACGAGCGGCATCTGGGGGAAACCATGGGTGAGGGCCCAAGGGGTTTTAAGGATTTTACCAACAGAATGGAGCGTGCAAAATCTTGCAAACATTGAATGGAGACTTTTACTGATCAATAGGCGAAATTCTCGGTCTTTGGGTTAAACGTATAGTCCATGTCATCAGATCTATTTGTTCAGTCCGACCGACAAGTTGATTTCCCAAATGCTGTATCGGTAACCTGTCTGGGTGGATGTTTTCCTCAAGTTCACCAGTTCTCCATCTCCCTTTCTGCTCCTGTTGCTCTTGCTGCTGGTGCTGCCGTTGCTGCTGCCGCGGGGACTAATTCCTTATTCTGGTAAAGTGCTTGTGCTGGTTTTTGACCTTTCTTCCAATGCCAATTTTGTCACGCCTTATTCGGGTTGCAGGGCCTTCGCTTTCGGCAGGATTTTAAGTATATTTCAAGTATTCAGAATCCTTGCACAAGCTTTTTCAAACCTTTCTCCCCTGACTGTGCCGCCAGGAGGGTTCTGTCAGCTTTGACTTGCCAGCCCAGGCGCGTGGATGTCTTTTCCTGAAGTGACCGTGCCATGCTCCATGTGGCCCCAATTGGCCCCAGGCGAAGCAAACCAGCGAAATGCCAAAGGCAAAGGTGGGGATGCTGCACCATGCTCCAACAAGCTACGATATGATTGAATCAAGTCAAGGCCACCAGCCTCCAGCCTTCGCAGATGCGCATTGCGCCGCGCTAGGTCCGCAAAGGCACTGGCTTCGTAAATGTTGCGGACTTGCCTGTTTCCGACGACGAGGAGCACCATCAGAACATATACATACATATAGATCATATAGGACGTACGTCGTGGGATGTTTCGCCATTCTCGATGCTTAAATTCCAGTTTTCTTCAGCATTGTTGATGATTTTGATGCTTAGACCATGTCAAACCCTGAATTTGGCCCTTGATTTTGCCTTTATTGCAACAAAGGAGGAGGTTACCACTCGCCCGTCCTTGAAGGCCTGGCTCCGGCGGATCTGACGGTCACAGATATCTGTAAGACCCCCATCCCCCTACTAAAGGATGGCTTCTGGGTGTTTGCTATTCGGCGGAAGGGATTGTATATCCAAGATAGCCTTGAAAAATCAAACCACTCTAGTTTGAACTACTTTCACAGGTTGACTTGATTCTTCCGAATCCCTGCACTTCATGCTGAAACTAAAGTTGACCGTACACTCAGAATTCCAAGGCCTTCGAAAGAGAACACATTTCCCAGCTGCCGATGCTTTGGGTCTAGCATGGTATGCCGATAACCCCCAAATGTCTGCGAACTTAGGGTTTGTTGTATTGTTTGGCACAATGATGTCTCATGTCAGGAGAATAAGAAACTGCCATATTACCCATATGATCCATGTATGGTATATATGCTAACATTGGGGATATATTGATGGTAAATGTCACCATATATAGCATACATGGATCCTATGGGTTATAGACTGACACACATGTTTGTTGAGACCTCGTTCAGCAATGTTCGGCATGACATGAGGCGAAGAAAAGTGGCGCTGCCGTGGTGAGTCCCAATGACTTGCCACCAGATGAGGATGAAGATGCGGAGGCCGGAACGGAACTTATAAGCTTTTTTGGCAGTGTCTTGGGGTGTAACCATGTCAAACGCGCCATGAGGTGGGATATAACTTATAAACAACCCCTACAACTATGGTATACTATGGTTATATAGTTATATAGTTATATAGTTATATAGTATATATATATATATTGTTTATATATAACCAATTGTTACTGAATGTGAGTGGAATTGCACCCCCAAGTGGTCTTGAAATCATGTTGTCACTGGAGTCGATCGACGCCTCCAGGCGCCTCGAGGAACCGGACTTGAGGCTTGGCCATCCGTTGACTCCTCCAGTTTTGGGGTCGAAAACCTTGGGTTCAGCAGTGGCTATGTACGTGCATGTGTGTATGTATTTATATATATATGTATGTAGTTAGAATGATGATTATTATTAACACTAGTTATTTTATAATGATGATAATAATTAAGGGGCTACGCCCCCTGCCGCCGACCCCAGGCAGGGTAGCGTGAATATACTCAAGACGGCACACAAGTATGCAACGCATGCACAGCCTTTGCCTTCGTTTGCCGTCTTGCTCATCGCA
>Ga0126342_10012075_pt1 | contig 15425 bp, 16 predicted proteins | sample Cyp1metagenome_FD_92528 | JGI IMG/M metagenome (GOLD analysis project Ga0126342, IMG submission 92528) | Coral microbial communities from Lord Howe Island, Old Settlement Bay, Australia - Cyphastrea 1 metagenome | ecosystem: Host-associated > Invertebrates > Cnidaria > Coral ...
AATTCTTCTCAGCTCATCTCAGCTCTTTTCATTTCATCTCAATTCTTCTCAGCTCATCTCAGCTCTTTTCATTTCATCTCAATTCTTCTCAGCTCATCTCAGCTCTTTTCATTTCATCTCAATCCTTCTTAGATCATCTCAGCTCTTTTCATTTCATCTCAATTCTTCTCAGCTCATCTCAGCTCTTTTCATTTCATCTCAATTCTTCTCAGCTCATCTCAGCTCTTTTCATTTCATCTCAATTTCTTCTCAGCTCATCTCAGCTCTTTTCATTTCATCTCAATCCTTCTCAGCTTCTTGAAGTTCTCTGCCACGTTTTTGTTTCTTTTGACATGGCCAAAAAGCGGGCGATGAGATGGGGCGAAGATTGTGTTCAGATGTCATCAGCCATCACGGGGATATTGATGTGTCTGGCTGCCAGCTACTCGGCTGATGCCTCAACCTAGTTGTTAGAAGTGAAAGTTTCTTGCGGAGGCCTTCTGTCAAGATTTGGTTGAAACACCCAGCTCAATGAATGCCGGTCCATGTTGCAGTTTTGTGCAAGTGCGCCATGCAATTTAGCAAATCCACGTGAGGATGGCACTTTCGACTTCCCACGTACCTACTTCAAGCGCATCACGGATTCATCCGCTTTGGGCTGTGAGGACAGCAAGATTGAAAAGTTTCAAGCTCCGGGGAACGCTGGCGTCGACGCCGCGCAAACAACCCAAGACATGGCTGAGATTAAGATTTCCACTAAATTGCCACTATCATGGCATTTGGATGTTTCAGATGCATGTGGATGCATTTGGATGTTTCAATCTTATGTCCTTTTTAAAACAAGATGCAGCCCACGAACCCGAATGCTCACACGTATGTTAATGTTACACATGTCGAAACACATGGATATAACACTTTTCTGCAATACTTTATTTGAACAGTCTTGTACATATTTCCCCTGTTACCAGTCTGCAGTGTGGAGTGGAAAGTGTAGAGTGTGGACTGTGGAGTGGGAAGTGTAGAGTGTGGACTGTGGAGTGGAAAGTGTAGAGTGTGGAGTGGGGAGTGTAGAAGGTGTAAAGTGTAGAGTGTGGAGTGTAAAGTGTAGAGTGTGTGGTGTGTGTAGAGTGTAGAGTGTAGAGCGCGGTGGAGTGTGGAGTGTAGAGTGTGGAGTGAGGAGTGAGGAGTGTGGAGTGTAAAGTGCGGAGTGTGGAGTGGGAAGTGTGGAGTGTGGAGTGAGGAGTGTGGTGTGTGTAGAGTGTAGAGTGTAGAGTGCAGTGGAGTGTAGAGTGAGGAGTGAGGACTGTGGAGTGTAAAGTGAGGAGTGTGGAGTGTGCAGTGGGTAAAGTGTAAAGTGTAGAGTGTGGAGTGAGGAATGTAAAGTGTAAAGTGTGGAGTGTAAAGTGTAGAGTGTGGAGTGTGGAGTGTGGGGTGTGGAGTGGAAAGTGTGGAGTGTAAAGTGTAGAGTGTGGAGTGAGGAGTGTAAAGTGTGGAGTTTGGAGTGTAGAGTGTGGAGTGTGGAGCGTAAAAAGTGTGGAGTGTAAAAGTGTGGAGTGTAAAAGTGTGGAGTGTAAAGTGTAGGGTGTGGAGTGAGGGGCGTAAAGCGTGGAGTGTAAAGTGTGGAGTGTGGGGTGTGGGGTGGAAAGTGTGGAGTGTAGAGTGTAAAGTGTAGGGTGTGGAGTGTAAAGTGTAGAGTCTGGAGTGTGGAGTGTGGAGTAAGGAGTGTAAAGTGTGGAGTGTAAAATGTAGAGTGTGGAGTGTAGAGTGTGGAGTGCGGAGCGTAAAGTGTAGGGGGTAAAGTGTAGAGCGTGGAGTGAGGAGTGCGGAGTGTGTAAAGTGTAGAGTAAAGCGTGGAGTGTAGAGTGAGGGAGTGTGGAGTGTAGAGTGTGGAGATGTGTGGAGTGTAAAGTGTGGAGCGCATTGTCGCGCCAGCCACACAAAAGAAATTTCGTCACGGTATAAAACAGATTGGAACGTCACAAAGTGCCACGAAGGGCAACGCAAAACGACATGGCAACCTGCTTGGAAACCTTCGAAAAGGAGAGGTTTTGCAGCTTCCCCCATAGACACGGCGACGCGCCGGAAAACCAAAGAGTCGAGACCAGACACGTGGGAGCAGCAAAACGAGCATTTCGTGCGAGACTTCCTCCAATTTTGACACTTTGTAGCCTCAAAATCGACGTTTTCCTACAAGTTTTCTTAGGAACATCTAAATTTGCTACCTCAAAATCAATGTTTCGTGGGAGGCCTCCGTCAATTTTCATCACACCCCACAAAATGCATCAAATGATATGGCTGCCACCAAGGAAGAAGCAGAGAAGAAGTTGGCAGATCAGATGGTCACCCGCATAGGAACAGGGGGGGAGGCCAGAAGTAAGCCATGAATTGAAAAGAGGAGTGGGCGGAGGTTGCAAGAGCAACAGAAAGCTAAAACAACAAAAGCAAAGAAGACATGATTGCCAGCCAGCCATAAGCATGCATTATCCCAAAACATTATTGGCATGAGAGAAGAGTGCAAAAATGAGGATGAGCTTTTGCAGAAGGCAGCGAAGAAAATTTAGATGAAGAAAAGAAATACGAAATAAAAAAAGGCAGAGGATATCAGAGTGGAAGATGCAGATGGAGAAGCATGGCCTCAACACAGCAGTACATCATGTGGAAGGAAGGTCAGCAAAACATGGGAGCCATAGGGTTTCTGCCTCCAAGGTGATCAGAAGGAGAGCCAAGGGTGGGGGGAGAAGGATACAAGTCCCCACCATCTATGACATTCTGAGCAGATCAGTTCATGGATCGAGCTTGAGAGAAGCCACTGCCATACAGTATTACCAAAACATGTTGGATGGAAATTTCATGAGCTGCTTCTACAATATCACAAGGAGCTCCAGGTCAAGAATGAGCAGGGAAGCATCAGCAATGAGGAGAAGAAAGATATGGAGAACAGCACCGAGATGTTGAAAGCATTGGAAAAGCCGAAGAATGGTGATAGAAGAGCAAGGCACATAATTCAGGCCATTGGAGCAAAGATCAGGAGCCCCAATCTCACAACGCAGCTATCAGATGTGGAGCAGCAGATCAGAGCAGAGCTGAGTTGGAATCCGCACGGTTACCAGATCTGGAGGATTGCACAAACGAAGGAGGAGGACTATAAAGAACTCTTCAGCAGGCCAGATCAGGCAAAAAAGCAGATGAGGAAGTGTGTGTTGCATGCCTCTGATCAGATCCCATTGTGGGTCAAGAAGCCTTCCAACAGACAAGTCTTTGCAGCACATGAGGCCAAGAAATCTGCAAAGGATGTTACAAGCCATAGAGAGAAGATCAGGCAGGAGCTGGATAAGAAAGCGCATGATAAGGGAATCGTAGAAACAGAAAATCCGCAGAAGGGAGATGAGGAAAAGGATCAGCAGATTGTTCCTCATGATGAGGGTGAGGAACGGCACATGCCTGAAGCAGCAGGTCAGGAATCATCAGGCAAGACGCATTTGGCTTCGATGAAAGGACCACATGTTGACAAGTATCGCATCACATTCGAAGCTCATCAGAGTGTCCTCAGCTTCTTTGACCCTGATGAAAAGACATTGGGTGTGGTCAGCCCTGGCATCCTGATTGTGCCAGGACCACATGCCTCGTTGGCAAACATCAGTGAAACAGGAGAGTGGCTGCAGGATGAGACATACACCTACATGGGACAGCAGAGAATTCATAAGAGAGGCAGCAATGTGGGCAGGACATTAGAACCTTGGAGGAGGCTGAGAAAGGGTGAGCCACACCCGATGAGGCATTTCAATGTCTATTCTCAGCCATCATCGAACACTGATGGGATCATCATGCCTGGGTCATCAGAGACATGAGCCACAAAGCAGGCATGAGACTGCACCAAAGAGATTGCTTTGGAGCAGCATTTGTGGATCAGATGGGACAGATGAAGTTTTTGGCCCATGAGGTGCCATTTTCCATTGTTGCAAAGATGACATCAGCTCTCCAATTCACTGATATTGACTTTAGTCATCAGCTTAAAGCTTTTGTGAGGCAGTCAGTTGATGAGACCATGAGAAAGGGAATGCAGAACCAGAGAAGTGATGGATGTAGCTGTTGCACTGGACAGCAGCATGCAGAGGGTGATTGATAGAAATGATGAAGATGAGTGGGTGTCGGGCAGGATTGGGGAGAAATGGGATCCAAAAGTCACTGGTGCCTGCATCTGTGAAAAGTTCACAGGTTTTCCTTGCACCTGACAGATACGAAATTGGAACACGCAGAAAACTATTGCAGGCCTTGGTGAAAAGTGAAAATTGAGCTCTCCATTCGCAAAGTTGAAGTGCGTGGGTGAGAGTCCCGGACCTGACCATTCCGAAGCCTATGGTATACATCTCGTCAAAGTATGACCGAGAACTTGAAGCCATACCGTAAAGTTCGAAAGCTCTGCTGGAACCATGGCTAGACCAAAGCTTGGAAATGGTAACAGCATCGGGCTACTGTGCCAGACATAAAGTTCCATCGGGGTCCAACACATAGAATCAGCTAGATTCGGCAAAAGTTGGCCCATACTTGATTTGAAATTCAGGCAGCACAGTGGAGAAAGTCTCAACTTTCTTCCACCATTGCTCCAGTTAGTGATCCAACTCTGACTGCACCAACGTCGGTAGTCTGAAAAAAGTGGGTACAAAGTAGCGCTGTAAAGGTAGTAGTGGCAGGATGATGTTTTCTGCCAATCTAAGTAGACCCCAGCCGGATCTATCACTACAAAAGAATTCTCTTTGATAATGAAAAGTTCCGACCTTGCCCTCAGGGCATGCCAAAGTCTAAACTCGTCTGCTTTGCTCAGTGCACAAAGTGAATCAAAGTCGAAATTCAGGTCCTCTGCAAGTTGCAAAAGTTCAGAATCCGATTCTTCACATCTTCAAAGTACTTGTCCAAAACTGGCTTGGTCAGTTTGCGCCAAAGTAGAAGACGTTCAAACTCAGTGTCTGGCAAAGTATGTTCTCCCCTGAGAGCCATGAAAAGTCTTGAACCCATGTCTCACAAAAGTGAGCACTGTGCGGTATGACGGATAAAGTGGAAAAAGTTCACCGCATTACCACATCAAAGGTGGATCCGGTGCGTGTTCAAAATCCGTCAAAGTGGATCCATGCAGTGAAAACGAGGCACAACAAAGGTCGCAAAGTTGACCATGAAAAATGGCAGCAGCATTCAAGCACAGTCATCCCTGAATCGTGAGAAAGTTCGGCTTTGAAGATCGGCTTTCAACTTTCAGTGGAAAATGTGAATTTGAAACAGAAAAACTTCTGCTTGCAACCAAAACTTGGACCTTTAAAGTTCCTCACACGAGTGCGCCAGGTCTTTTAATTCAAAGAGACGTTCAACATCTACTACTTAGGGATAAGTCCGAAAGTACCAACATATTTGGTGAGAATATCAGCGGGGTTCAAAGGTCCTATAACCGAATCAAACCAGACTAAGTTCAACATGTTTTGTTTTTCTCGAAGTTCCGAAACGTCCCGCCATTGATTTGCCATGCAACAAGTCTGGATTCAGCGACCAGGCTACGAACGAACAGAGGGTCAGCTACACCACCACCAATAGCATAAAGTTCAGCCTCCGCGCTAGAAAGTGCCACATGCTCCTGTGTTCTGCTGTGTGCTGTGATGCTTGTGCCCAACACAAAAAATAACACGCCGGAATTACTCTTGCGTGAGCCTGGGTTTCCAGCCCAGTCGCTGTCTACGTAACAGTTTATGTCGGTACATGTCGGTACCCTTTTGTGCGGGGGCGGAAGTTTCACATTTGGGCCAAGATGCTGAACAAAAGTTTTCGCTCCTGAGAAATATTTTGCAAGGTGTTTCAGTTTGGAAAAGCGGTCGCCTTTTGGTCCAGTTAGTCCTTTTGAAAATTCTTTGATTGCAATCATGATGTGACATCTCAAATTCGGCAGCCAAAGTAGCTGACCAACAACCCTTCTGTAAAGTTTGGGCATTTCTGGAGAAACTTGCTCTGGGTCAGTCGCTTTCTCCAAAGTGTCTACACCTGGGGCCGTGACTGAGCGACAGTCCTGCATTTCCAAAGTTTCAAGGATCTTCTCAAGAAATTCAAGAATAGGTCGGGCTCATTGAAAGTTCAATTGCATGCTTCAGAAGTTTGCCGAATGTCACGGCCAAGAAAGTGAACCTCTTGACCTTCACCAAGGTGACGTGTGATCTTCAACAAGAGTTCTTTCCTCATGTCATTGGCAAGAACGTCAATGTCTGGACGGCTGCCTAAAAACATGAGGTCATCCGCATATGTCAAGACATAAAGTCTTTTCTGGTTGTGGATGTGCAAGGTCGGATCGCTCTTCATACGGCTAAAGTTGAGATTCTTCAAAGCTGTCGCAAATAGGTCTTGCCAAAGTCTCGGGGAATTCTTCAAGCCATAAGGTGCCCGCTTCAACTTCCAGACCATGTTCTGATCATTTTTGATCTGGATAGTACTCAGCAGGTGGAATGACATACATGTCTTCACCCTGTGATCGAGGTGGTCGAGGCATGCGGAAAAGCTGTGGAGATGTCTCCGGTTGAAACATCCCACCTGAATGCAACCGAAAGTGTCGAAAGAGGCTTCAAAGTAGCGAAGCTTGGGGTGCTCGCAAAAGTCTGATCATGATCGTCAACCACCTGATCAAAATGATCAAAACCACGGACAACAAGTCTGCAACGCACTGTGCCATCCGGCTTGCGAGTCTTCACCCAACGACAGGAAATTGCATGGGACAGTTCATGTTCACTCAACGTTTCAACAAGCCCTTCTGAAAAGACATCAAAGCCAACCATGGATTCCATCTCTTTCTTCATGCCAGCGACCTGAAATTCCTTTGGAAACTCGGTTTCGTACCAAAAGGAAAGGGTTCTCCAAGCTATTTGTCAGCGAAAGTTCTTTTTCATCTTGGTTCACCGAAACATGAACTTCGAGTCCATGCTTGGTTTCAACAGATGAAACTCGACAGTCGTAAGTCCAAGGCTTTTGGGACGGAATCAATTCCAATCACAGCTGCAACAGGGAGTACACACGAAAGTCACTACATCTTGGAACCAGGTCCAGCTTCTTCCGGTTCATGTTCATGCTTGCGTTCCAAGGTTGCAGCAGGATCAACACGCGGGCGAGAATGAAAGCTCCCATTATCAGGAGAAACTTGACTATGCCTGCGAACACGTGACAGCGGAGAAAGTGGCGGCGACGGAAGTGCCACTTCGCTCCCTTCAACCGGCAAGTCAACCAAGTCATCCGGAAGTGGGCTCTCTCTGGCTCTATGTAGTCATCCAGAGGCTCTTCTGCAGCAAAGTCTTCCTTGGATGCTCCCTCAGACAATGGCTGAGGACCATCCTTTGAAAGCGGAAGTATGAAAGCATCCGCGTCTCTCTTGGAACCAGTGGGATCCCAAGGTGTGGCTGTGATGCTTTGCAAAAGTTCCAAGCTTGATTGTCTTGATGGAATGTGCCGCCGGATACTCCTGGTCATGAAAACGCCGGAGGAATCAGCGACAGAGTGCATGTCGGACTCCGTATCGCATCCAAGCCAGATTCCATCACGCCATGAAAGTTGAGCCTTTCCGACATTTGCAACACGAAACATCAGCGCCTCACCAAAGTTGCAAACGGAACCATGGCATTTTTGGTTCCATCTTCGCTCGTATAAGCGGTCAATCTATCAGATTTTTGCAAGTATCTGTTGCTCAACCACTCTGCATGTCGGAGAGTCCATGGATAAAGTGGACTATGGACGGAGGTTTCAACGTCTCCGTACCTGGACTGGACATCGGCAATCAAAGTGCGAATCTGAGCATGCAAAGCGGCCTGCATATTTCCAACAGACCCCTGTGCTTGTTTCCATCCTGTTGGTGAACTTCGGTGAGAAAGTCCTCCAACCTGGCCAGTCACAGTCTGTGCCAGTTGCTTCAGAGATGGTTCGGGATCCGCTTCCAAGATGTGCCGAAAGCCCTTCCAGTTTCCAAGACAAAGCGGCGCAGTTCTGCCTGCGCGCAAACTGAACGACCTTTGCAAGGAACAACAACTGAAAGCGCCAAGCCGCTCATGACATCCACAGCGTTCAAACAAGTGATTTGTGGCTCGCCAGATTTGTCTCCAATGAACGAATGGTCCATGTGGAGAACTAGTTGATGAGACTTCAAAGACGTGCTCGGATTCTGCTTTGAATTGATTGGACACAGATCTTGCACCAGCTCATGGAAGGTAGATGGGTCGAATGATGTTCCATCACCTCAAGTTCTGTTGGTTCACCTGGTGCTTTCACACCTCTGGCTTTCTGCGCCAAAGTATTTCCAAAAACATGTCGCACCAACAAAAGTTCTATATATCCAACTCAAGTTCACCACGCGCATGCCAATTGTCATGAACCCATGAGGTGACACCATCGTCAGCGATGATCAAAGTCATGCCTGCCTCCTCAATGTCATGAGAGGCAAAACCTCGATCCTCAGGTGGCACAGACAAAGTTCTACGCTTCTTATGTCATGGTGCACACGGACGTACGAGGCAGGAAAGTCCAACCAACGGTCATGAATGTACTGCTGAGAAGTCGCGGGGGCCATGTCAGAAAGTGCTTGAAGGTCCTCCAAAGTTCCTTCTTTTGCCTTGCCCTACTTGGCAACGAACGTGTCTTCAACCGAAAGTGGTGTTGAAGGTCGCGAAAAAGAAAGTTGGAAGAAGAGTCGACACTTCTGTCTCTCTGTCTCTGTTGCCTCCTTCGGCTCACTGAGCGGCTGTGGTTGTAGCAAAACAGAAATTTTAATCGACAGACGGCGTCCTGTGGGCTTCGAGTTCAAAATGAAAATGGTTCGTTCGACCTTTGTAAGCGTCCACCCCTGTGCATGGATCATCAGACGTTCGATTGTCGGTGAAAGCCCGCTTGGTTCCACCATGTTCCACCCACAAGTTTCATGCCTGTGGCCCAATGCGAGGCCAAGTCTTAAACAGGGACAGGTCGATCCTGCGTGCCATTCGGAGCGAAAAGTGTCTTTTTGGCACGGGGATGAAGTTGAATCAACATATTGTCCTTCAAAACCCCTCGATCGGCATGAAAGTACATTGGGTTAAAAGCTGCCACCAAGCCAGGAGGAACCTCAGAGTTGAACTGAGCATGAATATCATTGCACAAAGGTGCAAAGTCATATTTGTTGAATGGTTCAAGTTCAAGGCATGCGAACAAAAGTGAACCATGACGAACAACCCTGGCTTCTTGTCCATCAGGTGTTCTCAAGGTACATGTGTCAGGGGGGGTCCATGTTCACCTTGTATCCCTGCAAAAGTAACCTTGCAACAGAAATCGCCGGATAAGGAACATCACACGCATAAAAGTGAAAACATACAGGAGCACCATCCAAAGTCATACGAATCAAACGACGGCCATACACAGGTAAAGGTTGTCAACTGATGCTTCTCAAAGGTGGAGGTTTACCGTTTAGCGGTAAAAGTGGCCATTCCTTCCGAAAATTCTTTGGGCAGCAATTGGCCGAAGCACCACTGTCAAAAAGAATCCAATGGTCAGCATCCAAAGTTGTCGATGCTACCAAGTGATCAGCAAGCCAACGGTCATGGAAAGTGGTATTCAACTCCGCGCCAAGCTGGTCTACAGAAAATGAAGCCTCCAACCTGTATTCATGAACCGTCTTATTCATGAAAGTGACAACAGGTGACATCACAAGCTCATTCTTAAACTTAAAATGAAAGTGTGAAACAGGCATGCGAAAGTCAACGGCTCCGGGGTACATGTCATCATGTGCGTTCATGCCATGAGATGACAACAACGAAAGTGCAGAACTTGGTGAGGCCGCACTCATCATCACGGCTGCAAAAGTGCAACGTGAGCCATGGGCAAGTTCTTAGCCGAAGGCGTCCTCGAGGTCAAAGTTTTGGACGGTTGTGAAGTCACTGCCGAAACAGATCTTTGTGGAGGAAGTGGCGGCTGCATTCCTCAGCTACGCAGGCTGGCACTCATCTCGCTTCAATATCTAAACTTCACCCCGGTGCCTCTCAGCAATTTCCTGCACTAGTTCATGTGGGGTCAAGACTCCCACAACAACTTCTTGTGTGCATCTTCGTGTGGTTTCAATGTTCAAGCTTCCCCCTTTGTCTCTCAACAACTTCTTGCGCTCATCTTGTTTCAATATCTAACTCACCCATTCATTGGGTTTCAAGAATTTTTGCTTGCTCCCTGGCCTCTCCGCAACTTCTTGCGTTCATCCTGTTTCAATATCTAAACTTCCCCCCTGCACACCCCCAACAACTTCCTGCATTCATTCAGTTTCATATCTGATTTTTCCCCCTGTCCTCTCCACAATTTCTTACATGCATCTTGCTTCAATATCTACAACAGGTTTCCCGACCCTAGTGCCCCGAACCCATTTCCTGAATTTAAAACCGTCCATGTGGAATCAACATATGGGTTCCCCCCTACCAGGCCTCTTCAAAACATGTGCATTCATCTTGCTTCAATATCTAGATTGCCCCCCTGGTGCCTCTCAGCAACTTCCTGCATTCATGCGGTTTCAATATCTAAGCTTCTCCCCTTGTCTCTCCACAACTTCTTGCATGCATCTCCGTGTGGGTTCAAAATCTAGGCCTCCCCCTAGTCTCAGCAACTTCTTGCGCTCATCTCGCTCATGATCTTTCGGTATCTAGCTTCCCCTTTTCCAAGCGCCTTTCAACAAATTGCTACATTCATATGGCTTCAATATCTAGACTTCCCCCTGTCACTCAGCAACTCTTTGCATGCATCTTGCCTCAAGAATGTCAAGTCAGGATAAATCAACACAGCACGGTTAAACAACCTCTACTGCCCCAAAAGAATTGTAATTTAAAAACAGTTGGTCCCCCTGGATTAATAAACTCTTTTGCCTGGACCTGACTAATCAACCACCAGACCAAAATTTCTTTATTTCCAATTCTTTTTGTTTCTCACCATGTCATCAATCTCAGAACTCATCATTGTTTCTTATTCAATCTTAAAAACCCAGCACTGCCATCCCATGCTGCCACCCCATGCTGCTCATTGCTTGTTTTTTCTGCTGGTGGATTGTTTTTCAATGGGCTTGCCTGATCGCTTATGTGCCTGTCTCATGAAATACCTTAGGCATTTCCGTGTATCATATTTATGGCACCCACTCTGACGCCTGCATTTGGGACACGCCCTGATTTCATTCAAGCTGATCCTCAAAATCTCTGCCTGGTACTCATCCCCCAACTCATCCTCCTGGATGGTGCCCCCTCCTTGAGGAATCTGCTGGCTTCCTGCTGGATCTCATTCAGGATCTCCTTCTTAGATGCCTTTCAATGCTTTCCTCATGGTTTCTAATGCTTTTACACCCATGCCCTTGATCTTCTCATTCTGCTGCCTGGGATCCTTGTAATACTTCTCCTTCTCATCAGCCAATGTCAGTGTGAGCTTCTGCAATCGCTGATGCTACCCATGGGCTGCATATTCAGCCCATCCAGCAGCTGCAGGGCCATGGCCCAGATGTCTCATCACCTTGGACAGGGTGATAAAAAAGTGTTACCCATCGTCAAGTGCATGCTTTTGGGGTCAGTGTGCTTAAAACAGATGATACTTGTGGTGCCCATGTGATTCCCTGCCCTACCTCCTGTTCAGCATATGCCAAAAGATATTGGCCACATAGGTTGCTGCCCCGGTGCTGTCTTGATTTGTGATTCTCCCTATGCAAAGCTGGGGGGTGCAGCATCCCTTCACTGATGCAGTCCAATGATTGCATGATGCCCAGCAATCTTTCTGCCATTGACAGAGTTTTCGAATTTTCTCTGGAAGGTTGTTTGCGATCATCTGAGCCACACAAGGAATCACAGTACCTGACCTCACCCATAGGCTTATCCACCACCAGCAATGACCAATGGCCAGCAACTGCCAATGGGCAGAGAAAGATCTCTTATCTTTGCCTGCCATCCTCTTCTTGAGCAATTTGCATAGGAGCTTATGGCTGACAGACTCATTGTCAGCAGGGTAGTCTGCAGCCAATGGGCAGACCAGTGCTGGGTTGAGCATTCTGATGCCCTCTATCTCATCTGATGCCATGTAGCATAGCACCAACCACCCATAGACGATGTGTTGGCCATCCAAACCATCAGCACCCATCTCTTTGGGAAGCAATTCCACATCATCCCAAAGGAGATCCATCTCATCCATCCACATGGCAAGTGCTATTGCAGCGAGATGTGCTGCGTGGCTTGCCTGCTCAAGGATAGCTGAGGAAATAACCAGGCTGGCTTGATGCTCTCATCGATGCTCATGACCCATGCTTTGTCTATCCATGCCACCCTCTCCATGGAATTCCCCTGATCCGTTTCCAAAAGCAGCCGTAGCTGATCTTCCCCTGCTCCCATTGCAGCTCCTTGCCTTCCAAACAGCATGGGACCAGCAAATTCACTGATGATCCTGAACTTGCCTGATGGCACCTGATAGACTGCTGGTGGCTCATCCGCAGGCGGTGGCAATGGAGGAGCTGCTGCTGGTGGCTCATCAGCTTTCTGTGCTGATTTGCTTTTCTTTAGAATCTTCACTGCCTCAGTCTTGAGAGAACTCTTCTTCTCTTTCTTCTTGGATGCCTTCTCATGCTTCGTGGCCAAGTTCATGTTCTCCTGCTTCTTCTTATTTTTTCTTTTTCTTTTTGCCATCTTCTTCGCTGTTGGCAGTTGGCGATTGTTTTATGTCCATCATGGCTTCCAATCTGCTCTTAGACTGAAGGTTGCTCACAATCTCCTCCCTCTGCTGCTCTGATAGTTTTTTTTTTGGCTTCTGCTCTCATCTTTTTCTCATTTCTCTTGGCCCTGATCTCCCCCTTCTTTCTGGCCTCCTCAGGCAAGGTCTTCTCCTTGATGCTGAGCTCTCTTCTCAGATCCAAAGGCAACTGAAACTTTCCACATGTTACCCAATCAGGCTCATCAGCGCCTGCTAGATCCAGTACTGCCTCATTCTTCTCCAATCCCTGCTCCTAATAGCTCCACTGCAAGAGATCTGCTAATTCCTTTGCCCCCTCAATCCTTTCCCATGCTGGTGAATCCACTGATCTTCCTGCTTTGTTGATCCAGCCCATACGATTCTTGAGCCAATGGCTGCTGATTCTGGTGCTGCCTATTGGCTTATTATCCCTACACCAGCTTTGATCCTGCTGGTACACCATGTGGCAACCAACTTTTGCGAGTCACAAGGCCACGTTTGGAACAGCTGGTACTTTGACTACTTTGTTCACTTTGGATCGATGCCCATTCGCTTTGAAAGCTCAACACTTTTGGGTAGAGCTACTTTGCAAGGGCTTGTACTTTTCGATCATTTGAAAGTTCTGGAGTACTTAATAGACTCCGAGATCATCAGCACTTTCGCATGCTGATGCATATGCCCAGTATCATAGCCACTTTGGAACTGGTACAGTCTTCATATACAGACTTTTGTACGCCGGCTGCGCTCCTTTCGAAGGCACTGACAGCGAGACTTTAGACTTTCCATTTCAAGTTTTGGCTGACATCTTTGAGGTCACTTTGAACTCATCTCTAAGACTGGCACCAGATCAAAACCAACTTTTGGGCCTTCAACTCTGCTGCCTTGTATGCATGAAGATTTGTAACTTTGGCACCCGTGTGTCTCAATGGATCTGCGCCCCACTTTGAAAATGGCCGATGGCGGTGTGATCTAACTTTGAGTTTACAGGCTTGGGTCGCACACTTTGAGTTTGATCAGGTCTAATTCAATGTGAACTACAATACTCTAGTAACTAGTACTTCAATGTACTTTGGCTTAAGCACGATACTTTGGTATCAGCAGAGGTGAGAAAAGATCAGTGGAATACATTCGACGCAGGTACCATTCATCATTACGGCCACTTACCACAACCAACCCATTTCGCCCTTTTCACCGGGGACATAGTCTGACTTGATGTCACGTCTGAGAGCGTTTTCCAGCTGGCAAGAAACTTAAAACTAACTTAGGTTTTCGAAAATCATCGAAAATCCACACGATCCTGGAGAATACTAAAGTACCTTCAAGGGTGAAGAATTCACAGCAAATTGGCAGGTTGAGCCCCCAAAAACGATGATAGAAAAATGGGAAGTCACGATCCACTTTCTATTGATGGAAAGTCAACAGGCAAAACTGCCAATCGAATCTCTTGATTTCATAGCCATGTGCTCATAGAAACAGACAGCTCTTCATGATATTCCTCTACAAAAAACCCATCTGTATCCGAAAAGTGTTCCTTTTTGGGGACTTGTGTGACCTACATAGGGTAGCTAGTCACCTTCTTTGTTCGCGGCATGCCTCCTCAGCTTTCCGCATGCCCATGGCAGATCCCTAGTGTACATTGTTTGGGGTCTCTTGCCGGGATAATCATCAGGGGGCTGAATCATTTTTCTGATCTTTTCTGGGCTTTGTTGGTCTCCTATTTCAAGTGCAACAACCAAAAGCTAAGTTTGAAAACATAGAAAACCAAAATCCCCCACCCCTTAAAATGTATATTGAGGGGGGGGGAGCCGGGAATTCTCATACATTTCCAGGGCCCCCCCCACCTCTGAAACGGGCATTTTTGTATGAACTAGTTTTTGTAAAATTAAGAGATTACCTAAAGAGGTGGGGAGTGTAGCTGGTGCAGGGCAGGTCCCCCCCATGTCTCATTCAATCAAAAATGATAATGTATAAACCTTCTTGACACCTCTTTTAAGCCTCTTTCCGTCGCCGGGCTTGACCACCTGCTCCCCCCCCCGTTCCTACATTCGATGGAAATGTATGAAGGGGAGGGGGGGTAGATACACACGGAAGGCAGGGGGGTAAACCAAATACTAGGAATGAGCCCCAGTTTTTGTATTCGGGGGACGTGTTGTGATTGGGGGTAGGGATTGATGAAAATGCTGAGGCATGTCTCGGTTGTTTGATTGCTTTTCGTATTCCGCCAAGCAGCGGGCGCCAGGAGCAAGCTGACATGGATGACTTAGTCATTGCTGCTTTTCAATCCTTGTGTATGTACATCGCCCTTCCGTGGACCCCGCAAGGATCTGAGGCGCGTTTGCGACGTTGGTCACGCGGCCTGGGGCATGTCAGAAATGCAACCAGGAACCGATCCTCTTGGTTTATATTTCAATATGCCATGTGGAAGCTTGGGTTTACAATCACCAATATTGCATTTTCATCATTCACGACTCCCTGTGCGGGAGGCTGGTTTTCAGGGATGGGATTCTGTGTTCGATATACGCGCTTATCATTGATGTTGGAGATTTGGACAAGCATTCCATTGGGCAATGCAAGAGCCGCATCTACTAGGAATTTCAAAAAACTATATACGTTAACATAGACCCGGGCAAGCCGGCGGCGGAAGTTTCCCAAACATAAATGACCTATAGTTCAAAGACAACCTGTCCCGACCGTGTCCTTCCCTCGACACTCCACACCTCACACTGCACACT
>Ga0126342_10012076_pt1 | contig 15425 bp, 14 predicted proteins | sample Cyp1metagenome_FD_92528 | JGI IMG/M metagenome (GOLD analysis project Ga0126342, IMG submission 92528) | Coral microbial communities from Lord Howe Island, Old Settlement Bay, Australia - Cyphastrea 1 metagenome | ecosystem: Host-associated > Invertebrates > Cnidaria > Coral ...
CCCCCAGTTATAAGTTGGTTTATAAACCATTATAATCCCCATTAACTATAGTTATATCTACCATAAACCATTGTTAAGCCACTTATAAACCAACTTAGCTATCTTGGGGGCCCCACCCTGTAGGATGTTCAGTGTTTTAATTGGGAAATCCTTTGAAAATATGGGGGATGTACCATTGCCATGTTTGAATACCAGAGGCAAATTGGGTAGATGGAAATTTCAGTGTGTTGTACCAATGTCCTTTTCCAATGGTCATCGGCATGCTACAGCAAACTGCTTTTTCAAAGTATCTTGGGGAGAATTTCGGTTGGTATGTTTACCCCATTCAGGATTTTGGCAGCTGAAGGGAAAATGAGGTAAACATAGGTACCCTCTGGTAATTTAACATAGCTATTGAAAATAGCCATTTATAGTTGATTTTCCCATGAAAAATGGTGGATCTTTCCATAGTTATGTTAGTTTGCCAGAGGGTAAACCAAGCGAATTTTAAGGGCTGTTTGAGACCATGACAAAGCCAGGTCTCGAATGTCGCCATGCTAAAACTGGCTCCGCCTTGGATGGGCAACCAAATTTCCTAAGATGTTTGGCTGCAAAAATGGGAAGATGGATGGTAATCAGCTAAGAAAATTGGCATAGATTGGCCATGAACATCAAGATGTTGCGGCATAAAGTTGGATGAAAGTATAGCATAATATAGCAAAACACCGCGGAGATTAAAGGATCCTGGTATCTTTTGGAGCAGGGACGCCTGTGCACCCTGCACGACTCCCTGTATATACGACGACGTCAGTCGATGGTCTATTGCTTGGAGATAGCAATCGCTTGCAGAAAAGTGATGAAAAGTGAGGGGCAGGACTGATTCGCGGAAGCTTTGTTACCTCTAAAGATTACTAACGAATGGGTTTCAATCTGTGTGGCAGGGTGTTAGTGAGAGCCGAAGGAGCAACTTGTCTTACTGAGCTGATGGCCCCAATCGATGCCCCATTTGTGAACAACTTGCCAGCATTTCCCTTGTTGGTCCTTGTGCTTTTGAATGAACATGTTCAAGTATCATCAAGTATCCATGTCCAGAAAATAAGAAAGGCTTGGGTCAGCCGTTTGTCTGAAAATAGGGCACGCTCCAAAATCACCAACTCAATCGAACAAATGTGTTCAGACTCATGGCTTATTTTAAAAGCTTTCCCATGTTGGGACAACCCCAAACTCAGGAGTTTTATCCTATTTATAGCATATTTATAGCATATTTGTATATATTTATATACATTTATAGCATATTTATAGCATCTTTATAGCATATCGTTACACCATGATCCAGTTGGACTGGATTCTCCCCAGCTACCCATAGCCTGCCATAATAGCTCCCCGCAGGTCGATCGCTTTGCCAAGACTGCCGCAGTGACCGAAGCGAATCTCATCCGTTTGGAGAGGCGGGTCGCGAGCCCAAGCAGATGTGGAAAGCTTTGGCTTCAACATGCTGAAACCTTGGAGATATCACATGGGTAGAAGAATTTTGTTAAAAGAGGTGATCAACTGGTCCGGTGGTTTGGAACATGTTTTATCATTTCATAATCCCATCTCACTGTTTTTTCAGAGGGGTAGGTATACCACCAACCAGGAAAAACATGGCGAAGAACGGCACAAGTAAAAAACACATCTTCCAGGATCAGCTTCATAGGTGTTGGCAGTGTCAGGCGGCTGCATGGGCGAGCGCAAAAGCGCATCGCCGATGATAACCAGTCCGTTGGGATGCTCAGCGGGCGGACTGGAGGATTCTCACATGGCAACCTGGCAGTGTAACAATTTGCCATGGATACCATCTGGTTATGACTAACATAGCCATGGAAAATCCCAACCATAAATGGAGGTTTCTAGCTGGGAAAATCATCTATAAATGGGCCATTATCCATGGCTATGTTAAATAACCAGAGGGTAATTGCAATTGTTATATAATAGCTAATTCATCTAGAAATGGGCCATGTTTCATAGCAAACTGTGAGAAATTGCCCAGAGGGTAGTCCAATTGGATCTAATTGGTTTTTGATAACCCTGCTGATCATAAGTCACCATTCAGTGGCTTATCCCAGTTATAACTGGCATAATAACTGGGGGCCACACAAACGCTATATAACCGGTTACGTAAGTAGAATGTGTGTTGCCATGTTAGTCATGGGATATTTAGCAACGTTGCTGCTATGAATTTTGTTGTTGTTTCCAGGTGAAATCTACAATTTCTATCAATTTCTCACCTCATTTAGTTTCAGGTAAATTCTGCAGTGAAACACACTTGCAAAAAGCAGTGTTTTCACGTGTTCCCCCATGAAAACACAGGGTTTCCGTAGGTTTCCATTGGACTTTCCCTTCAAATCTGGGTCTGATTGAAATTAGGATACCCTAAATTTGATCAGAACATATCAGAACATTTCAGAACTTCATTTTCTTTATCAAAAAAATGCCATATCTTGGAGATGAATGCACAGCATTTTCAGATAAACCCAAAATAACTAAAACCTCAAAAACTGCTTGGTGGTTTGGAACATGAATTTTATTTTTCCATATGTTGGGAATTTCATAATCCCAACTGACTATTTTTCAGAGGGGTTGAAACCACCAAATCTCCAAAAAATATGTGATAGTTATATCACAGTTATATACAGTTATATCATGTTATATCCCATTGCCCATTCCATCCCCATTTATAGATGATGTTTCGTGAATTTTCCCTTGAAACCCTGGAAATTTAGGGATGTGTCTAGGTCATTTCCGGCGTGTCCAACTACAGTGGGATGACCCGCTCACGGAGTGCTGCATCCATTGCTGGCAGGTGTGCGTTTAACCCACGGTGGGTGGTTTGGGACATGGCATTATATTATATATATATATATAATTATATATATAGCTGGGTAAATCAACTATTTCTATGGCCACGTTCAATATCAAACTGTTTGTTTACCAGAGGGTATCCATAACTGGTTGGTGGAATAATCATCCCAACTGACGAACTCCATGATTTTTCAGAGGGGTAGGTTGAAACCACCAACCAGATGCTTTATTTTGGTTGACATTTCAGTTATTTATGTGTGGTATATTGTGTTAAACTTCGAAAACATTATGGTGTGCTCTTAGTCACTTTTGATGTCGTAGGAATGGTTAGTGACAGGTAGTTTGTTTGTTTGGAAATGAGGTATACCCCTCCAGTCATGGCCATTTGAGACAATTAGCATTAACCCATGGATGGCTGGTTGGTGGTTTGGAACATGAGTTTTATGATTTTCCATTCAGACGAACTCATGTTTTTCAGAGGGGTAGCTATACCACCAACCAGATGGAATTGGGGGGTGAGATTGAGGACCAACAAAAATTGATACTGATTGCAGCCGTGGCTTCTCAAGATTTCGATGCAAATCTCGTCGTCACACGTTTATTCATATCGCTTGTACAGGTATTTTATAGACACACATATACCATCATATACCTAGATACGGAGAAAGAGATATGTTTTTTCTATATACATATTATGTTTCTCAATGATTACATGTATACTAAATTATTAAAATAATGTTAGCTTGGTATAGTTGCAGTACTCCCCCCTTTGAGAGGGAATCAAATATGCCCCCCTTCACCAGTGCCTTTCTCAGGGAGGTGGTGGGCTCCAAGTTCGAGTTGCCGGCCTCCTACGACTGGACCAGGTTGGACGAATACGCGCCCGGAGCCACGGTAACGAAAAACGGCGGTAAAAAACGACGGGATGTTGGTGAAAAAAATTTGGTGTTGTGAATTTGGTTCAGATGTTTGGGTTGTTTTATATCTAGTGTTTTTCCTCTTTGGTTGAGTTAAGAACTCTAGTATTTTCATGTATTCTCATATTTTCATATCTTTTCATGTATTTACCCACATTTTCCTTGGACCATCTTGGACCTCTCGTCCCTTTTTTCACACCGTAGCGCCATCAGGTCCTACCTCCACGAGCAGGACGCCCTGCGGCAGCAGCTGGGCGTCAAGGCGCTGCAGCGGAAGATGCGCATGGACTTGGACCAACAGGCGCGGAGCGATGCGCTTGGAAGATACCTGCAGGTTTTAGAAGTCGTATGTTATATATATATATATAAATGTTATAGCATATACATACAGACGCACACTGGACAATCTGGACACACACACTCTGGGCGCACGCACATATATATATATTATATTATATTATATTATATTATTATTGTTATTATTATTATCATTATCATTATTATTATTATATATTATATTATATTATATATACATATGCTCAGATGTAGATGTTTTATGATGTTATATGCTATGTCCAGTCTACTTCGGCTCTATCGCCATTTTTTTTTGGTGTTTGTTTACCTATCGACCAGGTTGCAGAGAAGTCCAAGCGCAAGACGGATGCGGTCGAGGACCCGCAAATCCGTGGAGGAAACGGGTGGCTAAATGGGAAAAATCGTGGTTTAATAATGGTTAATATTGTTAATACTGGTTAATACTGGTTAATACTGGTGAAATAATGGTCAATAATGGGCCAATGGATAATCATGGGAAAATAGCAAACAATAATCGGGACTTGATGGAATGATATGGTGATTTATTGGGTTGTTTCATGAAATTTGATGGTGTTTGTTTCGGGATTGAACAGCCAGACATGGGGACATTAATGGTAAATATCCTTTGGTAATCCAACCTAGAAAATGGCGCTTTATAGATGCTTGAAACCTGTTTGACATGGTGCATTTCCAGTTCGCAAACTGTGAAGGTACCGGAGATTCTTGGCATATGTTCCGAGGATTTTCACTTTATTTTCAGGATGCTTCTGATGTTACTGGTGATTTCGGACAGTTCACCCAAACTGTTCATTTTTCTTTAGTGAGGCCCCCTCAGAAACGTGCTCAGGTATAGACATTGAAATAAATGTATAATGAATGTAATTATTCTATCGGTGTTTGTCCTTTTGACGGTCAGGAGTTTCTATTGTCATTGTGTTAATTACTACGGTTCGCCCGAATCTGAAGCAGCTGGAAGTGGAATTCATTCATGAAGATTTCGTTTCGGTTTGGAACATGTTTTTTCTGTAGGTTTGTCCACTTCAATGGTTTCAGGTTCAATACCCTCTGGTAAACTAACATAACTATGGAAAATCACCATTTTTAATGGGAAAACTCACTATTTCTATGGCCATGTTCAATTGTTTTTCGGGTACACTTTACCACCATCAATTTCTGGTGGTTGCACGGTTGCACCACGTTGCGTCTCAAGGTTTGGGCATCAACCGTTGCACAATCAAAGGCTTTTTCGGGACATGGATATCATAGAAATCCAGAAATCCCCAGATAGAAAAGTAAAATCCTACTGAAATAGAAAAATAAACTACTTTTCTCTCTGGGGTTACGAAAAATAGAGATTCATTTTGTATCTGCGCGCATCGTGCCCAGGAGGATCGCCGGTACTTCGAGTGGCTCAGCGTCAGCTTGAGATGAAGTTTTTGGCCACCCGGAAGAGCCGACCCAAAGTGAGTTCACCTGTTTTCAATGTGTAACTCATTTCCAATATGTATAGCTTAAGCTCTTCCATATAATCAAAGAGGAGATAAATATATAGATAAATCAAGATGAATCGCTCAAATTGCTAAAGTTTGCCTTATTTTTGGGTTGATGGTTTTCGGAATTGTGGCTATATGATACCTTCCCTTACACTGACGATCTGGAAAACCTACTATTTGTAGATCATTTCCCAAACGGAACACCATTGGGCTCACCCCATCAGACCTGGCTTAAAAAACCCTGGCAGCGCGGCGGCGTGGCCAAGGAACTCCTTGATGGAAATGGAACGCTGGAAGGAACAGGAACAGCTGCGCCAGGACGGGGAACGATTCGCAGAAGAAATTTTGGGAGTTCATCAGCAAAAACTGAGGATTTACAATCCCAACCCCCCCTAACAGCATCTAACAGCATCTAACAGCCCCGATAGGGTCCCCCAAAATGAATAGATCTAATACCTGGTTGGTGGTTTGGAACATTTTTTATTTTTCCATATATTGGGAATAATAGTCCCAACTGACGAACTCATATTTTTCAGAGGGAAAGGTCAACCACCAACCAGATACTAAACGATGGTTTCTTCGGGGATTGTTGAATTTTTTAGGGAACAGGGCCTGTGACCAGTTTTCAGATTTTTATCAGGCTGCGATCCGGTTTCTTGTTGACACAGTTCTTTTTGGGGGGGCATTGGGATGGAGCTGCTTTAGGCATTTTTGGCTTATCAATGCCAGCGCTGGTGACTGGCATCCTGGGTTACGGGGGACTTGTTTTTCATGATACTATGACCTCGGTTTCGCCATGCATTCTCTGTCGATGGGGATGGGACTTGTTGGTGAAAAACACATGCAGATGACTATCGATGACTCACATCCCCAAGGTATCCAGATTATGGTGGACATGAATGTTGAGCCCATCATCTTTATAAGTGGTTAAATGGGGAGTTAACACCCCGCTTCACGCCATTTTGAGTGTGGTTTTAAACCCGTGTGTCAGGCAGTAGGTTTCCCCATCATCCAAGAGTTGCCATCGTAAAGCTATTCCTGGTAGTGGGGAAAATATGATATAATTACAATGCCCCCATATCCTAACTTTTGGATACTTATGGTAGTTATATATATATATATGTATATTATTTATATATATATATTCAGATATATATATATATACATACAGTATACCGTTATTTCGACGTTGCTTATCCTAGCGTATAAGGCTTATACCATGTATTTCCACTCCAACTGCACCCCAAATAGCGTGGGAACTGGGGAACAACAGCACCACATTTTTGTAGGACGAGAAACAGCAGCGCATCGTCAAGGAGGGGCCACACTGAGGTAATCAACACGGGAAATTCATGGGGGGATGTTCCCTTGCCATGATTACATTACCGGAGGGCAGGTTTAAAACATGAGGATTGTTTGACCGGATGGATTGAGTTTCCATAGATGTTGATTTTCTTGATATAATCAGCTTTGTTTGGCAGGAGACACCATTTATGTCCTTAAGAATTGTTGACTTTTAGGAGTGGATCAAAAAAAGACACCCAAGCAATGATGTTCGGGAATGTAAATCATATAGCCTCTGGTTATTTGTTACATAGCCATGGTATTTTCCATGGCCCATAGAAATAGATGATTTACCTATTAATTTCATGGTGATTTTCCATAGTTTTTTGTATGTTTACCAGAGGGTAGCCAACAACAAGATACTCTTTTTTGCACTTTTTTTTCTTAAAAAGTTGGAGAACCCCCCTTGGATTTAGCCGTTGGATTTTGCGAACTACGTCAACTATGCTAGGAAAAGTTGGACCGAGATGCACAGCTTGAATATGAGCGGCTTGGAAAAAAAACTGGGAGCCAACGGGGGGAAGTCATTCATCACACGAAATATGGAAGTTTATGATGATTGATGGGGATTGAACCAACAAAAAGATGGATATAACATGATATGAACAATGAATAATTATGTGTATATATCTATACGGATATATATATATACATGAGAAACACTTTGGTAACCAAACAGTTTGTGCTATGGACCTAGCCCAGTTATAGATGATTTTACTATTAAAAGTCGAGAGATTCCATGGCTATGTCAACTTACCAGCAGGAACCAGCAGGGCTCGTCCTTTTGGATAGCATGTTTTCCTGGGTGCCATCCCCAATATCCTAAGATTTAATACCTAAGGGACCCGAAATGAATAGGTCTTGTACATTCTGAAGTACTAAACCTTGGTTTTCTTAGGTATTGAAATTGTGGAAGAAGGCATCCAGGAATCCATCAAGATGCTCAGGATCAAGCACACCTTGTGATGTCAACCGACGACCTAGAAACAGGGACAATGACCTAAATGGAATGAATGTCATATGGCATGGCTTCAAATTTTGCACACGGCGTATAGGCAAGAGGAGTTCATGCCATTGCTCCTGACAGTGGATGAGGAAGACCGTCATGAGGAGGACATAATTGACGAGCACATCATGAGAGTGCCAAGCTTCTAGAGAGCAATCAAGCCTTTTTGAACCTCCTGAATGCACTTGCTGTAGATTTTTGTCCAGTTGCCACCTTCGGGTTTTAGGTTACAAGTTCTAGGTCCATTCTCCACATGCTCGCGCAATCTTGGAACGCCGTCGTATCTGAGGCGAAAATTGAAAGATGAAGAACTGCAGAAGAAGAAGGATGAAGAAGCGTTGGGGACTTAGATAGACTTTGTCTCAGGCAAAAAATTCTAGGGTCGCCCTGATTGTCTCAGAAATAAGAAGCTGAAGCGACAACAAGAGGAAGCAGTGTTGTTTTTCCCTCTGTGCCATTGCAAATGCTTCTTTCCTACCATGCCCTCGAAACCGAAAGAAGATCAACTGCACGTCACATGCAGGAATCCACGCATAAACCACGGGCGCGCCGTTTTACCAGGGGATCAGCCCCACGAAACATGGATCTATATAATTTGAAATATACAACATAAAACAAAATCAACGTTACATGATTACATGATGTTTGCCGATGATTCCCAAATGCTTGGCCAATGTTCAACTGAGACGTTGCACTACCTCATGCAGTTTAATGCATTGAAAGGAAACTGCTCCACAGAAGTTACACTGGGCAGAGAGATTTCGCCATGGTGATCGACAGAGAGAGAGAGAGAGAAAGAAAAGAGAAATATTAAAGAGAAAAAATATCGTGAATAGATAACACAACGGCCCAAACATTTATCTCGATTTATCTCCATGTCCATGTCCCAAACGTCAAACCTTTTGAAGCCTCATGGACATACCCCAGGTCACTGGTGGAAAAGATTGTGAATGAAATGGAGCTGGAGCAACGCCGTTGCTGGGCCAACACCGGTTGGTTGCCGAGGATGTGGGGGTGCGTTGTAGGATTCGTGAGTGATTTTTGTCACATTTATATATATACATACTAAATATATCTAAATATATAATATAATTATATATATATATACAAATGGAATATCAATGAATATCCGCATTTAGATGAAATGTCTAGGTTGCTTAGGAGTCACTTTGTTGTCCATGGTTTACTAACTGGGATGCCCAAGATAAGACATCAGGGTCTTGTTCGGACATGTGTGGGATCCTCGCGAAGCCGCAGCCAAGGCTACGAGAAGAAGAAGGAGAGCCAGTGGGCGTCAGCCGACCGGGTACAGCTTAGGAACCCAGCATTTGAGTGAAGCTTGGTCAAGGGTAGTGGGATTCACCCAATCATAAACCCTCCCATAAACATCTATAAACTATAAACCATTATAAACCAACCATTTGAGGGTCGCTTTATATCATCCCAAATAGGGGTATACCGTAAACCTCTATGCGACCCAATATTGTGGATGGTTTATGGCACTGCGTATGCCGCATTACTAATTGCTTTGATGGCTTTCCATTTGCCATCAATGGATATTAATAAATATTTGTATATATGTATATAATGTATATAATGTATATATATTATTTACAAGCAACTACTATTTGGACAGGATATCTAAGAAGAGCTCGAGCAGTGCCTGGTGGGCGAAGCTGGATTGGGTAGAAGAACATGTTGATAGTTGAAGTGTCACGCTTGGTACCCTCTGGTAAACATACAAAAAGCTATGGAAAATCACCATTTTTAATGGGTAAATCAACTTTTTCTATGGCCATGTTCAATAGCTATGCAACAAATTCCCAGAGGGTAAAGTGATTTCGGCTCGTATTCTTTTGGATAGCATCAACAACAATAGATGATTGGATGGTAAAGGTGTTTTTTCTCAGCATGTTGATAGTTGAATTGATAGACCACTTGAATTGATCTACCCAATCAATCAAGGTACCATCTGGTTCTTTAACAGTTCGCGAACTGAAAAATCACCATGAAATTCAGAACGGTAAACCATCTATTTCGATTAGGCCCATGGCTTCCATACCAAGTTTTTTTTTGGGCCAGTCATAACCAGGCCGGGTAGATTTGACCACGATCTCGATCCAGCGATTTTTCATGGAGATTTGACCATGGCAGGATCAAACAAAACGGGCCATGCGCAAGGTCTTTGAAGAAAATATGGAGGACTGGCATCGACTGACCATCGACCGCGACACGGAAAAGGAAAACCTCGGCAAAAAAAAAAGGACGAGTTGAGAGGTTGTTTTTACCATGGGTTCCCATGGCCCATTGAAATAATGAAATAGAGGTTTACCGTTCTTAATTTCATGGTGATTTTCCAGTTCGCGAACTGTTAAATAACCAAATGGTAATGTGTTGGTTTACAAAGAGATTTATATAGAGATCGAATATTAGTAAGCCCCAAGATTGAACAGATATATCATTATTTATGTATCACCATAGTGATAAATAGCGTTTCTATTTTAGTAGTTAATATGTTGTTTTCCATTTTTTTGCGGGAATTACTGCAAATATATAAGTAGTGTGGCAATGTGGGATCCACAATGTCATAAACATGGGCCGCGGCTTTATGATATCCCCCATTAGCGGTGATATTCGGCACGTGGATACAAAATATAATGGCCGGTGATTTTGTGTTGATGAGTTTTACCTCGTTTATTTATCACTTGAAGGTGGGAGCTGTAGTTGCAAATGCCTAGCACAGTTTAGCGCATGGCTTTGTAGACATCAAAGTCACGACTGCCGTGCCCCAGGATCAACGTCGCCGTAACATTGCCAAGAAGGAAGCAACTGAGAAGGAGGCACACTGCCCTCTGCAACTGGATACCCTCTGGTTATTTGTTACATAGCCATGGAAAATGGCCCATAGAAATAGATGGTTTACCTATTAATTTCATGGTGATTTTCAATGGCTATGCAACAAATAACCAGAGGGTATCTCAGTTGCTGCTGCTGTGGATATCTCATGTGGAGAGGTGGTTTGCTGTTGATCCTTCCCGAATTAAAATGATCGTCCCAGAAGCAGTGAGTTCGTCCAGGACAGGACGAAGTGGCCCTATAGTGGTAACTCCAATAACTATGGTTTATGGTACCTTTATGTACCTTTAACTATGGTTAATGTGGATATCTCATGTGGAGAAACTGCTGGTTTGCTGTTGATCCTATCCAGAGTTCCTGGATGATCATCGTCCACAATATTGAATACCATTGAATGGGTATACCAATGAGAAAAAAGTCCCTTAGAAATATCTAAAATACCCCAATACATGCAATTACCCAATGCAAAACTTTGGTCCCAAAAAAAATGTATGGTTTGAATTTGGGTCCCAACCGCAACGGGGGTATTCTATAAGTATCTCATGATTTTCCAGGTAAATCCACATGCCACAGCTACGCTGTGGAGCTACTTGGAGGATCTTGGAGGATCATCCCAGGTTTTTTGTACCTCGTTAGGTGATCCCAACAAAAACCATAGCTATGACTCATGGATTTCTCTGGGAAGAACCTAGCCACATATTTTTGGGGGGACAAAAACTGGGCAGGCTTCTCAACTAAGAAAATAAGTCCCTCATGTAAAAAGCCAACAAAAATATCCCTAAAAAATCCTACACAAGCCGTGGCTAAAGCCATTTTGGGGACAGCGTGGCCCCTGCTACCCACGCCACCAGGCTGAGACGATGAAGGAATACAACCGCCTCCTGGATGAACAGGAAGGGCAACGAGCAATGGAGCTGGCTGCGCGCATGGAGCGACCCTGGGCGTTGGAAGAACGAGGGGAATAACGAGGGGACGGGCTTTCTGGTAGTGGCAGTGGTCCAGTTGGGGTGGTATAAAAAAATGGCGAGTTCACACAAGTTGCGATATGGGGCCTATGACTCATATATCCTCTTGTGACTGGGGATGTTCCATAAATGATTGGGTTATAATATGGGAATTGCTCACTTACCTTTTTTTTTGACTGTGGAAAATACACCAAAAATTGAGAAAAGAACGCCAACAAGAACGCAGTGGAAGACCTGGCAAATTTGATTCCGTTCGCAAGTTGACTTGAGCTTGAGAGGATTCCATTGTACCCTCTGGTAATTCAACCTAGCTATGGAAAATCACCATTTTCAATGGGAAAATCCACTATAAATGGTCATTTTCAATAGCTATGTCAAATTACCAGAGGGTATTTCATATGTTGGCTCGGCACCATGTGCTATTTGAAGCTAAATCTTGCCATACCTCATGATAAGGACACCTTCCCAGCGAGGGGGGGTTCGCTGCAGCATTCTGAATGGACTATGCTAGCAACGTTGCTATAGTGCCTATCTCAAATTTTGAGGCCGTGAAACAGGAAATTTGATTGACCCCAAACAAAAGTACGTCGGCAATTACTATATTGCAAGTCAGTCATTTATGGAATATATATTGGAAGATATCAATTTATGGAATATCCCGAGTTTTCGTCAGGTGGGTGGTCACTTAGTGCCTTTTGTGCCCACAGCCGAGGACAGTCAGAGCTGATGAAGAAACTGCAAGAGAACGTGGTCTGAAGCTTAGATCGTTCCGGGATTCGATCGAAATGCAATGTACCCTCTGGTAATTTGTTACAGTTTGCTAGTGAAAATTGCCCATTTATAGTGGATTTACCCATTAAAAATTGTGATTTTTAAATTTTTTAATAGTTATGTTAAATTACCAGGGGGTATAAGGAATCATGCCAACCCCTGATCCCTGGCTGACCAATCTTTTGAGGTTCGCCCCCAGCATTTTGGTTTCGGACATGGTACTCCCCAGTCCCCAATGGAAAGCTACCAGGGGAACTTCTTCAACTGCCCTTGAGGATAGTGTGAAGAAGGGTGCTGGCGACAATGACGCGCAGCGTGCGGCACTGCAAGCAGAAGAACAAGACAGGCAGATGATGAGTTATGGGTTTCATGTTCCCTATTTATGAATTAAACCTACCAAAACAACTCTCTTCGAAGTTCTTTGAGATGACTATCCCATGTTTGAACTTATCTTTGTGGTGAATCTTGGCAAGTGGCGCTGCACCCTTGGATTTGTGTGGAAATCTAATGGTGCAAATGCTTACTGTTGGGGATTACCTTTAGTGGCGGATGCTTCCAAACCAACCACTCGACTTGTCCGTATCCAATTTAAGGATGATTTAAGGATGTTGTTTCAGTCAGTTGTGTGCTGGCGGCTTGGTTGGATGTGGAATTTGCATGGTGCCCCAGAGTTGCAGTGGTAATAGATTCCTTGGTCAAACGCATTGCATTCCAAACTGTGCCTTCCGGTAATCAAACGTGGCATCCAGCATCCATAGATGATGTTTCCACTAAAGCCTCCATTGGCAATGGGGATTTCTCCTTGCCACGTTTGAATACCCGAGGGTATCATATGGTATCATCAGATCTCAATTTTTGGAGGAAGTGCGGGGTGTGGGTACATGAAATTCATCATCCACACTAATCTTTATCATCATGTCCAGGTACTACTTTTGTGTATGATGATGATAAAATAGGTACCTAGTTCATGTCATTTTTTGTCCAGGGAATTTCTTCTACTTTTCCAGCCGCGCCAGGCACTACTTCGAGGCGGAATCGGTGAAGCAAAATCGCTTGCAACAGCTGCTTGGTGGAGTTCAGGGTCGGCAGATTGATGGGAAAAATTACGACGAAAACCATGGTGGCTATGAATGTACCGTAAGTAAAACAATGTCATAAAACACCCATGACTGGGAATGGTATAATATGCTATATACCACCTATTTATTTTGAAATTGGGGATGGTTTATCATTGTTTTGCCAACATTATCGGTTTTACCACAGCATTTGTACGACCCACTCAATGGAGGCAGGACCTGTCATTCTCCAAAAAGCTAGACCCTTGTAAGTGAGACAAAAATTCCCCTTCAACTCTGTTCAGTAGGGTGCATTAATGATAATGGGATAGCTGAATGATAGACCTATAACCTCCTATAATCATCAAAGATATGGTGATATGATTGGTGGTTGGTTGGTGATTGTATTACTCTCTGGTAAACTTAGAAAAAACGAACTGGAAAGATCCACCATTTTATAGCTGGGAAAACTCACTATTTCGACTGGGCCATTTTCAATAGCTATGTGACAAATTACCAGAGGGTAAAAAGAAAAACACACATTCATTATTGATTGACTGCCGATCTTTTGCCGGTTTTGTGAGTTTGTATGTGCATTTATGTGAACAGATGTGTAGACCAAGTATGACCAAGTTACTTCTATCCCCAAGTTTTGGTTTAAAACATGATTTTTCTCTTTGGTAGCCTCACCACTTCTTAGATTTGACCATGTCCCTTAGGATGCGCTTTGAGAACCAAGCCTACTTGCTGAAGCAGATGGAAGAAAAGGATTCCCGGAAGAACGAGGCACCAGCTGCTCACCTGCTTACGTTGACTAGACTCACGAGCTTTGCTGGTATCGAGCAGCACGGCTCTTTGGTAGACGCTCCCCTCCAAAACCAATGGCTTTCTCCACTTGAGAACCTGCTCATCTCTGGGTTGGAAAAGATACCCTCTGGTAATTTAACATAGCTATTGAAAATGACCACTATTAGTGGATTTACCCATTAAAAATGGTGATTTTCCATAGTTATGTTAAATTACCAGAGGGTAATCATCCTTTCTCCATCAGTGGGTTCAGTTTGTCCACCAGGAGAAATATCTTCAACAGATCCAGGCTGCCATCTTGGAACGAGACGCTGAGGTCACTTGGGCTCCACGTTTATCATCCGAACATTGGTCTTTTTTCATGCAGGGTGGGGCCCCCAAGATAGCTAAGTTGGTTTATAAGTGGCCAATGGTTTATGGTAGATATAACTATAGTATTCATGGGGATTATCATGGTTTATAAACCAACTTATAACTGGGGGGCCCCATCCTGTGGGGAAACCATTGGTTTGAAGGTCCCCAAGTTTAAGAAATCCCCCCTATGTTTCGGTTGAATATTTCATGGGTTGGAATGACTGCGATGTGCCCCAGAAGGTTTTGAATGATGTTGATTTTTAATTTGCGCACTCCGCACTGTCTGGGTGGTTTTGACGAGATTTCAGGGTGACGGGATTCCACCCATCCCACTGGCCCGTGCCAGGAGTACAACGCGGTGGAGAAGCAGAAGGTCATCGACCGCAAGCTGAGAAATCTGGAACATCGCAAGGTCAGGGAAAGGGAGCTGCCATCAGCCGCATCAGGGCTTCAAGATTGAGAGACCAGAAATCATCGCTTCCGAAGATAAAAATCCCAGAATCTCACATATATCATCATATGTGCATATGATATTATACAGTAATCTATTAATCTCCAGTTGCTGCTTGAGTTTTGGACCTTCTTATTTAATGTCAAGTTAGGATTAATAATCCCCGCGGTATTAATCAACCCCCTCTGCCCAATTTTTTTTTGTAATTTAAAAAGAGGTGGTCCCCCAGGATTAATAAACCCGCGGTATTAATCAACCCCCTGTGCTGAAA
>Ga0126342_10012077_pt1 | contig 15424 bp, 14 predicted proteins | sample Cyp1metagenome_FD_92528 | JGI IMG/M metagenome (GOLD analysis project Ga0126342, IMG submission 92528) | Coral microbial communities from Lord Howe Island, Old Settlement Bay, Australia - Cyphastrea 1 metagenome | ecosystem: Host-associated > Invertebrates > Cnidaria > Coral ...
TGAGCCACACACTGGGAAGACCAAAATCATTGAAATTTGCATTTTATCCTCATTTAATCCTCATTATCTATCCTCATTTAATTTGCATCCTGTTTCATGAACCTCATTTAATCCTCATTATCTGACTTCATTTATTTTGCACCCTGTTTCATGAACCTATGTATGTATGTATGTATGTAGGATAAATGACGATAAAATGAGGATATAATGAGGATAAAATGAGGATTTGATGAGGATAAAATGAGGAAATGCGGTGATGAGGATAAAATGAGGATTTGATGAGGAAATGAAGATAAAATGAGGATAAAATAAGGATAAAATGAGGATTTGATGAGGATAAAATGAGGAAATGAGGATAAAACGAGGATAAAATGAGGATAAAATGAGGATAAAATGAGGATTTGATGAGGAAATGAGGATAAAATGAGGATAAAACGAGGATAAAACGAGGATAAAATGAGGATAAAATGAGGATTTGATGAGGATTTGATGAGGAAATGAAAATAAAATGAGGATAAAATGAGGATTTGATGAGGAAATGAGGATAAAATGAGGATTTGATGAGGATTTGATGAGGAAATGAGGATAAAACGAGGATAAAATGAGGATAGAATGAGGATAAAATGAGGATTTGATGAGGATTTGATGAGGAAATGAGGATAAAATGAGGATAAAATGAGGATTTGATGAGGAAATGAGGATAAAATGAGGATTGAGAATGAGGACAAAATGAGGATAAAAATCCAAGGCAAAATCCGATGCAAATTTAATGAGGTTTCAGAATGAGGATAAAATGAGGATAAAAACCCAAGGCAAAATCTGATGCAAATTTAATGAGGTTCTAGGATGAGGATAAAATGAGGATAAAATGAGGATTTCTTTTTTTTTACATTTTCCAATACCTGGCTCGCAGAAAATCTCATAACCCTATTTAGATTTAGATGGTTATTTGGAGACGTATTCCATTTTCAGACAGCCCCAAATCATATTATTGGCATGCATTAGTTTTATATCCTATTGTTGTCCATTATTTCCCATATTTTGCGTGTTCTTTGGTTATATGATATACCTAATTTATCCAGACTATAAATAACGATATATAATTATATAACTATATATAACTATATGATCCCAGCGTATATATAACGATATGATCCCAGCGTATCCCCATTCAACCACCAAATGACCCTAAATTACCTTTTTGTGATGCAAAAATCACGATCTGACACTGATATTGCATATAGTTCTTGATATACGAATGGTATATATATAATTAAATACTAATAATATAGCTAATTGCCACTGATCTGAAATCATCGACACTTCGACACGTCCTGATGCCAATCCTTGCCATAGGAATTATAATTTCTCTCTCGCTCTTTCGCACGCTGACCTCAGGTGACGAACCAACTGGAGATGGCAACCGCGAGACATGATCAAAACATGGAATTTATGGGCGAAACATGATCCATTCCTCATGGGAATCCAAACACGATGGGTCTATATGAATCCCATGGATTAAAATGGCCATCCCCTATGGGCATACGATTTTTCATAAAACTCTACCGGGCAGATTTCTGAATTTCACCAACTAAAACATTAAGTGCTACAACTATAACTACCGTTCAACATTAGGATAACAACCAGGTAACCAGCAACAAAAATAACAGACATGATGGATCTCATTGGAGACATTTGTTTGACATTCACAACGGGCTGATCTGCAAGGGTGAAGCCAATACAGAATAGACACCCATCATTGATATCATTGATACATTATTTGTTTGGTACATTCCCAGAAACAAATCAAACACAGAAACAGGAAAACAATGACGGCAGATGTGTTTCTGTGCAAACGTGGTAAGCCTCAGATACCATCTTTGATGGGCTTTTATATCGGTTTGCATGTGTGGTGGAAAAATTTGTCCTTGGTGCAATTTCCATTTTTTTTTATATATTCAGTAAGACAAGCTGGGCGAGATGCACAATTGGACACGATTGAAATGTGTTGGTGTAAGTCCGACCTGCCTTTCCCTCTTAGTCGAAACATGTACAGTATCTTACCTCAACATGTTATCCACTTCTATGGGCCTTTTGAGGGTCAAGGTAGGTCAATCAGCTTCGCAAACAGCCTCGTGTTTTGGCCACTGCTCATGTCATGTGGTGGGTCTGCAAACATCTTGTGACCAATGGAGGGTAAACAATGGCAGCTTTTGCAAATTCTTCGAACTACTGGTATGTATGCCCCCATTGCATGACCACATTTCTCGACAGTGCCAACTCATTTACAGTAGACCTTCTGACACAGATACGTGCAAACCATCTGGACGAGACATTCAAAACATTGCAAGAATCTCCCTGAATTATCTTTTCTCCATGCCAAAGGCTTTTTGCTCTTATTTGACTGTCCAACTGATCAACCCACTACATCATGCCAAGGGTCCATAGTTCCTGTTCCAGTCCTTTTGTTCGCGACGATTACGCAATTTCTGACGATGTCCACGATGTCGTCGCTTGTCCGACCACTTCATGGCGTTCAAGTGGCGCTTGGGAAAGTTGAAGTAGTGATGCATGGCCAAGGGACACTGCTTTTGCTGATGCGATGTGGTCGACGCCAAGAAATCGCGGTCTAGGCTTTCAAATGTGTTTCAAGAATTTGATTCCGACCCCACGTGTTGCGGGTCGTCACAGCCTTTCAAATGGTCTTGCACATTGCTGATTGGTGGTTTCAACCAAATCCAAAAGGAGGGGTGTCATTGGGGATCATCATTTGTTTTCTACGGTCGAAAACAAACATGCCACCAACTAATGTCAAAACACATAGTTTGAAACTACCGTCATTATTGCTGGTTATTTTTCAATTTACAGCCAAATTCACCCAATGTGCTGTGGTGTGTTGACAGGCCACTGGGTTGCTCAACTTGACCCCTTTCTCACAACGTCCCAAACTCTGCGCCGTGTTCCAGACGCTTGAGCGGGAAAAAGGCAGGCAGCAATACATTAAAACATACATCTTTACATATTATATAGTGGATTATATATGTACGAGTATGATATATAAGGTATACCCCTGATGATAAATTACATTGATGCAATGTGGTACCAATAGACCGACAAAATTGGCAGTGTTCAGTATTCAACCGGTTCAACAATTATTTTGTGCGGGTAAAGACACTCAACCTATATATTCAGTTTGGGTTTACCACATCACACATCATTATTACATCATTATACGACATTCTGCGCAGCATGGCACCGAAGCAAGGCAATGATAAATCCCCAGTACTGGCCGCATAGAAGTCACTCACCTTTTGGGCCCACCTTACTGGTAACAAGAACAGTTCTGCTTTGCTAAACAAAAAACACAACTACTGGTTGGTGGTTTCAATCCCTCTGAAAAATATTAGTCAGTTGGGGTTACTATTCCCAATATATGGAAAACCACCAACCAGACTATGTCTGATTGGGATCGTCGTCATCATCACCACCAGCATCAGCAGCATCGTCAGCGGCATTCTTTTACTACATTTCCATACATGTCCTGCATCATCTTGTCTGCCCCTTTTTACGCGCTTCCCATGTTGCAAGGGTTTAACCAATTGCTTTTAATTGTGATTTCTCCATCATGTTGGTTCAGTTGAAACATTGTCGTTTTTCAAACAATGGGAAATCAAAGTAGAGCTGCTTTTGTGATAAGTCTATACGCAAAATGCAATGTATATTTTTTAAAAAAGGATTTTGACACACTTAGTAAATGGAAACAACTGATGATAGTCCTTTGAAGTCCAAATGTCCCAACCTGTTCAGACAAACCTCGACCTGAACTCTTCCAACCCTCCCAGTGCATGACACACCGCACACTGGTGCCTTCTGTCGCACGCCTTTGCTGACGTTGAAGCCCAGCTCCTGTGACGACAGAAACCGAACGAAATGTCCTGCTGTTCACACCAAAATCCGCTGAGATTTATGGATGTTCATCCCCAAAAAATATGGTATATCAATGTCTATTATTTGATATCATTTCGTTTTGTTAATAATTTGCCCAACCAAGCATCATCTACGTTGGCCCCCTGTTGTGAGGCTGTTGTATATAATTTAGCCATATGCTACAATATGGGGCCTCATATAGGCAAGCTGGTTTATCAGCAAGTTAAGTAGGGATTATGGCTTATGGTATGTAGATGTATCCTTAGCTAGATGTTGCTTTTTTTTTACCAACTTATAGCTGGGGGCCCCACATGGTGAACAAACGAATGTTTGGCCAGGTGTTGAGGCTTTTTTGTATCCTCCTCCATACAATCACTGAACCAATTGAACTTATGCTAATCCCAGATATCCGATCAAAGGACAGGGTCAGTTTTGACCAGGTATAAAATGTGTCTCCGTAAAACGTCTGAAAGTTGATCTGTAAAGACCAACAACTGTGAGTTGAAATCACACAATTTGTCTGTGTGTGCCCAGCCAGGGTTTTTGCCTCAGCAACATGACCAAGACAATTTCCCATGAAGGCCAATGAAAACTAACCGATCATTCACACACACACACAAATTACGACTTAGAGATATAGAACGGGACGAAATAAAACCATGGGATTTATCCTTGTGAATAGTGTCCAAACACATTAAGCACGAGAGCATTGATTCATTGATGACCCTTCAAACAAACTGTTGAAACCTACCAAATATCATCATCATCATCATCATCATCATCAAACACATTCCCACATATCACAATGATCCCTGATATGATCCAACATCAACAATGCTTGGGTAATCGACCAGGAGACTTCGCCATGTGGCTCCTCGGGTAAGCGTGCTTTCACCGCCACTTTGGGCGGCGCTGCTTTTGGAGGTGCAGCTTTGGGCTGCCAAGCATGTGCCTGACGCGCACAAACCATCCTCCAACCACCAACCATTTGGAAATCGCAAGAAATGTATGTATATATATATATATGTTATACCATGTTGTAAATGGTTTTAAATAGGGGTATACCAAAGTCTGAAACCCAATGACAACCCCTGAACCTCAATTGAGGATATTGATATGGGGTATAAACTGGACATGGGTACGTGACCTACATGTTCAGGTGCTGCTCCGGCAGAATCATCTCCAACGGAGAGTCATGCCAATGGAAGTGTCAACTCTGAGTAAGACAAAAGGCTACAAGTGGGATACTTCTCCCTTGCCATGTGTTCAAAGTTTGTAGGATCGCACAAAAAACAAACATTATATACATATATTGCGTATAAGTAATATAATCAAATCCTTTACCCGTAATACCAAACGCACCCTTTCTTTCTTACTTGATGTACCCATGAAATGGGTCCCATATTGGTGCGTATTTCATATAACCGAGAATGGTGTTGTATACATTTCTATGTGTGTTTACTAAATTCATTGTTAGTCTTTGTTCGATGGTTCTATTGTATCCCCATAATTTTAGATATTGCTTCCCCGTTTCGATGAAAGGATCATTAATACCCTCTGGTAATTTAACATAGCTATTGAAAATGACCATTTATAGTGGATTTTCCCATTAAAAATGATGATTTTCCATAGTTATGTTAAATTACCAGAGGGTATGGGGAAAAAACATCTATCACTGATGGCTTATCTTGCCACTTCTGCGTTGACCGAAGGCAATCTATTTGCGGCTGCTGCGAGATCTTGAGTCAACCACTACCACTGGAACAATGCCGTAGGGCCTTAAGTGAGTCGTACACTTAGTAAGTGGCATCCAAACCCACTCAGCAAGGGTTTCTGAATAAACTGGTTGGATCCAGTTGGTACATCCCAGCCATGAACATGTTGAGAAATGTTGAGAAGGGTTTTGACAAATTTGAACTTGACTTTTAACCATGTTCAACCTACTTTCCATCCCCTCCTAAACTTCAATTCGATCTTCCTAGCACCGCCGCTCTTCACTTCTTCCTCCGCGCTCGGAACGGTCGCCCCCTCTGCTACATCTGCCGTGCTCTCAGGGTCCGTCTTTCCTCAGCTAAGATCGGGATCTTGTAGCCTACGACCAAACGGTTGCAGCTGAAGTTGCAAACTTTATGTGTTTGTTTAATTACCATAGCCATTTAGATTCATCTATAGTGGAAATTCTATAGTGAACATCCTAGTGGAAATCACCGGTCCCCGAATCCAGATTTGGAGATGTTTTAACTGTTTGTATGCCCATATGCATTCATATTTATTGATTTTCATTCATATGAATTGATATTCATTAAGATTCATTGATATTCATATGATATTCATTAAACTTCATTACGCATGTCTTCCATGGTGTGCAAATCTACACGGCAATATGGAACATGGACGTGGCTCATTCGGTTCGATGGTTTACCCGTTGCAAATGTCGGTTTTCCATAGCTATGTAAGATATTGTATAGTAAGATCACCAGAGGGCACCACAGTTATCTTCCCTCTTAATCCACGTGTTAATCATCATTCTCGACGTGATGATTATATAATCATTATGCTTATCCACCAAATTTCATTGCTTCCCACTCAAAATCCACATCAATCACCATTCTTTGACAGTTAAAATCATCATTTCACATTTTCCTCAGGATTTGGTGTTTATCTGCTGGTAAAATCCCCATGTTTTGCCGCCCAGCGACGTCGCTTGGCTGTCCTGGCCGCGCCCAGCTCGTCCAAGCGCCTCCGGCGCTCCTCGCTATCCAGCACCACCTGCCGCAAAAGTGGCGTAGGCGGCAATAGGGAAATCCAAGGGACTGGAGCTTGTTAATTAATAGATAATTGGATTAATGGATGATAAATGGATAGATAATAATAGTTAATTAATGGCTATGATTAATGGATGATTAATGGCTATGATTAATGGATGATTAATGGTTGATTAATGGATGATAACCCTCTGGTACACAAAAAGCAATCCAAAAGCTATGGAAATTCACCATGTTAAAGTAGGTAAATCAACTATAAATGGGCCATGTTCAATAGCTATGTCCCAAATTACCAGAGGGTATCGATGGTGAATGGTGAATGAATGGGATTATTGTTGCTTCATGGTGATTGATGGTGATGATTAACCATTAATGTAATTTATAAAAACCAGGCGGCAAATCCATTCATGTTCAATACTAGTTTTTACTAGTTATTAATGGTTAATGGGATTGATAATACTGGTTATTGATGGGATTCATGGTAAATACATTACAATGGTGATTCATGGTTATTCATGAAACTTACCAACTGGTAATCAAAGGTGGTTGGCTGTGTTTCAACGCCGAACAATAGAAATTTCTAGATAGGAAACTCATCGATGATTAGGGAAGATTTTCTAAATTGCTAATTTTTGATTGCCACATGTGGATTTCCCAACTTGGTGGATTCGTGTTGGAGCTATGTGAATCCGGATGAGTTGATGAAGAAATTTGGAGGATTCAAACGACTTAACCACAGCAAATAGAGGATTCTTTTAGGTGAACCTAATCATACCAGTACATAGATTGTTACGAAGTCCCAGGCCACCCAGTTATGTTTGTTGATTTATGTTTACCTATCTATTTAGTCCGATAGATAGATATATATATACACGGTAAAGCATAGTTGGCTTAATAGTTGCATATAAATCAAGTTGGCTATCTGGGGGGGGCCAACATTATAGGGGTCAAAAACTGATGGGAAACACCACACACAAACATGCACCAAATACTGATCTAATCTATGAAGAATTGGGGATTCCTATCGGAAGATCCCATACATAGTCCATATATATATATATAAATAAGACGGATATCAATGTTGGAAAACTATTGAAGATCATCCTAGATTATGATGAACATGAGACAACCATCAATCATCTTCATATATGCTTGTATTCTCACTGAGGCAGTGTCAAAAATTTGCTGGAAAGTCTATCAAACAATGGCTGGCTTGAGGATTCCCAGCGGGTTCTGACTGTAACAAGTTTGAACCCTTCTCCTCCTTGCAATTCCAGGTGCATCTCCTTTTTAGTAGGTGTTTCAACAAGGTTCAATAATGTGTATCTGTTATCTGTACATTTACGTATAATATATATATACATATGTGAGATATCTTCCCATTACTAACTAATTAATTAGTGGTATTTGTAGTAATTAGTATAGATATATAAGGTTAATCCAGTATATTAGTATATCCCCATTGCAACCACTGGTAAGTGGCTTAACCCACTTAACTTCTCCCAATCATGTACAACTAATGGATTTTGCCAGCTATCAGTTTCCATTGATGTAGGATGTTATGTTCAATTGCCAGGTTTGATTACCAACTAATTTAATGGTTCCTATTTCATTGCCATTGCCAGAGGATACAATTTCTGGTTCCTGCCACTCGAAACCCCACCTCCAGCGAGATCTCATGCCGCCGCGCCGCGGGCTCAATCTCCTGACGATGGCCCTAGGGGCAGCGGTAGAAACCTTTGGCCCATTGCAGGTTATGGCAGCTTAACTGGTGGTGCAATAACCATCTTGAAAAATATGGAAGTCAATGGGAAGGATGACATCCCTTAAAAAATGTTCAAAAACCACCAACCAGTTAAAAATTCAATGTGTTTTTTTTGAATGTTACCACATGAAGGCAGGTTAAAAGCCATTTCCACAACATGTCTCGACGGGGATGCGCCTCTCGAACCCATAGTTCATCAACCCAGTGGACACAGTCCACAGCATATGGATGAACTATGATGAACTCACCAATCATTTTTTTTACATATAAATCGGATGTTTCTTCGGATTTTGTTTACATGCAAAAAAACATCTATTAGATTTTGTAGCTGATGTTTTGTCAGACTGGCTCCACGATACGTCGCATGGCTAGGGGTCAATGGATGGTGGCTTCATTGGATGCGCATAGCGTTTCTGACCTCCATATTTTCTGGCTGAACTATATCAGTTCACCAACATGAACAGGTGCATTGGAAATGATTCCCCAAATCCTAATCATCATCTAAAGTGATGTCGGTCATTGAAGTCGTTGTAAGACCATAAAGCACATATATACCATTGCATCCCCATAACATACGCATGTTATCCCCGTTTTGGATGATTTTACACGATTTCAAATCCCGAATCAAACGGATGAAACACCATTAAACAATGCTTAATGTGTCATCCACATATTCATCATCTCCCTTTTCCGAAGGGTTGGTTTCAACAAAATCCCCAAATCAACCCGTTCAACCCACTTTGTATCCCCATTGATCATTGTATACCCATCTTATCCCCATATTGCTTGGTGTTCATCGCCCCATTAAACCCATTGAAAAACCATATCTTCCGTTCCAGGGGTTGCGCTTCCCGTCGCGTCCCGTCATCGTCCTTGGCCTCCTGCTGCAGCATCTGCTTCCGCGTCACGATGCGCTTCACACCACTGGCCACCAGCAGCATGAAGCAACGCTTGCAGGGCGGCATCGTAACCTGGAAGATGAGACTTACATTGGGATATACAGTAATATAGTGGATATTGACCATTGATAATGATTCACCATCAAGTAACAAGTTGAAGAGAAAAAACATAATGACTAATTATATTGAATATCATGGGAATATACCGGGGATGATTGACAGTAGTAAGTTATTAGTGGTTAATACTGGTTTATAATGATGATTAATTAATGGTAATCAATTGGATTTACCCTCCGGTAATCAAACGTGGCTAGCTGAGAAATCCCCGAGCGAAATGGAGGTTTCTGGCTACAATCAACGAACTAACTGGGAGATGTTCCATTACCATGTTTGATTACCGGAGGGTACATACATGGGGATATAGAATGGAAGCCATGGGCGATATACTGCATGGGTATGGACATTTTACGATGGGGATGCGTCATCTTGATTTTCTTTGGGTTGGCCAAAAAGAATGGGGACGTACAATGGGGAATAAGGATGGATGGGGAATTTGACCAAGATGGGGATAGAATTGGGATATAACTTGGATTTTTAGATATGTGGAAAAGTGGGAGACACCCAACCTGATCTATCAGGCAAGTTGACTGAAGAAAATCAAAGTTTGAGGTATCCTATCAAACAAACACATGTGGCATCTTGAATGATGCTACCAAAGTACATCAGCATTTTGGGGGGAAAAGGTGGCATGTTTTTGAGATCGGTGAGGATTTGGCATTGATAATTGCAAACCATCAAGACCAGTCACGTCCAATCTTTCAGAATGTCCCTTCAAAATGGCGGAGAATTATGCAAGCTATGAACCAATGTACCCTTTACCAAGGTTTACCAAGGTATACCCAAAAAGGGCCTGGTGATATGGCGAAATAAGCGGAAGATCCGCAATGCAAGGTCGGCATGTCATGAATGAACATGGAAACTCACTAGATCCCACAAGTTGGGTTATACTATGTTATAATTAGAATGAACATGGAAAGCATCAACCTGCAACCAAAAACAATGGTTGGAATTATCGCTCACAGGGGCTGTATAACATTGTATAACCCCTAATTTCAGGTTGATGGTACGGGTGCATTGCAACCTGAGCTGCAGGTGATTCTGGACCTTGTTGCCGATTCAAATTGGGGCTACCATCATGTTTGTGTAGCAAGTTGTGCTCCTGCATTTGCTGTACAACTCCTGGATACCTACACCATCCTACACCACTGACGAGATTAACCAATTCTTCTTGGCTTCATCCCTAGTTGTCTGAAAGCCATTCCCAGCGACATAGACGGTACATCCAGCTGTGGAGCGCCTAGGAGCTTCAAGGATCATCTGGGTTTGGCTGAAAACAAGGCCCAAGAATCTCATGGGGTGGTCATCCCTTTTCGCGAGAACACTAGGTAATTTTTGGGGTATCCACTGTTTTTGGACAAACTCATTTAGTCTATCCCAAGAACATTGTCCTTCTGAGAAATACAACGGTGATACCGATTCTTCAATGGCGGTTAGCCCTTCCCCCTCTATTTAGCAACCAAGTAAAAGGAGACCTGTGACTATACCCTACGGCCGTGTGGTAATCCAGAAAGAGCCAGCAATGGAAAGTCATGCATTTGTAGAAGATGCGCTCTGTATTGCTCTATTGTTTTACCGTTCAAAGTAAAAACGTACCAGTAACAGGGGACTAGACAGCTGAAGAAACTCGAGTATCACTGCATCTGTGTTTGTCCCAAAATGTGGTAAACCCCAAACCCCATATTTATATACTATATTTATCATGTTCCCATACCCACTCGTCGTCAAATGTGGCAATGGAAAATCCCCATCCTCAAATTATTTTCCCATTACAGCACCAACTCCTATTCAGAAGGGATTTCGCATTGCCATGTTTGACTATGGAATGGTGAATGTGTGTGTTTTTTGTGCGTTGTCTCCCAACTTTCAGCCATCCCCATCTCAATTTCATGCAAACAAAAATCACAATCTTTTCCAGCTCAATCTCTTGATAGTTGATAGTACAACTATCAATCAAGCAGTAAAATCAAACATGCTCACCATGTCTCATGGTGGGAAAGAAAAAACAACAAGTGGATTGTTGGTTTTAACCCATCCCAAAAGTATCATAGAGCAATCTCAATCAGTCGTCCCTTTTGTATGATTAAAAAACAACAAATAGTTGACACCACCAACAAAAATATTACACGCCAGTTATAATAATCCAGAAAAACAAATCTGTTGGTAGGTCAATATCTATGGCAATGTATGGCTATTGGAATACACTTCCTCTTACCAATCATACCCCATAGCTATTAAATTAGCAAACTTTGGGGAATAGTCTAATGGTATGTCATCCCAAGTATGGTCTAAATTATTCTAAACTTATATAAAATTATATATTGTTCCCCGACCAGACCATGTTCGGCAAAGTCTCACCAAGATACCCCAGCATGGCGCAGCGTCCGATGGCATTCACCTCTGCATGGAGGTCAGAAGCTGGACGCCTCTCGCGGTGGGGAAGCACAATCCCCATCTGAAAAATGATATGAATTGATGGACAATGGGTGGCAACCATGAACACCTGTGCATGAAACATGTGCTCCAGGAAGCAACCTGAATCTCTTTCTAGAAGATTTGTTCATCAAAAGAAGGGGCTGTAATTGTCCAGAACGTTAGCAAGGAAACATGTAGAAACCGACACCGAAATGATAATGAGAACCAGCCTTGGGCTACTTGACCAGAGATCGGGATACTTTCCATACCACCAGCAGTGATTACTGTAATATCATCGAGACTATGGAATCCCATGTGCATGTCCATAATCATTTGCATCGAAACATGTTCGCTGCAACCTGGACGTTTGCCCGGAGTTGATGTCCTGCAATCAACGTATTGTTCAGAGGGGGTGGCTAATTTTGATCCCTCATGATGATAAAGTTGATGTTATTTCCCCAACCAAAATATTGTTCTGAGGAGGTGTTGAATTTTGATCCCTCATGAAGATAAAGTTGATGTTGTTAGCCCGTCCAGCATATTGGTCATAGGGGGTGGTGAATTTTGTTCCCTCATGAAGATAATATATAATGTTGATGTAATAACAAGATTCAACAGTGGCCATAGAGGGTGGCGTGTTGTTAGCCTGTTCAGCATATTGGTCATAGACGGTGGCGGATTTTGATCCCTCATGATGGTCAGGTGATATGTTTTGATCATGAAGATAACTGTATTCAAGGTCTCTTTCACATGCCATCGTGGCCTAATTTCCCCCCTTGCCCTTGCTTGGATTCGCAACTTCCCATCAACACAGAATTGTCTCTGTTATGTCACAATGATGAGTCTGGGCGAACATTAAGGTTGCGGACAACATGTTCATATCATTTCATATCAGCCGTGTAATATATTGTAGATTCTCAGAGTCAACCATCACCTTAAGTCATCCAAGCATATACAGTAAAATGCGCGTTCCTAGTCAGATTTTTTTTTATACTTTTGAACCTGCACATGTGCTTCCGAGAAGTGAAACTTGCCAACACCATCTGATTGTATTTGTAAGGAGGTATACTACCAAACACATTGGGGATTATAATATCCCATGAACTGGGAATTCCCATTCACCTACTATTACAGTACTTTGGGTTAATTTCGCATAGGTTTCCACTTGTTGGTGTTAAATCCCGTTATTAAATACTACTACATTTTGCCACATATCACTGTCCATAGTTTTCACGATTCTTTTCCACTATTTATATCCCCTTATTTTGATGATTCTCCATCCCTACTTTAAAAGGATTTTTTTCCAATACTAATGACCAGAGTTTCCCACAGTAATTGACTACTTTGGGGAAATCATCCAGTAAGTTTTTGACCAGATCGGATAATGATTCCTTACCTACCCAGTTTACTTGGTTAAACATTGTTTCATGGGTCAATCCGTGAATCCCAATTTTCTCGAATGTTTGATGTTTAAGTTCCCATGTTACTCCATTCTCTCCAATTTCTTGGTTTGTTTTGAGGTTGCAGCCCCATTTGCATGCCATGGTGTTGAAATTGTTTACGCGATTATTCTCCCACAAAAACCACATAAAATAATCAATCCAACAACAATACTCGCTTTATACTAGTACATCTATATACCACATATTGCCACATCCAGCATATAACGCATGTTCACATACCTATGGACAATTAGGCCCATTTATATCCATTTACTATATATATGGATGATTTATTGTGATTTACCAACTGAAAAACTTAGATTGTTTGTTCCACCCGCATACCATGTTTATCCAACGTATTTATTGGCTATAAAATCAAATTGATTGTGGGCAACATGCGCCAACCTGTTGGATTGTAGCCGTACATTTGAAATGCATATATACATAATATTCTTGTTTACACGTTAATATTTGCGTATATTCGTGTGCTTTCTTAAACTTGGGATATCCCAAAACGATTAACATGATTAACGGCTTCCCATATGAAAATGACATATTTATCATATTTTAGCTGCTGGGGCAAACATCACAGCAAGCGCAGTGCCTGGCATTGGGCTCCCACATCGGGCCATTCACATGGCCTATACGCTGACTGATGGGACCCATGTCACCTGGCTTACCTGGCTACCAAAGCTAGGATAAATTTCCCAGTAGGTCCCACCTTTGGGGGCTGTCCTTTTCTTTGCATTTTTTGGTACTACTGTAAACATTTTGGTTATTGCTTGCGTATTCTTTTTTCATGCTGATTTTTCTTTCTCACCCCCTGCAACTGCAAGTTGCAGAGTCGGCGTTAACGGTTCTTTTCATTCTGTTGCAGGAAGATCGGATATCCCACTCGGCACTACTATTCCGTGAGAAAAGTATCTACAAAGCTACGTATGGTTTGAGCAACATGAATCTTTAGCATCTAAAAATGAAGATATCACTACCAATGAGCCCTAAAATAGGGGTGCAGTGCCATAACACCATTGGTTTCCTTTTATCAAAAATAGCCAGTTTAACTTGGAAGATAACTTGGGATCCCTCATGATTTTGGAAATTTCCTAAATATCTGAAAATTGTCAAACAAAAACCATGGGTCAATATCGATAAATAAGATTGAATAACATGTCATAGTAATTTTCCAACTGAAAAATGCAAGCATGTAGAACATACAGTAGATTTCCACATTTTAAGATGCCAACATTCAAACAATCAAATTTCTAGAGTTTCCACCCGTCTCATTCCCATCCTGCCTGCAATGACCTGCCCCTTCTGATCCACCACAACGCAGCCCATGCTGCCGTTCTTGCACCGCGAGTTGCCTGGCATCATCTTCCGGCATCAAAAGCGTTTCAAAAAAAGGATGTTAAAGTTATACCTGAAATTCCGCATAAATGGTGGTTTATAGCTGGGAAAAACATCTGCCTGCATTGAATTCACCCACCTACCTAAATTTGGGATAATGACCCTTTACTAGCCGTCAGTTACGTTGCGACGTGGTTCTGAGGTCCTTTTCATTCACCCAAACATTGTGTGGCCAAGAGCAAAACCTAGAATGTATTCCTAGAAGTTCCCCAAATGGTGGATTTTCCATCATACTGGTTGTTTCATGTGGATTCCCAGTACATGTAACTTAGTAATATGATAATCTCCAATTCATGTTGGATCGTATCACCTCCTATCCCTCACCAACTATCATTTATCCATTATCATCCTTATATGTATGGATGATATCCCCTATACCCTCTGGTAATTTAACATAGCTATTGAAAATGGCAATTTACAGTGAATTTTCCCATTAAAAATGGTGATTTTCCATAGTTATGTTAGTTTACCAGAGGGTAGATCCTATAAATGATGGGTAAATCATCAACCAACAGGGGAAAATCCACCGCCAAATATCCACCAGTTGCGCCGCTGGGGCGCCCCGCGCGCCAGCAACAAGGCCAAGTCTAGGCCTGGAATTCCAACAGCCACGAAAGTTGGAGTAGAATCAACAGCCAAAATGACTGTGAGAAACAACAACAACAACAACAACAACAAGAACAACAA
>Ga0126342_10012078_pt1 | contig 15423 bp, 14 predicted proteins | sample Cyp1metagenome_FD_92528 | JGI IMG/M metagenome (GOLD analysis project Ga0126342, IMG submission 92528) | Coral microbial communities from Lord Howe Island, Old Settlement Bay, Australia - Cyphastrea 1 metagenome | ecosystem: Host-associated > Invertebrates > Cnidaria > Coral ...
CAGAAATGCTGCAAAGACCTAGCAAATACGAGGCTGGACCTCAGAAATGCTGCCAATAGCTTGCAAATAGAAGGGAAAGGGGGGTGCTACCTGGGGACCCAACCCATGGGGGGGTGGAGAGACGGAGGACGGGGCCATATATATATATATATATGTATTTTTCTAGATCTGTTTACATCCATACATATTGCCCTTGCTACTAGCATACATCATATTCACCATTTGCATGAAATTCACAGATGCTGTTCTTAGTTTGTTGACCCATCATATACAGTTATAGCCCTTAGCAGTTATAGCTGGCTACAGGGGTTATTTCATCCCATTGCCAGAACTGTTAAGTGCCATGACTGTGTGTTGTTGATGGTTTATACATGTTTATACCTCCTATCAATGCTAAAATTGGGAATGCATGTACTTATGTTTTGTCTTGCCCTGCACACTGTCGGCCTCTCGAGCATTCCAGCACGCTAAGAAAAGGACATAAACTGAGGCAACTCATTTTCCACAGGTGGCCCCTTCACCGTTTGCCCGTGGAAAAGACGAAAATGCAAACTGTCATCCTTTGCAGGACACTCAAATCCTCCTGAAATGATATGTACTTTCATGCACCATATAGTGATGTATGTATCCATGTATGTATGTGATGTAAGTGTAACTGTAACTGCAACTGTCACCGTAACGTAACGTAAAGTAACGTCATGTATGTATGTAATGTAATGTAATGAAATGTAATGAAATGTAATGAAATGTAATGAAATGTAACGAAATGTAATGAAATGTAATGTAATGTATGTATGTATGTATGTATGTATATATATATATATACACATACGTACATAATATGTATATATATATGTATCATCATACCATATCTATATTTGGATAGACTTTCTTTACTGACTAGTGACCCATCATCTATCCCACCTAGCACGGTCCGTGTCGGCGCAGATCGAGATGCAGCGCCTGAAGCTGCGCGCCTACGAAGCCAAGCGCGAGCCGCAGGACCGGCGGAAGAGCGCCTGGGTAGCGATGGGCAAAATGGGCAAAGCTTGCAGGAGTCTGATGGGAAAAGGGTGTTTGTAAGATTACGATTACATGATGGGGATAAGATATATGCATAATATATATATATATATATAATTATGTATCAATCATATGTGTGTATATATATATATATATATGTATATCTATCTATCATTAACGCATTCATGGGGATAAATATAGATATAACATAATATAACTGGCGTATAGCCTCATTTAAGTGATAACTTTGGTTTATGAAAACAACATATCTAAATAAAACTTACAAGACTGTGGAAAGGTCAGCAAAATCTTGGGAAGCGTGTTTCTTTTCAAGGGTGGTACCATATCACCAGAATGAGCAGACAATGGCTGGTTGGTTGTTTGGAGCATTTTGTATTTTCCATAATATATGGGATGTTATCCTTCCCATTGACGTTCATATTTTTCAAGATGGTTATTGCACCACCAACCAGATGGGGGTTTAACCATGTTTGACCATCAAATAAGGGACTGTCAAGGGTTGGACCATATGCACCGATGGTCATCACTCCACGGGAATTTGCCGATGTTTGGATTCCCACTATGGTTTGATGATCACATGCGGGTTTTAACAATGTGGGGCCCCCCATTGATGGAACGATGGTTTTTAAACTCCATGAATACTATAGTTATAGGTACCATGAACCATAGTGACATTGGAGTTATGTAAACCAACGGAACGCTATCGTAAACGGGGGCCCCACTTTGTAACAAACCATGATGGGGATATCAGCTTCTAAAATACGGAGCCCACCTTTGTTTTTAATTTTTTTGGCAGATGACCGGGATAGTATTGCTTTAGAATTGGCTCAGATCTGCGATACTGGGATTCCAATCCAGGACAACTCAATAGGCGGTACCCGGCCGGAGTCTGTCCATGTTAGGAACAGCTCTAGGAATATCTGCTAAGTGACCAGCCAATTTGTTGGCTTTTTGCAGGGTATCTAAAATTGGCAATGTCATTTTTTGAAGTGTGATGGGTGGCTGCGCTGAGGGACGAGCCCGGGCAGGTGGTCTCCTTGGCCATCAGAGTCGCATGGTGAGAGACATGCATAGCTTGTCGCCGCCAGAACTCCTGCATGCTCAGCTTTACAACCAGGCGATGCTATACCCGAAGCCAGATCCTAGGTGCGGAACATATGGAACATCAGCCTCTGTCGTAGCCCGCTGCTGAGCCTCCACAGACTGTGGCAACAGCAGTGGTAAGACGAAAATTGTGCCAAATCATGTTAAGTATGGGGCTGTTTGAGACCGGCCTGAGATTGCGGACTAGTCCGAAGTGATGCTGGAAAATATGCTGATGTTTTTAGCCGATTTTGAGCAGCATTTCCAGCAGACATTTAGCCATTCATTTAGTGGTCAAAAGGTTTTAATATGGTTAATAGCGATTAAAAGTGATTACCATAACAGTTCAGTAATAATTTGCTTATAGCCACTATACTACAGTTAGGGCCAGAAATACGAGTTATAAGTACTAAGAAGTCATTCCATAAAAATGGTTCATGTTTTTATCCCATGGATTTATAACCACTTGTAACTAAAAGCCATACTGAGCAGACATTTGGATTTGTCTGAAAGCTATGGAACATCAAAAATCCCAAAGGGTTAGAGCCGAGTTTCCCCGTGTAAATGGCCATAGTTTGTGGGTATTTTTCCAGCACGTTCAGACACACCCATCTCAAAAATGGTTTGCTCCCGGGATTTTTACTAAGTGGTGTTCCCAGTTAAAAGTTAACTAGTTTGATATCTATATCTTGCATAATCTAGCATAAACACAACAGTGCGCCTACTTGGAGAGCAACTTCGCTAGCCATGGGGCACCACCTTGTGACCTTGTGTGTATGATTTCCCCAGATCAGGTTCTATGGCTGGAGTGCGAGAGATGGAAGTTCAGACAGAGTCTGAGTTGCACAAAGTGCCTTTTTTGGGGCGATGTGGGAACTGCTAGATCTTTGGAGAATGACACTTTGTGGGTTAGCCTTGCCATATTTGATTATGTATGTATGTAATTTAATGTAATGTAACGAAATGCAATGTAATGTAATGTATTGTAAGGTAAGGTAAGGTAAGGTAAGGTATGTGTGTATGTATGGATGTATGGATGTATGGATGTATGGATGTATGGATTGTAATGGATGTAATGTATGTAATGTATGTAATGTATGTAATGTATGTAATGTATCTAATGTATGTAATGTATCTAATGAATCTAATGTATCTAATGTATCTAATGTATCTAATGTATCTAATGTATCTAATGAATCTAATGTATCTAATGTATCTAATGTATCTAATGTATCTAATGTATATCATGTATCTAATGTATCTAATGTATGTAATGTATGTAATGTAGGTAATCTATGTAATGTATGTCATGTAGGTAATCTATGTATGTATGTAATGTATGTCATGTATGAAATGTATGTAGTGTATGTATGCATGTAGTGTATGTAGTGTATGTAGTGTATGTAGTGTATGTAGTGTATGTAGTGTATGTAGTGTATGTAGTGTATGTAGTGTATGTCATGTATGTTATGTATGTAATGTATGTAATGTATGTAATGTATGTAATGTATCTAATGTATCTAATGTATCTAATGTATCTAATGTATGTAATGTATCTAATGTATGTCATGTATCTAATGTATGTCATGTATGTAATGTATGTAATGTATGTAATGTATGTATGTATGTAATGTAATGTAATGCAATGCAATTCAATGGAATGGAATGTAATGTAATGTAATGGAATGTAATGTATGTAATGCAATTCAATGCAATGCAGTGCAATGTAATATAATGCAATGTAATGTAACGTAGGTATGTATGTATGTATGTAATGTAATGTAAGGCAATGCAATGCAATGCAATGCAATGTAATGCAATGCAATGTAATGTATGCATGTATGTATGTAATGTATGTACGTACGTATGTATGTATGTAATGTATGTATGTAATGTATGTAATGTATGTATGTATGTATGTAACGTATGCAATGTATGCAATGTATGTTTTGTATGTAATGTAATGTAATGAATGAGTGTCTGTATGTTTGTATGTATGTATGTATGTCTGTATGTATGTATGTATGTATGTAATTTATGTATGTTATGTATGTCATGTTATGGTCTGTATTGGTGTGTAATGTTATGTAATGTTATGTTGTGTATGTATGTATTTATGTTTGTATGTTATGTATAGTATGTAATGTAATGTCATGTCATATCATGTCATGTAATGCAATGTAATGCAATGTAATGCAATGTAATGCAATGTAATGTATGCATGTATGTATGTAATGTATGTACGTACGTATGTATGTATGTAATGTATGTATGTAATGTATGTAATGTATGTATGTATGTATGTAACGTATCTAATGTATGCAATGTATGTTTTGTATGTAATGTAATGTAATGAATGAGTGTCTGTATGTTTGTATGTATGTATGTCTGTATGTATGTATGTATGTAATTTATGTATGTTATGTATGTCATGTTATGGTCTGTATTGGTATGTAATGTTATGTAATGTTATGTTGTGTATGTATGTATTTATGTTTGTATGTTATGTATGTTATGTAATGTAATGTCATGTCATATCATGTCATGTAATGCAATGTAATGCAATGTAATGCAATGTAATGCAATGTAATGCAATGTAATGCAATGTAATGCAATGTAATGTATGTATGTAATGTAATGTAATGTCATGTAATGGTATGTATGTATGTTTGTATGTATGTATGTATGTGTATGTATGTATGTATGTATGTATGTATGTAATGTATGTATGTATGTATGTATGCATGCATGTATGTATGTATGTATGTATGTGTGTATGCAAGTATGTATGTATGTATGTATGTATGTATTTATGTATGTATGTATGTAGGTATGTATGTATGTATGTATGAGTGTACGTCTGTATGTATGCCTGAATGTATGTATGTATGTATGTATGTGTGTATGTTTGTATGTATGTATGTAATGCAATGTAATGCAATGTAATGCAATGTAATGTAATGTAATGTAATGTAATGTATGTATGTTATGTAATGTAATGCAATGTAATAAAATATAATGTAATGTATGTATGTATCTATGTATGCATGTAATGTATGTAATGTATGTATTTATGTTTGTATGTTATGTATGTATGTAATGAATGTAATGTATGTATGTAATGTACGTATGTAATGTATGTATGTAATGTGTGTATGTAATGTATGTATGCAATGTATTTATGTATGTATGCATGTATGTATGTATGTGTGTATGTATGTATGCATGTATGTATGTATGTATGCATGTATGTATGTAATGTATGTATGTATGTATGTATGTATGTATGTATGTACGTAATGTATGTACGTAATGTATGTACGTAATGTATGTATGTATGTATGTATGTATGTATGTATGTAATGTAATGTATGTATGTATGCAATGTATGTATGTAATGTATGTATGTATGTATGTGTGTGTATGTATGTATGTATGTATGTATGTACGTAATGTATGTACGTAATGTATGTATGTACGTACGTATGTATGTAATGTATGTATGTATGTATGTATGTATGTATGTATGTATACCGTATATATATATATTGTTTTTCTGTACAAATTAGGTTGCTTCCTATTGATATTTATACATAAATATGTTATGTGTGCATATGTGTTGCTATAGATATAGATTTTGATTTAGATATAGGTGTATATATATATATATAAATGTATGTCTGCATATAGCTGTAGATGGATGGATAGATAGATAGATCGATAGATAGGTAGATAGTTAGATTAGATAGATTAGATAGATTAGATAGATTAGATAGATTAGATAGATTAGATCGATAGATAAATTAGATAGCTTAGATAGATTAGATAGATTAGATAGATTAGATAGATTAGATAGTTTATATAGATTAGATAGATTAGATAGATTAGATAGATTAGATAGATTAGATAGATTAGATAGGTTAGATAGGTTAGATCGATTAGATCGATTAGATCGATTAGATCGATTAGATAGAATATATCGATTAGATAGATTAGATAGATTAGATAGATTAGATAGATTAGATAGATTAGATAGATTAGATAGATAAGATAGATAAGATAGATAGATAGGTAGATATACATATATATATATATATACATAGACATCTTTTGTGTAACCAATATAATTTGGCCTTGTTTGCAGATGTTGGGGAATGAGGATCCCTACCAACCAAAATTTTGATTTAGCTGGGGATGAAACTCTTGGGGGGATTGGAATACAGCTGGGATTGAATGGGCATATAATTATCGTGTAGATAATGGTTGTAGGTTTTATGATCATACTAGCCATATATCAGTATATATATTTATATCATAGTACTTATAACCAACAAACTTTCATAAATAGTATGGTTGTATATACCCAATATAATTTGGTTTGGTTTCAGAGTGTTTGGGAGAACCCATTCCATCCATGGTGTTAACTAAGGATTCAGCATATTCCGGTATATCTCAATTTAATTTGAGACAAACTCTCGCATAGTCCAAAGTACAGTGTTGTTGTATCCCAAAATTCTGGAAAATAAGAAAAACGTCCAGCAATTGCCTCATGTTGTCTCAACCCCTGATTAAAAAAAACTGATGGGTTTCATTGAGGGGCTTCATTGAACAATAGAACCGGAGATTTTCGTGCAGGATTGACATCAAACCGCGAAAAAACAAAAAAGTAAAATCCTGCTGCATCAATGGCTGCTAGTTTTTTCTATTTTCTTGGATATTACAAGTGATATGCATACATACATACATGCATACATACATACATACATTCATACATTCATTCATACATATATATATAGACGTTTTTTTATGTGCATATATTTATATATGTGAATATATATATATATATATATATATGTTTATATATGTATACATAATTACATATATGCATATAATTATATATATATATCAATTTGATTCTAGACCAACTGTCCTAGGCAAGTTGCTCAAAGCGTCAGTTCGATCTGAACCTAACTTCACAGGTCAAAATCGTTGTAGTCAAAGTTGTTTTGAGACATTGCCAGTGAACACTATAGATCCGGATTTTTTGATATTTGTTTATTGCTTCAACACATGTCCAACAAGGTGGTGCCCGGAGTTATACGGTGTTTTTTGTTTTACTCTATCTAGGTTGATATGTGTGCCATAAGCATCCATAAAGCCTAGAAATTACCTAGCCATAAACTAATTTATAGCTATCATAAATCAAACATCCCATGGAAAATCTCCCATCATCTTTCATCATTTTTCATCATTTTCCATCATTTCCCATCATGTTCCATCATTTTCCATCATTTTCCATCATAATTCCATCATTTCTCATGGAAATCCCAAGTTTACCCTGGTTTTCCTTGGCGAAATCCCAAGTTTTCGAGGATCTGCAGGCGCCACTGCCAGAGATCATGTCCCTCTGGGAGACACTCGGCGATCTCCTCTGGGAGATTCATAGATACAATGGATTAATAGTGGATTAATGGTGGATGGATAATAGTGATTAACATTGATTAATAGTGATTAATAATGGGTTAATAGTGATTAACAGTGATTAATAGTGATTAATAATGGATTAATAGTGATTATTAGTGGATTAATAGTGGATTAATAGTCATTAACAGAGAAAATAAAGGTTTAAGCCATGAACAATGCTGGTTTTACCACGTTTAACCCATGACATATGCTGGTTTAACCATGAAAAATGCTGGTGTAAGCCATCAAGAATGGGGGGGATAATGGTGGTTTAACTTGGTTTGACTATCTTAAAATGTGGAAAAACATATGAACAACACGCCAAGAAGTTGGCACCTCGACCAAAAATACATGGTCACATGGTGGTTTATGGTGATTTAACACCAACAATGGGGGTTCACCTGGTTCAATGATGTTCAATGGGGGTTTCACCTGGTTTCTCCTTGTGACTAGAGAAATCTGCGCATTTGGACACATTTGGACACTTCAACCTCTGGCCATGGATCCTTTGACCCTTCAAAGTGGGCCCCTATCCATCTTTTGATATCACAGTTGTGGCCCGTGTGATATCAGTAGTTCAGTAGTGATATTTTGATCTCCGGAGGACGCTAAAAAACGGTTGGTAGTCCATGTATACTGAACCTCATTGTAATGTCAACTTTTTGTAACAGGTTTCACCATAAACGGCTTGCAACCTACTGGGCTATCCTTCAGAATGATTTGTTAGACTTAGGCCGTGAGAATCGCCTGTGTTTGGAGGAAACAACTCTTCCAAACCCTTATTTGACAAGGTCTATGTTTGAGGAATGGTGACTCTTTTGAAATAAGATGGTTCGTCACTTTGTAGCGGTTCTTGCTTTGCAGCAATGACACATTTTCTCGAAATTTCTCGAATATATGTCCTTAGGCCTTCTATCCAAAAACATGTAACTGCATTTTACAAAAAATATGAAATGCCTCAGCGGCAAAATCACCAAAATCGCGTGGGAGCACTTCATAGCAGCGTTCTAAGTCAGAACGACCCAAGCCCATGGCACCAGAGGAGGCCTGTCAAGTTCACGGCCCCTGACATTCGAATCACGCAAGGCCACAGCTGCTGAACCAAGAACCTTTGCAGAGCCGGTTGCGCCCGCGCCCATCTCGGCCGTACAAGGAGCACTTCAAGACCACCGAACAGATATGGCAGGAAATCTACGAGAGCTTCCACGCCGGGCCCAACGTTGGAAAATCGCAAACAAGGCCATGGTTTCTTGGCTTTTGTGTTTTTTTGCTTCATTGCTTTTCTGGCTTTTGTCCTCAGGGCTTCTTGGCTTCCTGGCTTTTTGGCTTTTGTTATTGGCTCGTTGGCTTTCGTGGTTTCTTGGCAGTATGCTGCAACTATTGCGCAGACACAAGTAAAAATCAAAGTTATGCAAAATACCAGTCAGATACGGCACGAAAATGCAGCAAATACTGTTCCAATCAGAGATTCCAGCTTCAATATGCTGCAAGCCTCGTGCCAATGTGCAAGCACTCGAGGAGGCGCAAGTTTCAGCAATTTCCGCCACAAGAACGAAAGCTGGAGATTGGGCCCGAAGAAGGCTGACACCAACAATCACTTTCTGATTCTAAGATTTGGAGCCACCATCTTGATCTATTTGGGTATAGTTGGTAGAACATGACCAAAACGCCGACATGAAGACATGGATAGATATTTACCTGGTTAAGTTGGAGAAATCACCAAAGACACGCTGAAAAATCCCATCACAGTTGGGAATCAGTTGAATCAAAACTTGGAAAGGTTCCAAAACATCTCCGGACATTGATCTTTGTATAAGTAATGTTGCAGAGCATGCCAATGCATGCCACTTGATCATCGTTTGCGTTGGTTTAAATCATCAGAAATCGCCATGTCTTTTGGTTAAATCACCATTCATATTCATAGGTAATCAGTATTGGTGGTTACAATCAAACCGATTTGCTATCTATCCACGGTTCAACATGCATCGCTGATTACAAACATGATGGGTTCTATCTACCAACTTGAAAAACTGGGGAAGCTCCTGGTGCGGGTCAACTTTCGCAGTTGTGCACTAGATACAAACTCAAAGAGCTGCTTTGACCCGTGGTTCCAAGGATGATGTCCCAAAGTGTGCATCCACACCAACCCCCTTTGCCATTTTAAGATTTATGTTGTATCAATTCTACATTCCCGGCGTTAGTACCCGAACTCTTGCCGGATGAATTCCAGCTTTTTTTAGTGACTACCCCTTTGATTGCCGATCACTATCCCAGCTGTTGCTGCTAAAATCAGCATGTGATCGCTTTAAGGTTTCGTGTGCATATTCCATGGCTCATATCACAATGTTCAGTCAAAGTCCGCATGTTTCTTGGTTAATCCCTTACTTCTTGCTTTAAATTCCTTCAGTTGTTCTGTTTGCCCTCTGGAAATTAAGCATGGCCACGCAACATCATCGATTTGTAGGAAAGCAACTTACAACAACTATCAAACACGGGTGTAGTTATTTGCAGTTATGGCCCTTTACCAGTTACAGGCAGTTAAAACAAACCACGTTTATGGAATGATAACCCCACTAAGAACCTGACTGGTAAAGGGCTTCAACTGTGATTATTCCATCGTCAGTTTTTTTTGCCGCTACGTAAATCTTTAGTTCACTTCCGTGCGCACAGGCTTTTTCCGGCTCTTTTAAATCCCTTATTCTGGTAAACAAAGACATGTTTCTTCCATCATTACTCATGTTTCCATAGTCAGTATACTTTTTACTCGTGTTTTGCCATGATTGAATAGCTTGGTAAAACACATGAAAAAAACAACAAACATCATCTGGTCGGTGGTTTGGAACATTTTTTATTTTCCATGTCATATATGGGATGTCATCCTTCCCATTGACGAAGTCCATCATTTTTCAAGATGGCTAGGTCAACCACCAACCAGTCATGTTCCCAATTTCTCCCAGGATTTTGTTCACATTTCTCATGCTTGACACCACTGGTGCCGTGCCGAGGAAGTCCCTGGATTTGCAGCAACGTTTGGACACGGTCTTTCGTCGCAACATGGCCTTCGACAAGGCGTCAAATGAAACGGAAAGGCCAGGGTTTGATAACTGGGTACAGTTGATAACAAGTGATGAATAGTGATTAATAGTGGTGAATAGTGATTAACAGTTGATATAGCAATATCTTATTGGATAGTGATTAACAACTGATATAGTGATTAACTGGATATATCTTACTTTTCATAGTGATTAATAGTTGATATAGTGATTGATAAGGATTGGTAGTGATCAACAGTTGATAATAGTTGATGCATATAATATAGGTGGGTAAAATCGTGTCTTCAGGACGGGCGGCTCCTTGGTACTCATTTGGTCTTCTTGCAAGTTGGGAGGACATATAGTTTCTGTAAATATAGTATGCACACACACATAATACACATATAATATATGTATACTTATACATAAACAACCAGAATTAGATCTATAAATGGTCTTTGATGGAGAGAGGAGCGGCTCATTGAGGGGCTCATGAATATACATGGTCTTTACAAGACACACAGAGCATGATTTTATCATATATTTCTTTCAGAAAAACAAGTCTACACATGGCTGCACATGGCTACACTTTTGGTTTTGTTCAAACACGTGTAAAACTGTGTGTTTTCCGTTTTGCACGTGTACAACACGTCTGTTTTGGTTCTACACATGGCTACACATGGCCCATGGCTCCACATGGCCACACATGGCCACACATGGCCACACATGGCTACACGTGTAAAACCCGTCTGTTTGGGTTTTACACATGGCTACACATGGCTACACACCCCCATCTGAGATCACCAGTTGCATGGCGTGTGATTTCCAGTCTCTGGGAGGATGGGGGGGATCAATGTTTGACACATCATACCGATATGTTTTTCCAATAAACCATTCCACACGTATTTCAATTTAATTATTCTCCAGGCTTTCATTTTCGACCAAGTTTCTGATGTGATTATATGTAATGTGTTTTTTGCAGTTTGTCGATCGATCACACAACTACAACTACAACTACAACTACCACTACATTACACTACGCTACACTACACTACACTACACCACACCACACTACACTACACTACAGTAATTACACTGCACTACACTACAACTACAACTACAACTGCAACTACAACTACAACTAGAACTACACTACACTAATTACACTGCACTGCACTACCTTACACTAGACTACATTACGCTATGCCACACAACACTAGGTGAGGTGACCACTGCAACCATTGCAACCACTCCAGAAAACACAACTCCAACCACCTTTCGGTCCATCAGCGGATTCGCTCTGCCATCCGTGAGTCACAACAACCAACCCTTCCTATAGGTTTCCTATTGTTGAAACTTCCGCCACCGCCTTGTGCGGTACTACTGGTACTCTAGGAACATATCATTAACCAAATCATTCACTCCAAAAAAATGTTATGTGTATCCCGTGGCACATATCAGTGTCAACTATTCGCAGCACCATGGAGAGACCGAGTCAGAGACGGCTCCAGCGCCGCTGGATCCACCACTTCAGTTACGACCTTCATGCTGCGTGGACTTACCCCAGGTCGTTTGACATCAACCTTGGAGAAGCCATCACTGTTTTCCTAATTATGGTTTTCCCATGGTTTTCCTACATGCTCCCCTGGTTTTCTGCCATGGCCGCCAGGTGGAAGATTGTATCTTCAAAGTGCACCGTGCAGTCCTGGATGACCAGCACCACAACGCGTTCCTGGGGAAGGCCATAAAACACGCCACGGAAGACGGAAGAAATGGAGCCATGCGGGACCTCAAAAAAAACATGGTAATATGATGTGAATAGCATGAGAGAACAATGGGTATTAAATGGCTAATATGGTGATTAGTGATTTTATGTGATTGATAATGATTTTCTAATGATTGATGAATTATGATTAAAAAAGAATGGGAGTATGATGGGAATATCATGGATTAACCACCACCAATAGCAATTTATGGTGATATAAATGAGAAAATAATGGGACTAAAAAATTGAAAATGGAACCGTAAGGGGCAATATTATTACTAATAGCATTGGAAAATTGTCAAGTTAGTTTTGGATGCTTTACTTATTGCCCAGGGTTTTCTCACATTTCCTATCTTTTCCCATATAATTTTCTCACATTTCCCATGATTCTCTTATGGATTCCCAGCATTTTCTTAGGGTTTTCCCAGGCTTTCCCCACGTTACACGAGGCGCTGGTGGAGCTGGTGGAGCTGCTGAGCTGTCAGAGCTTGGCGCTCAACGAGGCCAGGCAGCTGGCGGCGCATGCCTTGGAGGGACGGGTGACTTGGCGCGGACGTAGGGAAAAAGGCTGATACTTATGGTGATGAACAGGGGCTACTCTAGGGATCACTACTTATATCACTACATTGATCAATAGGGATTACTATAAAGATTCCTATAGGGATTACTATATACTTATATCACTACATTGATCAATAGGGATTACTATAGGGATTACGATAAAGATTACTATAGGGATTACTATATACTTATATCACTACATTGATCAATAGGGATTACTATAAAGATTACTGTAGGGATTACTATATACTTATATCACTACATTGACCAATAGGGATTACTATAGGGATTACTATAAAGATTCCTATAGGGATTACTATATATTTAAATCACAACATTGATCAATAGGGATTACTATAGGGATTGCTATAAAGATTCCTATAGGGATTTCTGGTGATTAATAGTGATTAATCATGACTAATAGTGATTTGTAATAGTTGTTCAATTGATAGTGACTTGTAATAGTGGCAAGTAGTAATTTATAATATGGTATCAATGGTGATGTATAGGAAGGATCGCCTATGTGGGACGAGTTTCCTCGTGTGATTTATCACACTTGTGATCAGGCAGCTTTCAACTCCATCATCCGCCATGGCTTGGTGCCCGGGGGGTTCCCCTACAAGACCGGCCGTGCTCACAATTTCTTCAACTCGACGCCCCCTTGGAAGGCCGAGATGAAGAAGCTCCAGGGCACGCGGGCCGGGAGGCCAATCGCCATCGCTTTCGACACCGAACTGTTGATGCAGATGGGTTCAAGCTCTTTGCAACGGATGAGGCAATCCTCTCACCAGATTGGATCACCAACATGGCTCTCATCAATTGCATACGACATGAGATCCGGTGAATTCTTCTACATCAACCGTGCCTACGTCAATCACAGGAAAGCCTATCAAGAGGTCCTGAAAGAGGCGAAGGTCAACTTCGACCCTGATGACGTTCTCTACAGCAAGATGGAGATGTACATGGAAGATGCACAGAAGAATTTTGATGGTGATTTATAGTGATTACCAGTAACATGATTATACCGGTTAATGGTGATTCGTACTGATTAACAATGATTTTTACCGTAGTCTTAGTGTGGTTAGTTTAGACTAATGATGATCAATAGTGATTACTAGTTGATACAATTAAACATGATTAGTAGTGATTGACAGTGATTTAATTGACATGAATGGACATTTCGATTGGTTAATAATGATTAATAGTGATTATTGGAGTATTTATGGAGATTATTGGTGACAATATTAATGATTTGGAATCTTTCTATTGGGATCATAATTGGATATATAGTGATTAGTAAAATGTTGAAATGGTTAATAGATGATTAATGGGAAAATGATCAAAATGGGACGATCAATAGTTACTACGAGTACTTAGTTGAATCGTGATTAAAAAGGGTTAGTATAGATTATTAGTGATTATTAGTAGGGTTGCGTTGTGATATTTATGGTGATGTATAGGGATTAATAGTGTATATAGAATACATATGCAATGGGATATTTATGGTGATTTATTGTGATTAATAGTGAGTGATGGGTGATTAATAGTGGGTTAGTATGATTGTTATTGTGATTAATAGTGAGTGATGGGTGGTTAATAGTGGGTTAGTACTGATTGGTAGTGACTAGTTAGTAGTGATATTTAAGGTGATCAATAGTGAAATAGTGATTGATAAGGCTATATATATATCACTACTTATATCACTACATTGATCAATAGGGATTACTATAGGGGTTACTATAAAGATTCCTATAGGGATTACTATATACTTATATCACTACATTGATCAATAGGGATTACTATAGGGATCGCTATTAAGATTCCTATAGGGATTTCTGGTGATTAATAGTGATTAATCATGACTAATAGTGATTTGTAATAGTTGTTCAATTGATAGTGATTTGTAATAGTGGCAAGTAGTAATTTATAATATGGTATCAGTGGTGATGCATGTATAGTGGTTCATGGTGATTTGTTGTGATTACTAGTAACATGATTATACTTTGTGGTGATTCTTACTGATTAACACTGATTATTACCGTTGTATTAGTGTGATTGGTTTAGACTAATGATAATAAATAGTGATTACTAGTTGATATAACAGTTAATACTGATTTGTAGTGATTGACAGTCATTAACTGACATGAATGGTCATTCAGAGTGATGAATAGTGATTAATGGTTATTTATTGACAAAGGGATTACTAGTAATATGTATAGGGGTTTATTGTGCTTAATAGTGATGGCTAGTAATATGGTAATTCAGAGTGATTAGCAGGGATTAATTGTGAATATAGAACACGTATGTGTATATATACATACATGATATCCCGGAGTTATTTAGCAATAATATATACTAACTAGGAACACGGCCTTTATCTGGCCGTGGTGTTTTTGTGATCAACGGGGTGTCATGGATGATGTTTGATGTGGTCGTGCCAATAGGATTTTGGTTGATGTGATTTCAAAGGCGAAA
>Ga0126342_10012079_pt1 | contig 15423 bp, 16 predicted proteins | sample Cyp1metagenome_FD_92528 | JGI IMG/M metagenome (GOLD analysis project Ga0126342, IMG submission 92528) | Coral microbial communities from Lord Howe Island, Old Settlement Bay, Australia - Cyphastrea 1 metagenome | ecosystem: Host-associated > Invertebrates > Cnidaria > Coral ...
ATCCAACGCAGAATCCCACCGCTGGGGCTGGTGATTTCCAACAGTATCAGCAACACTCGTGGGGAAACACCAGCTACAAAAGTGCCTAGTGATCCTAGTGAACATGGTCTGCCTACCTTGATTGCTCTGGCAACTACATGCTACTCTCATCCCTTGATGAATGAAGCTCACCCCAAACCGATAGGTCAACCAACAGTTTCCGTTTTCTGCTGGCAAATTTCCAGGTTGATGGTATCCCACGCTTGAAAAATGGAGACCCAGGGGCAGACCCACCAGTTTAACCAGGTCAATCATTTTAAGCAAAATAAACGGGCGAATGGGCGAATGGGTTGTCTAATGTTGTCACCAAGCACATCTTGACCATCCGCTGGTGCCTGATATTACTGGCTGAAAGTTGGCGAAATGTGAAGCATTGCCCAAAGATTGGTGATCTCCAAATATTTTGGCGAAAAAATGCGGGAAATAGATCATTCCTGATCATTCCTGGTGGTTTCCCCGTTTTTCATGGGCAAACAGCGGCAAAACCCATGAAATCGCGCGCCACCTCCGGAACAGGTTCTTCTGTGGCCACTGGCGCCGCTTCGGCCGCCTGCAGACACCGTGTCTGGGGATTCGAAGGATGCCCTCAAAAAAGGGGGGCGGGTCATGGTGGAATCAATGATCAGCCACAAACACCTCCAAGGTGAGGCTTCTTGTAGATAGCCAAGTTGGTTTATAACTTGGTCAACTAGGCTTGATGATGGTTTATGTGTGGGGAATGTTTGACATAATATAACAATAGATGGGGGTATTAGTATAAACCAACTATAACCAACTTACCCTCTAGTAATTTAACATAGCGAACTGGAAAATCACCATGTTTAATGGGAAAATCCACTATTTCTATGGTCATTTTCAATAGCTTACGTTAAATTACCAGAGGGTATGGCATCTTTTTCGGGCTCACCTTGTAGATTCGTCGATGAGATATCCAGATGCCAGATTGGGGCTCCAAAGCTCCGCGGTACCAAAAATCATCACCGAACATTGGTATCTTTACTTTATAAAGGGATTATAAACAATAGTAATATTTATAGTTAAAATAAATAGTTATATACTTATAAACATAGGTATCTTTTATAGTTATAATCATTGGTACTTTAGTAATCTAGATCCCCAATATTTATAGTTACTTTAGTTAAAAGATCCGTTTCATTATTTATCTATATATTATAACAATAAAGCGGATATATTTTTGGGTATATTTCATAACATATTTCCAGTATTTCTTGACATGTTCAAGGGTGGACGTTTTGGACTCGCCTGGACCTCTTCAGCTGGGTTTGGAGGAACCTGGATGCCCAAGGGCGATGGGAGAGAGTCGATTCGGACAACTTTGTGAATGGGATGGTAACTATGGTTATATTAAATGACATTGATGTCATAAACCATAGTTTCATATAGTTTCATTGTTACTGGATTAAATTAACAATTATATGATAGTTAAATAATCAATCTATTGTTGATTGTACATTGATTATATAATTTTAGTTACCACCAACTTGGAGGACCACACGACTTAGTGATCAGCAACCATTGTCATCGCATATTAAAAGTTATGAATATCCCATGTGTAAATAAGATAACCCAGCTAGTGGACCTTACGAAAACCAAAAAAGGCACCGCTTCTAAGAAGGATCCTCCACTGCTTCATCCCACTGTTCCCATATATCACTGAGGGTTTTCCATATAATAGTTAATGTATATATATATTATGTGTACCATCTGGTTATTTAACATAGCCATGGAAAGATCCACCATTTTAAAGTTCGGTAAACCATCTATTTCTATGGGCCATCTATACCATGGCTATGTTAAATAACCAGAGTTAAACCATGTCTACCCACAGATCTCCAGGATCTCGGTCAGCAGGCTGGGAACAAAAAAACAAGCCGACAGATCCATTCATGGGAAAAACCCGACTTCTGCCGGATTTAAAATATACAATGGGCGACTAGGGCATCTTTGATTTCGGGGCCCTGGGGCCCTTTCCAAATGCTTTTTTCGTGTTCCAACTTGGAAGATCATCCCCAGTAGGTCCTGATCCTCGTAGCTACAAAAACCATGGATGAATCCCGATTTTTTCATCTTTAGAATCCCTGTTAGATCACCATGTTTCATCATTCATGCTGACATCTCGTGAAAATCCGGATGTTTCATAGGTTTTCCATGGTTTTCTCACCATGTTTCATGCTTCAATCCACCCAAAGGACCCAAATCCCAGCGTTTTCCCCCTCGAAAGGCGCCACCTCTTCGGCTACTAGGCCCAGCTGTTTGGCGCAGCTCATGGCGCAGTTGGCCATTTTCTGTGGTTCCAGTTCCTTAAGGATCACAGAAGGATCCCCATAAAAACACCAGATTCCATGGGTTTTATGGTGGATTATGTTGGTGATATATCCTGGCCTAACAATCATCATGGCGATATATATATATACACACATATATATATATGTAAATTGTTTATACTAGTTATACAATGATGTATAATGGGTTTATTGTAACCCTGGATTATGGGTTATCGAATATGAACCCATTACTGTAGTGTTGGTTATAATTAATGGTAGCTACAATGGTTTATAACCAACAATAATGGGGATATATGGGGATATGATGGTGATACAATGGAATATGAAGTCAATCTTAGATACCCTGAAAAAAAATAGCTGGTTAGAAGATATTCCGAATATTCCTAGAGCAGAATATTAAAGGACTAAACTACCCATCCAAGATTGACCAAAAAACGGCGTCCGTGTTTTCACACCTGTTTTTTTCTTGAAAAAAAGAATGTTTCTTAAACCCCAAGAAAAGGATGGGAAATTAATTCACCAATCTTCAGTTTGTTTGATGAATAAAATAGCTGGTGAAACCCCGAAAAAGATGGAAACACAACTTGGTGCAACTCGCAAAGTTTCCCCCAGTCTTGGACAAACCGATGTTGGGGTACTGAATACCCTCTGGCAAACTAACATATCTATGGAAAGTCCCCATGTTTAAGAGCTAAATCATGGTAAATCAACTATTTCTATGGCAATGTTCAAGTTCGCAAACTGTTAGTCATTACCAGAGGGCACTCAACTCTGAGCCATGAGACCAGAATCCACACATATCCAGAATGGTGACAAATACAGCCCAAACACAAAGAAAAATGACGCGTTTTGGCTTAAATCCAGCATGTTTGATCACCCATTTTTTGATTCATGGAATATTCTAGGTTCATTGTCATAGAATGGGATGATGGGAAAATTTAGAGGAAAGCCCTATATCTGATGGTAAAAACCATGGTTTCCGGTTAAGATTTTCCCAACAAAACCAATCCAATGACATGTGATATGGCTTATGGATCAACTGGCCACCGCTGGCCACCGCTGGCCCCTGTAGGGATGCGCCACAACCTTCCCAGACAAGGCGCGCAAAGACCCTGTTGTGCCCAGGACGGACAGTTCTCGTCCTGGTCCATCAAAGGCATCTCGCCTGGCATCCAAATGCACAGAGGCACAGGCGAAGCTTAGTTTAGGTAAAGATAACAAGATAACTCCAATAACCAGGGTCTGTGATATATATATATATATGTATTGATTTGTTTAGTTACTTATTTATCTATTTATCAATTTATTTTTATATAGCTATATATATATATTTATGTTTATATTGCTATGTAAATGTGTATATATATATATTCTGATATGGAACTAGTTAGTGGGGTTTATCACCCAACTTGTAGCGGAGTGGGGCCACTTTATATAGGTCTCTAAATGTCAATTATGTCGATTGTAAATTCTGAGATATAGCTTTGTTGATGTCTGTTACATAGTGTGAAGATACACCATCGCAAAGAACTGTCATCCGGATGAAGCAAGTTGCCATGTAAGCTATAAGTAAGGCGCTGATACCCTGCAAAAAGTCAAATCCTGAGCTGGTGAACGTAGTAGCAAAAAGATTTAGCCATCCAGTCGATTGACCTAGAATCATGTGAGATATGGATAGATATGGTCCAAACATTGGGATTTTTTCCCCAAAATTGGGGGATGGTTATCAATTCAATCCCGCAAGTAAGGGATTTATTTGTGGCCAGCATAGGGATTCCCATTGTGGGAGGGACGACCATACCACACACACCAAGTGGGTCTATTGACTACCCTTCGGGAATCAGCTCCATGACTGGCTGGGAAATCCCCGAACTCAATGGATGCAAATGCTTGTTTTATTGGCAAAATAACACCTTATCATCTCTGGTTGCTGGTTTCAACCCTTCTGAAAAATATTATATAGTCATTTGTGATTATAAAATTCCCAATATATGGAAAAATAATCCAAATGTTCCAAACCACCAACCAGATCTATAAATGGAGGTGTTTCCATGATTTTCCATTGCCATAGTTGACTGCCGGATGGTATTGAGTGTACACATTGTCCCCGTGTCGAAATTTCCGCCATCCAAAAAATGTCTGAATCACAAGAGCTCAATGGAATTCCGCATAATGGATATAACATCCCGTATTACAATGGATTGATGACCATCCCAATATTATATGATATTATATGGGTATTTCAATTTTTGACCATGACACATACAAAACTCATGTGTAACTCCTTTATCATCATCAACTATAAGCAGTGTTCAAAACCCTCTGTAGCGGCTTTCCGCTCGTTGGTCGATAGGATTTCGCTTAATCCCCAGTATATTGGGTAGTACAATCCCCAAGCTCATCATCGGGTTTGTGGAAGAAGTGTCCGCTAGATGAACCGCACATTTTTGGAAGCTTGAAAACAGCGCCATACAGTCAGGGGAAGCTGCTCCCAGTTTGTGGACGGGGCTGCCTAGCTATATCTCTGCATCTTCGCATAACTAGAGACCAATGGATTCGTCGCACGGAGATAGCCCAATCTTTGGCCATTTTGATCATCTAATTTTTGGAGTTCCAGGAGTCATGGGCTTGCGCCGAGAATGACTGGGAGCAGTGCCCCCCTTGCTGCTCTGTCCACTGCCCTTGCGAGCGCTACCGTCTTGTGGGTTTGACTGAAAATGGGGAAGACCCCCAAGTAGCCATCAAATTTCATAGGGAACATGATGAAAAAAACCTTTTAAGTCATCAACCGATGGATTTTGGGCGGGTGAGTACCCTATTTTCAGCTCCCAAAATGGAGATGTGGATGGATCAAAACCAGAGCTGGATGGCTGGATGGCAGCACATCTCGGGCCCCGTGGGAAACTGGAAAATCCGATAAAATCCGTGAAAATCCCGCCATAGGTGGGCAGCAGCTTGCATCAAACTTCACAAAACCTGAAATGAGCATCAATGAATCACAATTCACCCACATCCGGCTCTGAATCAAAATGACTTCCCTTGAAAAATGGATCCAGATCCTAACAATGACAAGGACCAATTTTGTGTGTGTGTCTAACCAGCTATACAAATGACTTTCATCCTTACCCACTTCTGTTTAATTACACCAAAATAGCCTGGATTTATAGATCTTTATCCCCCAAAGATATCCAAAAATATGGTATTCTATAGGTTCCGATCTAAAAACATTGGGAAAAAAACACGAGGTTTGGATCCATCCCCATATAGCTATGCCAGCTATGCTGTACAGTTTTCGTCGACAGCATCCAGCTGCATTCGCAGCTGCGATGCTGCGAAGATTTCTGAAAAGTCGCAGAGCAAGTAGAGGCGAATGTTCAGAATTAGGGCAATGAGGCTGGAAATGATAATCCCCAACCAGAGGCCTGACACCATCGGAGCTGAGGGGATGAACAATGGGAGCATCCGATGGAGTTCGTTCTGGTGCCGTTGAACATCAAACAGACCCGGAGTTTGCTGGGAAGCTTTGGATTTCTCAAGGGCCGGGGAGAAATTGGATAAATGTCGTGTGTTTTTTTCGCACGGCTATGAATACACAGTGTCACGTTGTTGTCCTTTCAACAAGGTTTTTCAACGCAGCTTGAATCATCGTCTCGATGTCCCTCTGGATCATCATGACAAGTATGGTGAAAAAATGAAACATCTCATGTTTCCACCTACTAAACCATACTTAACCATCATCAACCATAATTTTCACAATTTTATTGTCCATGTCATTACATAACAATAATTCACATTGGTTGTTCATCCATTGTTAAGCCTAACCCAAGCTATACATGGCAGTAGTAACCAACCAGCTCACCGAGCTGGGAGAACAAGAAACGCCATGCGATTGCTGGCACTAAAAAAAGGATCATGGTTTATTCATATTTATTCACATCTGGTTGGTGGTATACCTACCCTCTGAAAAATATGAGTTCGTCAGTTGGGATTATGACATTCCCAATATATGGACAAATAAAACATGTTCCTAACCACCAACCAGATATTTATGCCAGATCCTGAAGACTTTAACACAATTTAACCGGAGACATATGTAGCCCGTGTGCAGATTTCATGATGCGGTTGGAGGATCTTCCACAAATTGTGGTGAACACCTTCATGCCTGATCCATGCTGATCCATGCTGTTCATGATCTGGTAAAATCCCTTTTATATGATGGGTCGAGGTCATGGTGATAATCCAGTTGATAGTTACTAGCCAGTTGCTCAGAATCCTTCCAGTTGATCAATTTGCTCCTGTTTTCCCCGTGTATTTGTCAGCAAATTCATTTTCCCCCCTCCTCATTTAAGCTTCGTTCTGAATTTCCCAACAATAAACCTTCAAATTTAGTTCAGGACTTTCCCGGCCAGCCATTTTTTTGATCACCGGCGGGTGTTAAAATTGTAATATGTCTATTAAATTCATCCGTGAAAAATCCCGATGTTTCATGATGAAAAATTTCAGTTCTTCACCATCTTTAAGTGAGATCCCTGTGGTGAAATTCCCCACGTTTCACCGGATGGTGGGGGATGGTTAAATCATGGTTTCGCCACGCGCCTGGAACGGCCAGATGCGCAGGAAAGGCTAAGGCAGCAGATACGGGGAGCATGACCAGCCAGTAGCACAAAATGGACACCTCGTGGACACCGGGGATACCGCTGTGGGATACCGCTGTGATGAATAGTCTTATGAAACTTACCCTCTGGTAAACTAACAGTTTGCTATTGAACATGGCCATTTATAGTGGATTTACCCATTGAAAATTGTGATTTTCCATAGTTATGTTAGTGATTATACTAATTATACTAGTACCATCTTAGTCCCATTGAAATTCTGATGGAGAAAACTCATGATTGTTTATCTAGACAGTTGCTAATTGATCAGAGCAGTCTTGCGGATTCTTTTGGAATTGGAATATCATGAATGATGATATTTAAAAAATGGTACCTAAAACTTTGAAAATGGTCAAGGGGGTAGGATTATATTCCAAAATGGGATCAAAGACACCTGGGATAACATCTCATTATCATCATTATATCATATTGACCATATATTGACCATCACTGTTTTTTGCACAGGGTGAATATTTGGGGAGTAATTTGTAAATTGTTATTGTTATAATGGGGATATAATGAATTAATTGATGATGTTATATGATGTTATAATGGAATAGAATGCGATGTAATTTTATATAAGATGATATCAGTGATATTCACATGTGTGCCACGGTCAAAAGATGATATATTGGGAATGGTCATCCATCCCACGCCATGGGAATCCAAACATAATGGGTATATTAATATTAATATATATATATATATCATTGTATATATATATATCATTATATATCCCTATTAATGAATTGATGACGATGCCCAAAATGGCTATGTAATCCAAGTTTTCACGCTCAGCATGTGGCCGAGCGTCAACGCTCTTAAACTACCCCAGGCACTGCTGGCGGGTGTGGGTCAAAATGGAAGACCTAGGGGACCACAGATGTTCTAGTTTAGTATTAACCATCCATAATTTTAAGGGGTACCTAATTTTGACCCATACCCATATCCAAGTTTTGACCATGACACATATGGTCAAAATATGGGATAGAGCATGATGTTGCAAATCAACCATGATATACATACAATGGTAAATAATGACCTGGCAAATCTAAGAGTCTGCCGTGAAAAACCACCATGAAAATAATGTTCCCAAACTTTTAGTCATTGCCAGAGGTAGAACAAATGGTCACTTGCTTGGTGGTTTCAACATGTTTTCACCGCCATTCTAGATGCCTTGGTTGTACCATGTTGCCCCAGTTGCCAGTTGGCCACTTCTCCACCACACGGTGGAGCCTGAAGTAGTTCATAACATCTTGGATGAGAATCCCCATTCAATATGGATCGCAGAAGTCGCGACAATGGCATCATCAAGCAACAGAGCTTTTTTTTGCAGCCACTCAAATGGCATCATCTCATTTCATTCACATGTCAAGATATGTCAAGTACCCTCCGGTAGTCAAGCATAGCTCTTTTTTTTTCACAGCCCGGACGAATGGTGACTAGCCAGGGAGGTTAGTTTACAGGATCATCCCCCAAGACTGGTTTTTTTTGCTTCGGTGCCGCCATTCCCGAATGCCAGGAGATCAGGATTTCTCGACTTAGCGTGTATTACTGAAAAAACCCTCTGGTGATGACGAACAGTTAGCGAACTGGAAAGATCCACCATTTTTAAGAACGGTAAACCATCTATAAATATACCATGGCTTCCATGGCTATGTTTAATAACCAGAGGGTGTATATATATATATACATACATACACATGTATATACATTATATTACCATATACTACCTCTGGCAATGTGACCTGGTTTCACCTGAAACCAGATGTTTTTCACAGGAAACATCATGTATTTTTCACGCCAGACTCGAGGATTCTCCAGCCATCATAACTGTGGCTACCTGCTCGTAGCCAATGTGTCAACTTAAAAGAAATTCCTCAAGCCATTTTGCGAATGAACTCCCATATATGTACATATAGTGTGTATATATATATGTATACATATATATATATATATATGTATGTATATATATTTATATGTATATATATATATGTATACCCCTCTGGTAATTTAACACTATTACATATAGTTATAGCTATATTCCCCTATTGAAAATCACCGTCATTTACTAGACAGATATACCCTGCATACCCTATATTTACCTATGGAACATCACCATTTTGTAGCTAGGAAAATCATCGAACTCAACGTGTCGCAACGTCCGTGAGATCGCGGTCGAGAACGCGAGCAGCCGAGCAGCTCTTGAGGCTTTCGCTTGCAGTCCAAATCCTGGACAATGACCCATAGGATCCATGTATGCTATATATGGTAACATGTACCATCATTATACCCCCAATGTTAGCATATATACCATACATGGATCCTATGGGTGAGAGAATCACTGTGAACACCGATAGCCAAAGACAGTCAAAAACACATCATAGGCACATCATGGTGAACACCCAGCACCACATTCATCACATGCACTCGCGAGAGGATGGTGAAAAACGGGAGGATGAATGGTGATTAATGGATGGTTAAGGATGATTAATAAGGATGATTCATGTGGTTAAAACCATGCCATAAACTATCCATGACTGGGAATATATTTATGCTCATGACTGGGGGATGGTTTATTAAATGGCATTGTTTTACCAACATAAAAAAAAAAAAAAAACTATAAGATCATCCAGCTTCTCTCCTAGCAGGTGCAAAATCATCCAATTTATTCATCCATTTACAATCTAGTTTTCCCCCTGTATGATATTTGTTAGGGATGGGGATCGGGCACCAAAAGATACATGCACTAGAGGTATCCATAAAATCATGAATACCCTCTGGTAAACTAACATAGCAATGGAAAATCACAATTTTTAATGGGAAAATCCACTATAAATGGCAAAGTCCTTGAAGTTCCAGCTTTGGGTGTGTTCCCACGTGGTATTCTCTGCGCTCGGCAGCCCCTTCTCTGACTTCGATCATTGGAGGTCTACCATTTTGTTCGTGGCAGATAACATCGGGGGTACCCCCCAATTCACCAGGTAGCATCATCATTCAAACGAGCAGTGCTCAAAACCCCTGGTTGAGTATTCTATTGGGTTATACTATGTTATACTACCATCTGGTTATCTAACATAGCCATGGAAAGATCCACCATGTTTAATAGGTAAACCATCTATAAGTGGGCCATTTTTCATGGCTATGTTAAATAACCAGCGGGTATATCCAATATAGGGGATTATCATTGCAATCACATCCATCAACTCGAAATCCAGTGGCCAGGATCAAAAGGGACGATTTTTTCCGCAGCTACCGCTGTTGCTTCTCCCCGGTCGGCATCTTTTTGGAGGTTACCCGGTTACCCCAAATGATATATGATGATGTGTAAGACAGCTCTGTGAAAAATCCTCATGCTAGCCACTTTTATACGCTTTTCTGAAATACCATGACCATGACCATGACACACCATTGCTGTAAGCACTCGTTTTTTCATGGCCAATTTTAGATACCCTGAAAAAAAAAAACTTAGCTGGTGAGTAGATAATCCCGATACCAAAAGACTATTTTGGATTAGTTTCTACCCATCCAGTCGATTGACCTAGTTTGGGGACACCTGCAGCTGGTTTCACCGGCGCTCCTTGGAGAACACCCTGCAGCACTTGGTTCAGACCATCCAAGACCCCTTGAGCTGCCAGGATGGGCCTAGGGCTTAAGCCGGTTGCCATGCACCAGATATGTCCACATGACAACACGGTTACATGCCCCAAATTGTTGATGCTGCTGGACTGATGTCGCTAGGTCGCTATGATCTTCTCCAAATAGATCCCATTTATTAATAATACCCTCTGGTTATTTTACATAGCTATTGGAATTGGCCCATTTATAGATGATCTATGGATTTATGATTGTTTACGTTTTAGAGATATTGATTTTCAATGGCTACGTTAAATAACCAAAGGGTATATCCAAATGGTCCAAATGTATCCCATTTGATATTCTCCGGATCTATGATGCCATTATCTTCCCATGTATACGTTGTTGGTTCAATCTATCCCTCTTTTTTATCTGATTGTTGGCTATCCGGCTATCCTCATTCATCCCCATTATATCCAACTAATCTGGTTGGTGGTATACCTACCCCTCTGAAAAATCATGGAGTTCGTCAGTTGGGATGATGAATTTCCCATTTTTTTGCAAAGTCATAATCTATTCATGTTCCAGTCACCACCAACCAAATAATATATTGATATTCCCATACAATCCCATATACATATATTATCATGATGTACCATATTATACCATCATAATGTTAGTAAAGCAATGTTTATGACACCAGCCATGTGGATGGTTGAAATCCCACAAGCCCCCATGATTTCATGATGATATCACCATCCAAAAGTATCGACAGGAAACATCATCCAACTACCATCTATATAGTCCCCTAAGTGGGTTATCTAAGTTATCCCATCTAATTATTCATATATATATATATGGGTTAGAACTTAGAACTATGATTATGAACCACTTAAAGATCCGTGGGATGATCCTCCAGGTAGTTGATTATGAGTCAAAACCCTGGTACCCACATGGTACCCTAAGATAGCTGGTATAGCTGAATGTTTCTTCCCCAGTCATATGGTCTAGGTTTTGATCCCTCCCCTTTTGCTCCAAAACAAGGACAGACCCAGGCCCGTCTCGCCCGTCTCGCCCGTCTCCAGCTGGTGACATCAAAGTCATCAAGATCTCTTGCACTTCTGCGCTCTTTGGCGCATACGCGTGGGAAATCGGACGCTGTCCTTGGGCTTCGCGGCTCCGCCGCTCCGCGCCGCTCCGCGTTGGTGGGGGTAGATCAACCAGCAATGATGGGGGTAGATCAAAGGGGTGAAAAAAATGGGGACTGATATAACCAGCAATATGACAATATGATATTTGGGTCCAAACGTGCCAAAAAAGATAGGCCGAGTCAAGGGGAAAATGATCACAAACATGAGATTTTGGGGCCAAATTTCTGTATGAACAGCTTATTTCTGTATGAAAAAATGCAGGGAGTACAGTTCTAATTTCTGTTTGGATTCTTGAGTGATGGTCAGCCAATTTTGACATGACTCATCTCCCTATCCAAACACTCACTGGGAAAACCAACGCCACTCATTGTTAATTGGGTGTGTCCGCAAATGGGTGATGAAGTGATTAAGCTCTAAGTTCTGGCCATCTTAGTACGGAAAATATGATCTAATTACATATATCATATATCTTATTCACCGATTTGGGGAAGCTATCAGACGGGTCTTCTGGTCCCAGTCGCCGATGAAGAAAACCAAACCCATCAAGCTGGCAACGAGACAGTTCCACTGCAATGCAGCGTGGCAGTACAGTTTCACTTCCTCCAGGGCATTCCGACCAGTCGCACCTCATGCATCGCACCCACCCAGGTTGCACAGGTTGGAGGACTGGCACTGGTTGCTGGGAATCCCCCAGGGTAAATGGAGGCAACACCATGGCTGGGAACATCATCTATGATTGGGAGAATTGTCCGTTGATTCCATCCTGTTTAATTACCAGAAGGTAACCTCTTTTTAGTTCGGGATTTGGTCTATACCATATGAAAAGGAAGGAAGGTAAAACCCCTAGTCATTGTACCCCATACAATACTTCCTCAGAAGATGTGGCTGGATCCGCCCCTGCAGCAACTTCCACCCACAGGATTCCAAAATTGCTCTTCCCCAGCTGACCAACAGGTTGGTGTGCAAATTTCGGTTCACATCAACTGCCCAATCATCCTGTCCAAATTCAGACATTTCACTAAAATAGATAAACAAACAAATCCTTGCAATGTCTCTGGGTGAAAATCACGAAAAGGTACCGCAAAATAGTCCAGAAAAAAACAACTCTGTCGTGATCTTCATCACCAAATTGTTGAGGTCTTCGCTTGTGACATCTCCTTCTACTGGTTGGGTGATAGGAAGTTGTAATGGATTGTGTGTGTTTGTGGTGCACGGAACCAGCCAATTTTTTGTGGTTGAGCATAAACTGATGTAAAGAACATGCACGTATGTCATTATGTATACATCTGCGCATATAACAAAATATCATCAAATAAAACAATTCATATCTCAATAATTTTATATGACTTCAATGACTAAGTCTATATAATATGCATACAGTATAGCATTGTGATATATATATACATTTATCAACTGAGCCAAATACGAGTACCTACCTTTTTGAGGGTTAAAAACCAAAAACCTGGTTTGTCTATGTATTTGGCTTACTAGATGCAGTAGCACAGCCAACCTCAATAGCCTCATAGCCCAAATCCCATCTGCACCTCCGACCAAGGCTGAGGCTGCCTTCTGCGCGCCCGTTCCAGCAAGGTATAAAATGGCGTTGACGTTGGCCGCGGTCACATGGGCCGCGAGCTTCTCCTGTCCCGTCTCATGGGGGTTCCATAGCCATGGGGGTACCCCCATAGCTGGCTGGTTTATTTCATGGAAAATCCATCTATAAATGGATGAGAAATGGGGGTACCCCCATTTCAGGAAAGCTCCAAATAGCAGCTATAAATGGGCTTAGAAATGGGATTAAAGGAGGTTATAGATGGGAATAAATGTGATCAAATGAGGTTCTAAATGTGGTTCTAGATGAGGGGGATCATTACTGACTTTTGACTGCTAAAGGGCCATGATTGCGGGGCGGAAGCACTTGGAGACCGGAGATTTTTTTTGGGAATGCGGGGGTCAAAAAGGCGGACTTTTTTTGGAGAGAAAACAACAGGTTCGAAAAATGAGAAAGCTGGGAATTGAATAGGGAAAGTTGGTGATAAATCAGCACAGACTTGCAACCATCAAGTTTGAAGGAAATTCCTGAAACCTTAAAAATGAAAGCCGCTTCAAGTGGGGAAACTGAAAGATGGTAGTGACTGGACATGATGGAAAACGCTACCGTTCGGAGGGTTCGTGTGAAACTTCAACCGGTGAAATGCTTGTAAACTTCGTTAGAGGTACGCATCCATTCCTCCAGCTAAATGTGTGGTTGCGACAGTTTTTCTCCATTTCAAATGGGATAGAAACCTGATCCCGCCCAAAGAACCACTTGGAAAATCCACAAATAGTGCTTGGATTTCATTCAGATTCCCAGCTCATGGATTAATCACCGCTGAAGAAAACACTTCGACCAACTGGGGTGTATGAAACTGCTCAATTGTGAATGGTTGCTCACCCCAGTAGGGAAGATTCCTTCTGGCTGTGGGAAAAACATAACTTCACTTCTTCGCTGTTGAAGGGGCCTTTTCGGCATATTCTGAGTCCCAATCCCAATCCTACGATCCTCATCTGTCAGATTGGACATCTGTCGGACGTTCTGGCTGCTTCAACTGCGAACTGTTCTGCGATGGCAAAAAACACCCATTTTTTGCAGATAGAATCACTATTTGGCTGGAAACTTCATGGCAAAATCAAACCCTCTTTTTCTGGTGAAATCCACCCAAAATGAAATGTTTCTAAAATCACAATGTTTGCTGGTTAAATTACCCAAAAGTTGCTCCTAAAGTTGCCATTGTTGCTGCTAAATGTTCCTTTTTTGCTGGTTAAACCCTGTTTTCTGCTTCAAAATTCCCCAAAGTTCCGACGCAGCTGGGTTGCAGGCGAATGGAAGTAGCCAGCCAGCAGCCCAAGGAACTCCTCATGGATCTGCCATTTTTGGGGAAGATCCTCCAGTAATTCAACAAGATGCGCAAAAACAATAGGTTAGTAATGGGTTAGTAATAGTAATGGCTTTATTTAACAACAATATATATATATATGTATATTTATATACTGTATATCAATACATTCACATAGAGATAAACCCAACATAAATGGATATAGCTATGGAAAATAGCCCATAGATGCAATGATTTGGGGACAGGATTCCGCAGGTTACTGTGGCTGGTGAGGAAAACTGGGCGGCTTCGTTGCGGCTGCCATTTCTTGAAATTGGGATAAGCCACGACCATCATGGCCAATCTTAGATACCCTGACATTCTTAGCTGGTTAGTAGGTAGATAATCCCATTGATAATGCCATTGATACCAAAAGACTATTTTGGATTAGTTTCTACCCGTCCAGTTGATTGACCTGGTATAGGGGACTTGCCAACCAGGCTTACTAAACACATAGTTACTAAACTAAGCGATGATCCTCCAAGTACCTTTTCAATAAAAGTACAATCTGCCAACTTTTACGACCCATCAAATACATAAAATATCCATTTACATCCATTTACAACTGACTACATATTAATCATTAAATATCATTAATGATAAGTTACATCCATGGTCAAAAATCATTGGTCAATTACATCCATTGATATCCATTATCTTAATCATTAAATATCATTAAATATCATTAAATATCATTAAATATCATTAAATATCATTAAATATCATTAAATATCATTAAATATCATTAAATATCATTAAATATCATTAAATATCATTAAATATC
>Ga0126342_10012080_pt1 | contig 15422 bp, 15 predicted proteins | sample Cyp1metagenome_FD_92528 | JGI IMG/M metagenome (GOLD analysis project Ga0126342, IMG submission 92528) | Coral microbial communities from Lord Howe Island, Old Settlement Bay, Australia - Cyphastrea 1 metagenome | ecosystem: Host-associated > Invertebrates > Cnidaria > Coral ...
AAAGCAGCTGGACACAATAGTGTACCCTCCAAACAAACCACACTATTGTGTACCTGGATGTAATTTTCTGTGGAAGGCATCTGGAAAATTTCAATGATGGAAAATAAAAAGTAAAAGAAAAAAAATAAAAAATAAAAAAAATGAAAAATGTTTGAACAAACAGAAACAAGACCAAGACACAATTGTGTATCCTGACACAATTTGTCACAAAATTGAATGGTAATGATTATATATATATTATATTTATTAATTTATTATATTTTTAAAAAAATGTTAAATTAAAATAATTAAATTAAAAATATAATTAACTTAAAAATTATTAAAAATAAAAATAAAAAATAATGTAAAATAAAATAAACAATTATTAAATTAAAAATTATTATCATTAAGAAATAAAATAAAAATAATTTAAAACAATTAAAAACTTTAAAAAAAAAAAACAAAAAAAGTGAAAAAAAACTTACACCAAAATCCTGTGGACACAAAACTGTACCCCTCAATCATTTCCAGAGTTACAGAATAATTTTGGAGTCTGTGGGCACAATTGTGTATCCCCACACTAATCTGTAACCCACATTAATCTAATTAGGATTTCTGGCGGAATGCAGCTAGACGCACTGATTATGCATGATTATGCTGTCAGGAAAAAATCCAAAGCGTTCCGGCTCATGTCTCCAAGATTTGGCATTCACCAAAGACATCAGCAAACCCTTCGAGCATTGGTGCATTCAATCCAACTCACGGATAAGTTTGTTTGGGGACTGGGATGTGCCAATGGGCTTCTTGGTCGTTGGGATAAGCTGATCCTGCACCATGTGGGGCAAGCCAGGCCTAGGCATGAGGCTTTTGTATGGAAGTGTAGCATCGCTGCTGCGCAGGACATGGGGACTCGCTTTCCAGCGTTTTTTGGCAAGGTGGAAGCATCAGGCCACTTCCAGTGTGTGACCAGAGCGGCTCAGAGCCAGAGATTTTGCGAAGTGTTTGGTGTTTGACGAACTCGTGAATTTTTGGAGCGTGCTATGTGGAAAGTTTATGAAAGTTTCACATGTTTCACCACGAAAACGCCCAAAGTTTGGCTGCCTGGTTTAACAGGTTCGCCCTTGGCAGCCACGTGGCTCCAGCGAGTCGGCAACATGTCTCGGATGTGGCTTCTGCTGACCCTCCTGACTGGGGCTGCAGCCCAAGCTGCCAATGAAGCACGGGAACTCAGCGATTCAAAACCCGAAGGCCGAAGGGCAACCAAGGCACTGACTGTATTGATACGTATTGATTGACACTGGTATCGCAGATTGTTGACACGAAATATGGTCGTTTCTTCAAAGCCGGTATTGTAGTTGACAAAGCCTCATGTGTATTCGTTTTTGGCATGTGCGATCATGATCAAAAGTGGATTAGCGCAGAACGAATAGTCCTCCAAGATGCCACAATTAAAAGCATCTCAATGGTATGGTATGGTATGGTATGGTACCACCAGGACAACTGCCGTTGCAGTTGCGTCCTGCATTTTCCAAAACTGAGAGTGACCGAAATAGGTCCACCAATCAGTTGCACACCCGGAAAATGAAAAGGAATTTGTGGAAATGGAAAGTGCGGGAGCTAGCAAGAAAGAAAGACACCTGCACCAATCTCCTAGGACAGAGTCCAGCGTTGAAAAATGGCCTTCAGATGCCCTTCAGCTTCCTGAGGTTGGGCTTAGCCTCTCAAAGGCTGCTAAGGTGTGGTGGGATGCGGTGGGTAGCCCCTGGTGCGGTTGCAGAACGTGCGCCCTACCAGCAGATACCAGCCGATGGTTTCCTCAGGTGTCCAATAGCGCCTCAGCACAGGCCCATGCAGAGATTGTACCTTGCTCATGGTTTCAGCATGTTTCAGCTGTATGCTGTATGCCTGTGTTTGCTTCGTGGCAGCCGGCACCGTGACACCAGTTTCGCGTATACTGAGGCGACAATGACAAGCGAACTAAAATTGAAACAGAAGCAGTACAGCTCTGCGAAAGTCCAGGTGGAGCAGCTGATCAAAAAGGCAACGGCGAATCACGGCGAATCAATCGCCGGCTACGAATGTCCGAATGTCTTGGAATTGATGGTAGCCCGATGTAGCCGGCATGTTTGTCGCTCCGTCCAGGAGAAGACCCTTGCAAAGCACACAGACCAGCTGGAGCACCAAGAGTCCAGGCTGGCTTGTGAATGGCAGGCAGCTGGATATAGCATGATAGATAATATAGCTGGATGCACTCCAATCATCTCCAATCTACTGCTTTGAAGAATCAACCCAGTGGCATCTTTGGTTGCTCAAGGGGTTGCGACACTTGAGACTTTGCCCCTTGTTTTTGGAGAATGATGAGAATGATGAGAATGACAGGATGGAAGAAAGGCTGAAAGCACAGGGAAGTGCTTCAAACAAAGTTACGTTGGCGAGAGCAGCATCCCTAGTATGACTCTTCTCATCTCACAGGTCTTGTCGTCGCCATTCTCCGGTGGATTTCTGTCAACCAGCTCAGGCCCAGGCTCAAGCTTTGCAAAAGAAAGTGCTGTCCACTGAAGCTGCTGTAGCTACAGTGCAGCAGGTCCGGGGTCGATATTTGCCAGGGGATGTCACAGCGCGGTATGGCCACGGCTTTATGGAGGCCATCAGGCACCAGCAAGATGCATTGAAGTCTTCTGAGGACTTTGAAGCTGCTCAGATTGCCCAACCTTTGCAGAGTTCGGCAACAAGAATTGTGTAGAATTAATTGAATTACCAGACAAGAAATTGTCGAGAACTTAGAACTTTCATGAGCCAAAAAAGCTGTTTCAGGAGGAGCTTCAACGTATCAAGCGGAAAGAGGAAGACTTCAGTGAAGGCACATGCTTAGCTGTAATGAAAAGCAACAAGTTGGAGCAGTCATTGAAAGAAGCTCGTGCCTAGGCAAAAACCGATCGGATATAATCGGATCACATGGGTGTGCTATGTCAACCCCCAGTTTGAATCACTTTGTGACAATGCATGCGTGCGTGCATTTATGCATTTAAATATAACCTGTATGATAGATGATATACGTACCGTATAACCGTATGCAACATACCGCACGTGAAATATATATATATGAACCGTATATATAATATATTACATATTTAAACCATTGCATTACACAGTATACAGCTTATATGCGGCACACGCATACAGACACATATACATTACATACATTTACATACTAGCTAAATCATCCTTCAGATATGTGTACATTAGTGCATAGTATGGGTGTTGCGTTGCTCCTTTAAGTTGTAGCTCCAAAAATTTGTCAGTTCACAACGTCATTCACAGATCTTGCAACCCTTCAGCTCGCGCAAGCAGATTGCCAAGGTACAGAATTGCAGAGCCTTGGATCCAGAAATGAATGTGGTTTGCACGGAGTTCCTAAGGGAAGAGAAGACTACTTAAGACTGTGGCTTCAGGATCCATCATGGAATGGTTGCTGCCATTGTTTTGCCATTGTTGTGTTGCACTTTCTGGTGTCATTACACCCACAGCGGCCCAGCTGATTGTAGATTTTGTTTTTGTCCAAGGAAACAAAAGGCGAACCTCACAGAGCAGCAGAAGCCTCAAGTGCACATGTTTCAAGTCGCATAGCGGCTGTTCTTCTCATGCTTTGTTTGTCAACCTGATTGCCGCCAGCCGTCTCCAGGCATGAAACAGCACGAGCAGCCGAAGCTAGACGAGATCATGCTCATCATGAAGAACGCGACAAGGACATGCTGCAAATGGTCACAGCCACACAGCACATGTAAAACATAGTAAAACAGTACCTACCAAGACTAGCTACAGTCACACTATGTCGTACTCCCCTGCGATTGTTGATTAATGTGTAAAAATTAGTATTATTATTAATTATTATTATTACTATTATTTATGTTGGGTCGTGTTGCCAAGTTGTTGCCCAAGCCGAATCTCAGGTTCATTCCTTTCAAGAGAAAAGCACAATGCAACTTTGACCCAAGATTCATGATATTCATGCAAGTGGATTTGGAAAATGACCATTTCGAAAAGGAGAGATGCTTGCAACTGGATGCTCGCAGAATCTATTACAATCTCGTACATTTGTTGATTGATGCAATAAGATTCACCGAATGGGGCCTTTGCAGCAGTGTGGCACGCGAAGGCTAACGCAGCACCGTCATCGCTGGAATCACACCGAGGTAGCGTAGACAAAAAAATGGGGATGCCAAGATATGCCAAGCACATCCAAGCAGTATCTCATTGCTGTGTAGAATGGGTAGAATATGGTAGAATGTTCCTTAAACTTAACAAAAATCAACAAAACAAACTTGTAGGTTCTGGCGGCTTTGAGAAGCGTAATTAATGCCAGTGGCAGCATTATCGGTCGTGTGGTTTTGGCTCGATGTGGGGAGCAGAGATATCAGTTGCGGTGGTAGCTACGGTTGTTGCTGTTCTTGTTGTTCTTTCTGGTGCTGAGGAACGGATGTCGTGTCATTTTTCTGCACAAGATCCCCCAGAATCCCCTGGAATTTGCTGGATTTGTCAGGCCAGGTGAAGCCCATCAATGCACACAGCATCAACTTGGCGGAACAGGATGTCAAGCATGCTGAGTGCCCCAGCATGATATGCTGAAGATTTCGATGTCATTTGGGTCATCCTTCCTGCATGATGGGCGCATTTGCTGCACCAAATGGTGTCTGGTTGAGCCAAGGAATCAATTGAAAGACGCGCAGCGACAGTTCAAGGAGCCTCGGGAAATAGCTGATGTCCAGGAGGTTGATTTGCTATTGCAATGTCATGCCCCCCGTCCCACCAAAAACAAGTTGAAAAGTTAAAACAAAAGCAACAATTGTTGAAGAAAAGGAGAGGTTTGTGTCAGAAAGTATTGGCAAGGCCCTATGGGGGGAAATGTTTGGTGTTAGAGTGTAAGAGGTCTATGTCTTTCTCCTACCTTTAGTTGCTCTATGTTGCTCTGCCCCCAAGGAACTTCGTCAACAGTTTGCGCCCTAGACTGAAGCTTGGGATGGAAGTTCCAAGGCTTGATGTGGAGGGAAATCATCCACTGGCCACGCTTTTCAATATACAGATTATACAGGTAGGATAGGTAGGGGCCATGACTTGCATGCAAGATCATGCAAGCAAAATTTAAGATATGCAAGTGCTGCAAGTGAATGCCGAAGGATGTCGAAGGTTAACTGTTGGTATACTGTTGCTTCACCAAGATGACTCATAGTGCTGGATGCTCAAGAGAAGCTTGTGACATGTGACACATGTGGCGATCACATCGGGCCCAAGGAATCCTGAAGGATCTGCAGGTGGGATTTTTGCCAACTTGTCGGAGCCTTGGTGCTGCAGGTCACGGTCAGCTTCTGGTGTTCCTTCAGCCGAGCAGCCGTGCAGTAGCCGTGCAGCAGCTGTTTAGCTTTCAGACGACATTGTGTCAGATGGACGCTAAAGGCCAAAGAATCCAAAGACCTTGAACTCAAAGACTCTGAGAGATAAAACCGAACAACAGCCAAACAGAATAGCTATGATGTTCGCATATGTGCGTGATTGTGCGTGCACGTAAGTTACAAATTCATAATCAATCAATATCAATCAATATCATTCAATATCAATCAATATCAATCAATATCAATCAATATCAATCATTTAGATACACATGCATGCATAATTTGTTCTTAGGCTGGACATGTGTGAATAGTTTTGGATCTTGTTGATTTCAGAAGTGTTAAAATTGAACTGGCCTCTTTCCTCTCAAGTTGTAACAGTGGAAGCACAATAACTTCAATGATCATCCATTGCTAGTGCCATTCCCATTTACATGTCTTTGCGCAGTCAGGATTTGAACAACTCGGGAAACAACGCTCCACCCCTCTACTTTCAAGACCGAATGGATCAGCAGAACACACGAATATGATGTTGATGGATGTTGATGGATGTTGAGTGGTTCCTTCCTTGCTATACCTAGACGAGCAACGGGCAATGTGCAGTGTGCTGGCTGTGTGCTTGTCTCTGGCATCAATCCTGGCATCGGCAGAGGGCGTAGAATGGCCAGCGCAGGTCTCCGCAATGCTTGTTGGGGGCATGCGTATTGATGCATTTTGACGTGTAAGTAGATGCAAAGATCTTCAACGTGTTCTTATGTGTCTTTGACGGTCTTGGTATATCTTGGTCATCACTGCTACCTTATATATTATTTCAAGGGGGGGTCACGTACCAAAATAGTTTTTCAGAAATAATTATCAATTCCATGCAAGAGCCATATACTTCTTCTGGCATAGGTCAAACCATGCAAAAATAATTTTGGGGTTGAAAATTATTTTCCCGTGGTCGGACCCCATCAAAATAATTTTCCAACAAGGGGTCGGGGTTGAGCCGCAGGATTGCTGGTTTGTGGTCATTAGTGTGAAAAAATAACCAGCGCCTGTTGTCGTGGCATCAATATTGGTGGTTTCGATCAATTTGAATCTATTTTAGCTGTGTTGCGCGCGGTTTGCACGAAGCTCAACAGCCCGTTGTTGCAAGTCTATCCCATGGTATGTCCTTTACAAAGTGGCTCCTCTGAGACTCTGAGAGGTGAACCCCCATCAAAATAAGTAGGTGGAAGGACCTTGAAATAATTTCATGGATTTTGGCTAATATTTAGGGGGGTCTGTTTCTGGAAATTATTTCCGGGTATCTGCACCTAAGGATGTGAAATATAACAAAGGTCACCCCCCCTTGGAAATAATTTTGGAAATTATTTTAGGGGGGACGGGGGCCCCTAGTTTAGGTAGGGGTGATTCTTGGTCCAATATGGTCCAATGGTATGTTTTCGCAATTTTCTGGAGCTCATCGCAACATCCTGCCAGGTCATCCAGGCATGTGCCTTGCCGTCACCGAATGCGATGGTGAGTGACGTCGAAGGATCCCTGACTTTGTCGATTGCGAATCTTTGTGGTGCACCTTAGCAGCCTTGGCAGCCTTGTCAGTGAAATATGTTGAAATTCAATGAAACTCGGCAAAAATTGGCATCAGAGCCGGTGTTTGCGTTCCGCAGTTTAAGGCGATGCATTACCCTTGTCGGCATCAAGTTTTCTCTACCGTCCAGACGATGGGTGATGATGCTTTTAAAGTGGCTTTGAATGAGGACGTCGCAAGAGTTTGCACTAGTTCACAATGCCCGAGAGAGATTTGCCAGCGGGTGCAGAGGCAAACCACGTAGAAGTTGTGTGAACACGGTTGCAATGTTTGAGCATGTGTGAAAGATCTTCAAAGCTAAATGACAAACAAGTTAAGTTGTGATAGGTTGAGCCTGACAGGACCTCTATCAATGTGCGTTGCCTTCTGATCGACGTCAAGAGCTGGTGATGGCGTCCTTCATTGTGAAAGGCCATGATTTCCATGCGGTGGAAATGTTTCTGAGCTTGCTGTTGGCCTGCGTTGGATTGTTGTTTTAAACTTCTTTAAACCTAAAAGCCAACAATTTGGTGTTTAAACTTCTTTAAACTTAGAAATGTTGTTCCCAATGCAGTGAAGTTTTTGCCATTTTGACATATTTTGACTTATGAAGCCTACTGTATGAAGCATCAAGGGAAAGAGAAGCGAATGACAGTGTCCAAGACCAGTTCAATTCGCAGGACTGAGACCCCAACAGTATGGTCAATGGGGGCCCTGGATGGGCAAAGCCTTTGCTTCATGTCCAGATTTGCAAGGCCACATGGGCACATGGGCCCCCGTGGTGTGTGGAATGGGGAGATATGGGGAGATAAATTGGGATAATATATATTGATATTGATATATATATATATATATATATGATATCATACGAGTGAACGTGTTTGAGGCCTGCTCCCTTTTTTTGACCGGATCTTCAAAACTTAGCATGTTCTTGGAGTGATTGCGAATTATTGAGATTGCACAGACATAGAAATTACAGATCCGCATGGATAAAATTGAAAGGTACAGTGTATACAGCGCAAATCAGCTGGTGACAGCTGGTGCCTCTGGTATGCTCTTTTGTGATTCAGGAGTGACACGCCTGGTTTACACTGCATTCATCCCACCTTTTTTTGTGGACCTTGCGGCAATGCCGTTCCAGGTTTCCAGCCGAAGGCATCAACGTCGTATCCTACCGATGACGGCACTGCCGTTCATTTCCTGGTGAGTGGCACTGGCACTGCTGAAAAAGCTGGCAACATTCAGCAATGTTTGGCGCAGTCAATTCAGGCAGCCATTATAGCCACTTGATGTGTGATGCGCAATGTGCCGCAATGTCGACATTCATTTCATTCATTTTAATATGTTTATATATTTTTTATGTCACTTCAAATATTTCAAAATGCACATGGTCATCATGGTCAGGCATCCTCTGGGGTGGGCCTCCTGGCCCCACGCATTTCAGTCTTCGACTTCAGCGTCTCCCAAGTAGAGTCCGAACCACTTTTCCAAATTGGCATGAAGAACTTCATGATTATTTTGCGCTTCGGAGCAGCCTTTCGCCTTAAGAACTAGACATTGATCATAATTGATCGTGGTATAATATTGATTAATATTGTACATCTTTTTCAGTGGAAGCAATGCAAACCAATCCATAGATATCCAAGGTCCTGGTGGCCGGCTTGGTGGTGTACGGCATTCTGGCCGCCTGTGCGTATTTCTCTGGTGTGAAATGGTTGGCTCCCGTCCTGCTTTGCTGGCCAGAGGCACTTGAAATCACTTGATATCACTGCACTTGGAGCGGATTTGTCAGAATGATTCAGAATGATTCAGAATGATTCAGAATGATTCAGAATGATTCAGAATGATTGAGATGGGAGGTGAAAGCTGTTACGATCTGTTGCGCTTTCCAGGGAATGTCAGCATGTGCACCCAGCTGTGAGGTCTGTGATGGCCGTGGCTGTTTTGTATACCGCGTGTTGTGCTGCCCCTTCGTTTTGATCCTTGGGTGCAAATGTGTTTGGAAGCAAATCCCATCAACGTTTCAGAAATGAAAGTGTTTGATAGTGTTTGGATCTTTCTAGCTTTCAAAAATTCGGCAGGGAGAACATGCCGGAGAAATGGCATGAAATGGCACCCAGGATTTGGCACGCTTTCCATATCTACTGCTTCCACTGCTGCCACAGCTACTTGTCGTGGCTTTGCATGCCAGCTTGCTTCAAGGGCATGTGCTGGGATGACTTCGAGGAACGGCCTGGAGCACAAGTCGGCATCGGGTCGTGCATTCGAAGCAAAGTTCCTATGGAAGCGATGGAAAGGGATTCTATGGTTCCAGGAATTCCGAATTATTCACGTTAACACATTGATATACACATTGCAAAAACGTAAGATCATGATAGATCATGCATTTGTATTTTGCCGCGTGAGTGGGAACAAAGAGCACAAAGATATGGAATCCTGTCATATTTGGACTGGAGGACGCCGAGTTTCCGCCAAATGACAACAGCCTGGGAAAGTTGAAGGGCGACACCGTAGCTCAGCATCAACTAACGTCGGGAGATGATGGTTCACGTCGTGGCTGGGAGGTGGATAGTGGATGGAATCAAAACGTGTTTCCGCCTGAAACATCGTTGTCAGTCTCTAAGTTGTGTGACTTTTCGGAAAGTATAATCTGGTACTGGATTTGGATGTGCATAGGATGCGTGAACGCGACCAAGTGAATGAATAAAATTGATATAAATATTTAAGATATATTTAAATCATTTTAAATATATATCAATAAAGCGAGAGAGAGAGAGAGATTATAATGGATAATGGACATACGTGACGTACCATTGTACATTTCCAATTACATCTATTTCGCAGAGGTTTCACAAAAGACGGAATCACTGCAGGCTGGCGGCTTCGTGCACAGCGGTGGCGGCACAGACTGGGTCAAGGCATCAGAAATTGCGGAGAAGGACAACCTTTGGACTGTTGCTGTGAGATGTTGAGAATTGTTGGGAATGGTTGGGAATTGTTGGGACATACTATGACAATACTATTTGTTGAGATTCATTGTAATTACACATTATTCTCAGCACTGACATGCTTAGAAAAGGCATTTTCCACCGTCCATTGACATTCCGATGCCTCAAACTCACCGAAAGTCAAGTTGTGAAACTGTTTGGTTGAAATTGAAAGCCCCCACTGATTTTTGCACATGACAGCCATGTGCAGACGCAACAAGCTGCATGTTGGTGGCAGAATGCCACATGCCCACAATGTGAAACATATACATACATATACATACATCAATATACATCATACATCCGGTAAATGATAACGACCTCAGTGTCACTGCGACCTGACTAGAATGATGATGGTTCGTGGAATTATCTCAAAATATCTCAAAATTGCCTTAATTCAGGTCAGGAGTCGGGAATTATTATAATTTACCCAGAGACATGCATACTGCATACATGTGTTCAGCACGTACAACGACAGGACAGCGAAGGCCAACGTGGAGCTCAGCTCTTTGAAGGTGGCATCGAAGCAGCAGATCTTCTTCAGGCGCAGTGCGCATGGCATCATGGCATGGTGGTGGATATTGCTGGTGATGGATGGTTTGAGAGTCTACCAGTCTACATAGTCATATTAGTCATGGGGGAAATGGATGGAAATGGATGGAAATGGAACGTATGGAATTTTTCTGCGAGCTGTGCAAGTTCATTTCATTTGTGCAGGGTGCTTTGGGCGATTGCTGGCTGTACCTCGTCTGATCTCCTTGAGACTTGGGAGAATTCTGTGATTCATTTTGATTCAACCCTCCATCATGCCTCCATCGTTGATTCAGGATTGCAGCATTGGCAGCTTGTCTGAAATGGCGTATTAGAATGTATTAGAATAGAATGTATGACCATTTCATGCAATCTCATGAGCTGATGACATATCATGGCGGTGAATTGCAGCATCCCATGCCACCCATGCTGATGTGTTTTTTCAGACTTGAGGCCTCTGTGGCCGAAAGGCCAGAAATCTTGCAGCAAGCGATCTTGTCAAAGACGATTGATCCGCGTGGCAAATATAAGTTCCGCCTTTGGAATCTGGGATTTGACCCCGACAGGGAATATGTGATAGCTCAGGAAGGCTCAAGTGACTTCATGATCATGTCATCATCTTCATGATAACTTGGAGTGTGTGGTTAGTTGCAAGGTTTTCTTGTTTGTGCTGTCAGCTGTTAAACCAAGGAATCAGGTCAGAGCCTGAGTGTTTGGTTCTCAAACGAGATCTTGGTTTGAGATTATCGTTTTGTCCTTTCGGCTGTCGCTTGCTTTTTCTTGCATGTGCAACTTCACATCATGGCATCATTCAGACTGTAGAAAAGACATGAAAAGACCCCTTTGCAAAGTGAGTTGTGCAGTCAGTATAGTCAGTGCAGTCCAGTCTGAAACTGCCGAAACTGCCAGGTCAAGGGAGAACTGGGCACCGAGTGGCTGACAATCGTCATTGATGAGAAGATCCCCTGCCACGCTGGAACCACTCAACCCCGCTTTGCACAAGCAAACAGCCGTGAAATTTGGGTGCTTCTGATGGAGAAGGCTTTTGCAAAGATGTACGGTGGCTATGACAAGCTGGAGGGCCCTTTGCTTTAAACAATTGCTTTATGCTTAATATTGAAGCATTTTTCGATGATTCATCTATTTGTTGTCGTTGTTGAAATCATGGTCTGAAAACTCTATTGTTGTTCCGCTCTGTTTTGCCCGCTAGGTCTCACATGTGTCACTTTTATGGAGCCAAGGTGGGGTTATGTCCTGGGCGCTATCAGCGATCACAGGGAATCCGGCCGTGAATTTTCTGCGGATGAGTGGAGTTTGGAACGCGTTCAAGCCAGCAGGCGGCGGAACACTGTCCCAAGAGGGAGAGTTCAGTGACGACGAGTTCTTCAAGTTTCATGGATGGTTTGAGAATGTTTGAGATCTTTTTCCGTCATCCGTCGGTCTTTCACAATTTTCACAGTTCAGTGCGCATTTCTGAGTCTTATCTGATGAGTATTTGATGATTCCTACCATTTCCTACCCCTCACTCCATCCTCACTCCATTTGCAGAGTCTGAGGTTCCTGCATCGTATCAAGCGAAATGGTGCATTCATTTGTTGCTCGACCATCGTCCCCCCTGATCGTAAAGGCTTGATCAATGGCCATGCGCCTCTTGGCACACACCTGGCACCAGGCAGCGGTGAATACGCAATTTGCTGTATTTATATATATATGAGTGTGTGTGTGTGGTTTAAATATATATAATATATATTATCATTATGATTATTATCATTATTATTATCATAATGTATTATAATATTATGGCGATATTTTGGCATGGTCATCAATATTTCAGAAATGTTGCTAAAGCGCCTTTCAACAGATACAGTGGAAGCGGATGACTGATGCGCTGGCGCAATCTCTGAGGTATTCAGTCTTGGATTTGCAAACGGTCGCCCCAGATGTGACCTCTGGTGAGTACTTTCGGATGGTGGAGATCCGCAACCCACATGGACAAGGTGAATGGCAAGGAGCACAGAACTCAGAATGGATAGCGACTGAAAGTGCTTCGATGTTCCAAGACGTTCGAAGATCTTCTAAGCCATATCAAAAAGAGAAAAAGTAGTCGCGGACCAAGAAAGAACAGCCATCAAGGCTTGGAGTGATAAGTCCCCGTTGTGGCAGAAACATCCACGAATCTCGGCTGACAAAGTTGAGACAGGAGAAATTGCAACGTATCTCATGTCATCCAATTCATGCAGCGGTCACCGGCGGTAAGGCGTGAAACGGAAACTACTTCGTGGTGAAGAGCCCAAAGATGATGGCTCTTTTTGGATGCAATGGGAGGATTTTGTGGTTTTCTGGAAAGATGTTCAGGCCACTTAGATCTGAAACTTTAGATGACTCATGGTGACTCCATCAATACCATTGTGGATTCAAAGTTTGGCGAAAATTGCTTTCTATCATGTTCCATCACCTCGCAACTGATCAAAACATGACAAGACAGCACGCCAAAGAAATGGGAAGGTTCAGGTAGGCAACCAGGTAACCAGTAGGGTAACCGGTACTAGTAACATCTAGTAACTATAGCACGTAGGGATACGTAGGGTTTACAATCCTGGCATGGAGCCTATTCTGTCCACCTTGTGAAAGTTCACCCGGTTCGCCACGGCAGGACCTTGATACTCACATGATATCACCATATTTTCCCTGGACCAGATTGGCAGCTTGAGGTGGTCGATTGTGACACCAACATCCGAACTGTTGCAATGCCTGACTACGATGAGGAGATGCTCCACTGCAGAAAAAGAATGCGCGCACCATGGTACACAGGAATTGTTAAACTTGTTGTTGGAGATACTGGATTTAATTTGTTGAGGCATACAGTCGATGCCGAATCCCAAAACGGTCTAAGTGCCAAATCAATCAATTGAGATCGTTGGACTTTTTCAGGTAATTTGCCCATTTCAGAAGTTCAAGGTGATTCAAGTCAGTTGTCAAACATTGTCAAACTAAACAATATTAAACATTATTAATATTAAACATAAACAGAAACATGAACAAACATAAACATACTTTTGGAAGTCCAACAGTCTCATTTGCTTGGCGGCACGACTCAGGATGTGGTGCGGCCCCGTGATTTCGTCTCTTTGCGGATGCTTTGAGTACTGGTGCTGCTGCGTGGGTTGCAAACGTTTGTATTTGGGCCGCTCTGGTGGCAAGAACTTAGAGGAGATGAGGAAAGACATGGACAACACGTGCCTTCGAGATGCCAAATTCATCAAAGTTCTCCCATTCGAGCTTTTTGTGTCAGGTGTTAAAGTTGAAAGGCTTGAGTGTTGACCGAACCCCCATTGACAACAGATATATTCAATAGCAAAATAGTATGAACATAATGTTAGGTTTGATATTATTCAAATGCTTAGTGTGAAGTGTGCGAAGTGTTCTTGATGTTTCTTGAAAGCACCGAATTTTCGACCTGAGACTAATCGGAAATCTCAGGTGTGGTTACGACCAGCGTGGCTTTTATTGCCACCTCTTTGAAAGGACGGCTGTGGCCGACGATACCTACCTTTCTTCGGACGAGGAGTCGGGCATTCTTCGGCGCTGAAACATGCTGAAATCGCCGATGCTTCACGCTTCAGCTCAAATTCCTACAGAGATCCTGAACTTCATAAAACAAATAATAACAAATATAAGCAGATAATAAGAGATGATAAGAGCCGGATGGTGAAATAATGTGAAATATACTGTATCATACTGTATCGTTTTAGACCCGTACGTGATCATATATGTTGGAAGATTTGGAAGCATATGTTGCTGTTATGATTTGATGATTTGAATTGATTTGAATTGATTTGAAATTATTGGATACTAAACAAATGGCGCCACGATGCGCCACGTCCTTTAGGTCTCCTGCTGAGACCTGGCCAGGACAAAGCTTCTGGCAGGCGTTAAAGAAATTCGTGCACGATCCCGCTGCAGGATCCTGCAGGATCCGTTCTCACGCTTGATTTGTATTGATTTGTAGCATTTTGAACAAGGATAACAAGGCCGCGAGATACCAAAAGATCCAAAAGACCCTGCGCGACTTCGCATGTGAGACATTGCCTGAAAGATCCAGAAAGCTGAGCCAAATAACTTCCAAGGCTTGGGCCCTTCGCTCGTTGACACCTTGCTGCATCTTGCTGCACTGGACACATGACAGAGATTCGTCAGACCGTTGGAGCCTATGACCATGAAACTATGACCATTCTGACCATTCCCCTTGAGCACGGCAGCATTTTGAATAATTCATTGAAATTCATTGATTCAGGATGATTATGGATGATTCAGGATGATTCAGGGGCCAGTTTCTAGCATCAGCTCTGCAGGAATACTGGTGCAGATCCATGAGTGTTAGAATTGAACACCCGACAACTTAGTTGCGAGAAATGAGCGTGCAAAACAGTCAGCCTTGCCTTGCGGCCTGCATCAAAACATCAGTGGATTCCTCGAGTTCACATGTGCTTTGGATTTTTGATGCGACAGGCACCTCTATGCCCTGCCATTGGATCAAACCGAAGGATGCCGCAAGGCTGCACAACACAGTCAGATATCAGTCAGATACGTTTGGAGAGATCGTGGTGAGCTGTTCATGTGCTCACAAGAGCATGCATCACCTGTAAGCACTCCGAATACAACAAGTCCTCCAAAAAAGATATGCAGCCATACAGCTTCACCATGTATCACAGACTGCCGAAGACAACTTTACAATACTTTAAAAACATAAGCATGTACAATTCTGAAACAACCATTCAGCTTGCAAGCATGGAGGGCAACAACAGCTCTTGGTTCGGTGACGAGGCTTTTCAAGTTGGAGAGTCCGGAGGTAGCGCTGACCTTCCTCAAAGTGCAGAGATCTCCAATGTAGATGGTCTCAATAGTCCAGGGTCAGCTTTTGCCGATTTTGGTGATGACCAACCGGCAAGAGCAAGCGAAACTCCAGAAGCTACCATTCCCAGCATGGGC
>Ga0126342_10012081_pt1 | contig 15421 bp, 15 predicted proteins | sample Cyp1metagenome_FD_92528 | JGI IMG/M metagenome (GOLD analysis project Ga0126342, IMG submission 92528) | Coral microbial communities from Lord Howe Island, Old Settlement Bay, Australia - Cyphastrea 1 metagenome | ecosystem: Host-associated > Invertebrates > Cnidaria > Coral ...
CATAGACACAAAGACAGATAGTTAGATACCAAGACAAATAGAGAAATAGATGGGTAGAGACATAGACAGATAGATAGACAGATAGACAGATAGAGAGAGAGAGATATATATATAGAGAGAGAGAGACACTACAGTACAGTTCATGACACTACACTACACTCCACTACACTACATTACACTACACTACTACACTACACTACCTTCCACTACACTTCACTACATTACACTACACTACACTCAACTACACGACAACTACAACTACAACTGCACTCCACTACACTCCACAACACTAATTTACACTACGCTAAATTACACTACACTACACTACATTACACTGCACTACACTACATTCCACTACACTCCACTACACTACACTACTTTAGACTGGATGACACTGCACCATAGATAGACAGGTAGACAGATAGACAGACAGACAAACAGATAGATAGATAGATAGATAGACAGGTAGACAGGTAGACAGCTAGACAGATAGACAGATGAAAGAGAGAGAGAGAGAGATAGATAGATCGATCGCTGGATAGATACATAGAAAATAGATAGGTAGGTAGGTAGATAGGCAGGGAAAGAGAGAGAGAGAGAGAGAGAGAGAGAAAGAGTGAGAGAGATCAAGCACCTTTCAATCCATCAGTGGCTTCGCTCTGCCATCCTTGAATCACAACAACCAACCTCTCCTATAGGTTTCCTATTTTTGAAACTTCCGCCACCGCCTTGTGCGGTCCTACTGGTATACCAATCGCCAATAAACTAGTGAAGCATAGGGACATCACCAACAAAACACAATGGAGCGCACTATCCTGAACAGCAAAAGACAATACATGGGTTATAGATGTCCAAGACAGGATGCCAAGACCATTGATGCGTAAGGATGACCTGTAGTATTTTCTTATAGTTGATAACTTTGATCACGCCAAAATCTTGGATGTGCCTTGATTGATGCACGATGCACACATGTGCAGTTCATTGCATGGCCAGGTGGCATCCCGTGCCAGGATGGATGCCAGAATCCATTCGAAGCTCAGCATCGGCGGATGAAATCCTTGGTGGCCATTGTCGAAGTGACATCACGGAAGCAGAATCACATCTGGGCAAATGACAAAGACCATAGCCACAGAACCCCAAAACACAGGAGATCCAAGTTTTAGTGCTGGAGTCTCGCCAAGATTCCACTGACCACCTCCAGGTCCCAAACCTTCCGATTACTCTCGGATGCACGTTGAAGTGGCCTCTGCCAAGTCCCAAAATATTTCTCAATTCGACAGAATCCCACTACTCTGGAATTGGCAATGCTTGTTGCAGTGCTATGGCTCCAGCCAGCACTTATCAAATCACGGACATAATTGATCACGTTGAGGTGGAAATCACCAATCTTTTAGTGGATGAATTTGAGCCAAACAGCCAAACATATTTTGAAACATATTTTGGGACCACCAGGAGTTGCTGAGGGCGTCACCGTCTAGACCAAGCCATCATGGCCTCCACTCCCAGCTGTGCTCGCTTCATATCCGAGTCCCGCTGTGCCTGGAAAACCGCATGGCAACATGAAGAGCAAGGTGGATGTGGTTGAGGCAAAAAATAGCTGACTGATGCTGAGCAAACTTCGAAATGTACCAAAACCGTGTCCATGGGTTCTCCCGATCTCCAAAATGCAGATATTTGAGCCATGTAAAGTGATTTCTTTTGCACACCTGCAACATCTTGAGCAGTGCTTCCACATCTCCAACCACATCCTGGCAGACTGGAGGGTCTCAAATCAAACGTTTCATCCTGATTCATCCTGCACATCTTCAGCATCACCAGGTTTCAGCAGCTTTCATCATGTTTGTCAATTTCCGGTCCTTCAGTGATGTCTGTGACTCGCGGCCGCAAAGTCCAGTGAGCCCTCCATGAGAAGTCTTGAACTGCAGAGTCGGCTTCTCCTGGGCGCTGGTCATAACAACTCGAGCATGTATTTCTGTCAATGTACTAATGTACTACTCTTTGACATATACATCTGACCCAATTCAAGTCAAGTTTAATTCACACCATCACATCCATCATGTCATCATCATCATCATCATCATACAACACATGTGGAATATATCATGGTGATTCATCGTATATCCAGATATATCTGCATCACCTAATGGTAAAATTTTTAATGGTGATCACCTAATGGTAAAATCTGTAATGGCACATCATATCACATATCTGCCGTTCACCTTATGCTTTCACGGGCCGCTCCTCGCGTCGGCTGTGAGCCTCGAAGGCAGCAGCGGAATTCTTCCAGCGCTCCAAGGTCTCCCGATTGACGCCGCAACGCGGAACCGAAGACATCAGCCTAGGTGGCTCCCAACCTGTGAACAAAATAAGCAAAAAGAAAAACATGATGAAGGTTGGGTTCACTAAAAAGTGATTTGAAGATAATAAAATAAAATAAACAAATAAAATAAAAGAAAATAAAAAAGTGATGAAGTTTCACTATTCACTATTTTACTATCTTCAAATCACCTATCAATGCTGGTGGTTTCTGAACTGTCAAATCACCATGATGGAGACATGTTCGTGAAACAACCGGCGGCATGTTGGACGTTGATGCCATGGAACCGCGGAAGTCCGTTCCACACAGATCCCAGGTGTCGCCAAGGAGGAGGATCCATCACTTCACTCACGAGCCTTGGTGAGACAACCGACGAAACCAATTGGGAAAAAGACGCTCAACGTAGAAATCATGCAATCATAAAACACCAAAAAAAAGTAGAATCACAGAGCATGATCTTGGCAAGTGGACAACAAAACCAGAACTTTGCCAGGAGACAAGTCCTCAAGCCCAGGGCAACCAGCCACCAAGGCTGGCTGGTGACCCGACAACCTCACTTATCTTAAAGTAAGCAGAAAAACATATTTTGCACTGGAAGTTGCACAGGATCCACTGCCTGATTTGCTCCGGGACACGCAGTCAACTCCTCCTGGGAAAGCACCGGCCATGCGCTGTTGAGAGCCGACTCGCTGCCCAACACATGGCGATGGCATCCAAAGTCCTGGCAGCGGTGAGTTTTCAGTTGTGATCAACACCCGGCTGCTTGAGGATGGTGAAGGTCAAAGATGGGATACCAAATGGTTCAACCAAAAAAACGTGATACAGTGTTCAGCATGATGAGTAAGCGACTGTTGACCTAGTTTGATTGGCAGCGGACCCGATTGTCAACATGCTTCCCCAAGAATAAAGGCCTCATGAATGACTAATGATCACGGTGAGGCATGGAGACATGTTGGTGTGACACCCGATCAGGACATGAGTTTCTCTTCAACTCAGGTTGTCCTTTTCAAGCTTTGCTTCGGTATCTGCGAGCTTGTCACACCATGCTCAATCATCCAAATTGCACGCTCAACCACTGTTTGCAGAGCTAACCTATCAATGGACCCTTTATTGAGGCCATCGGCCAGCATGCTCCTCGTATCGATCCAGTGAAGTTTCGACAACTGCTGTGCACTCATTAGTTCCCTCAATTTCAACAAATGGATCAGAAGAGGTTGGTCGTTTGGCGCTCTGGGTTCCGGTGCGATGGCGCTCTCAAAAACAGAAGCTGCATCAATGATCAATTCAGATTTGAGTGGCAGATTACCTTCCTCATGTAGCGATGAGAGTTCGTCCGCTGTCTTTTCACCCAACAGCAGTTCTGTCATCGTCATTGACACGTTGAAAAGCAAACCCATCCAATCCAAACCACTGTACAGTTCGGCTGCATATGTGGAACGACACACACGAGTCTGTTTCTTGCTGACAAACTCCACGATTTGAACTTCATTAGCTCCTTGGACGGGAAAATCCTGATTGACCAAGCAGATCAAGCCACTTCTTATTGCCAAGCAGTCTTGTCCCTCTCCTTTGAATCCAGAGTCTGAGATTGCAATCAACTTCCACGGATTACGCAGTTTCTTGAACCGCATGGTCAGCGGTTTGTGTTTCACATAGTACAACACCCGGTTCAGATCCAACAAATCTTGCACCACTGGACACTGCAATTTCCTTTGCAATGCGCCGACAAAGACCGCCACATCAGGTCTAGTCTGTACGGTCCACGCTAGACCGCCCAGCAATGACATGAAGAGATGCCGATCGCTATCATTCACTTGTGCATCCTTGTCCATGATTCTGAGGTGTGCATCAGGAATGGGTTTGAGTTCTTGTATGTAGTGCGACTGGATCCATCACTCAATCGCTCGTGCTGGAGACCGAGGTGAATGAAGTTGTCCTTTTCCAACTTGACAGTGTCAAAATGGGCTTCAAGTTTTGAGATCACTTCGTTCATGACTTCTGTTTCTCCAGAAAGTTTTATGTCATCAACATGTATGCTCAAAACAACCCGAAGTTTACCACCGCGATGAATGAAGAACAACTGTGGATCAATTTTGGTCGGAACTGCCCCAATCGACGCCAAGACTCCCTTCAAGGCCAAGAGCCAAAGGCGTGGGGCATCACGAAGCCCAAATCCTGGCTTGAGCAATATCAAGATTTCGGAAGTGGGATCAAAGTCATGGTACCCTTCAATGGTGCGAATTAGGTGTTCGCTACCTGTTGGAAGTGCTAGCTCTACCTTTCTCAATTCTTCACCTTCCTCAAGATGCAACTGCTCAAAGCTAAGACCGCGAAGAAATGCCTCTGAAATGTCAGCAGACCAGAGGCTCCACTGCATCTGGACAGCAATCGACAAAAGGAGTCTTTGACTCCATCGAGTGGACGTGCCAGCAAACGTTGCAGTCATCTGCTGATCAAGGAAACCTTGGGCTACCAGTCGGGCTTTTATTTTACGTGTTTTATCTTTGCCTAGGCCTGTCTCTTTCCACTTGAGGACCCACTTGCTTTTGAGTATGTTTCCGGCACCTTCTCTTCTGCCTCTTTTCCAAGCTTTGTGTTTGATCCATCTCATGAGTTCAAGAAGCATGGCATCCTTGCACTCGTCAACGTGCGCAGTGCTTCATCACGAGTGAGGATGTTGTTGACCCTCTCAATCACTGCATTGGTGGCCTGTCCTACCTGATATGTGAACACAATGCGATGATCTAGATTTACAAAGGCGTGATGGGAGGCAAATGGCATGACCATACATTTGGAGAGTGGGGCCGGAATTTCAAACTGAGGTGGTTCATCCAATTCATCAGGATCAACAATGGTGTTGGCATCAATTCCTGAGCTCGAAACGTGAGGGCAGGTTGACACATAAGTTGTACCCAGAAACTCAGGTTGCTTGGTTACTCATGCAATCGAAACTATATGGCTCCTCATCTGAATCAACGTCTTCACTATTGCAAGGCTCATGGTTCGAAGTCTGGTCTTCGGAAAGGCTCGGGAATGATGAACTGACATTTGCGTGATTGTCATTGGATCCATCTGCTATTGGCCTAGGTCCTCTTGATCTTAGGACTTCATCAGTCCTGTCATTCATGTTGGGCATTTGTGGTTCGTTCATGTATGCCGCCGACATGCGGAATGTCAGACACAACTTGACGCAGTGACTTGACCTCAGTGGCACTGACCATGAGAAACTGAATCATCGAAGCATTGGCATCACCAGTGATTCTGGAAACACTGATGGCACGATCACCTGGCGTGAAACAAGGAAACCACTCACTGATTTGGTTATTGCTCCACCAAAGTATGAGAGTGTCATCAAAAGCGACTGCTGGCAGTGTGTTAACACAAGTTCCATAACGGAAGCCTACGACACCTTCGAGGTGCATGCAGCATGCTGCTACATACAAACCGGCTGCAAGCACTTCAGCACAATCCACGTTGGCTCGACATGGTGCCCAAATGCTTCCTTGACGAATCCATCCAGCACGGAGAGGTTCTCCGATCTGAGATTCGACACCGGCTTTCAAAACTTTGATGGGTCCTGTGATTCCTGTAAGAAAAGTGTGGAACAACAAAGCTCTGCGAGCATCTTGCACTCTCACTGCCAACACTCTTCCTTGCCATTTCACATGTATGATGCCGTCTTTGATGCTGGTCAGATTAATCACTTCTGCTGGGCCACGCCATCCCGAGAGGTCTTTGCTTAGGGGCTTGCGATAGAATTCAACCAAATCACCTTCCTTCAGCTCAAGCAGTTCTCCAGGTCTACGAGTCCTAAAGGAATCTGCACGTCTGGCTTTGGCTTCTGCACTGGCCTGTATCATGCATGGCATTGATGGACACCTGTCGAATTCTAGCTGCATCTCTGTCAGGTGCTACTTCTCCAGCTTCTTCACCGATCATCGAAAGCAATGGGGGAGTGCGTCCAAACAACGATTCATGGTGTGGTGTTACCAATCTGGAAAAGTGCATTCTTGGCAAAGATTGCTTCTGCAAGAATCATGTCGAAACTGGTTACCAAACCTTCGTTATTGGATTCATCTTCAATCAAATGCAGCTGCCGTCGCAAGATCTCATTGTGTCTCTCAATTACACCACAGTGTTGATCTCTGGCCACAAGTGTCATCTGAGAGCGCTGATTTTCAAACCAGGTTGCTGCTTGTTCAGTGGCCCATCCTCCTTCTTGGTCTGCGATTATGGTTGTGGGAGGACCGTACAGCTGCAACCAACACTTGCAGTATCCTTCCAAAAGCGAGTGCAAACTTCTATCAGGAATGGCTATGACTGAACTCCATCTTATGCAGGTGTCTACACAGTGAAGTATTATCTTATCCTTGTAGAACAACAAATCCATTTGGATTTCGGCATTGAGCGAAGTGGGAAGTCGTGCTGACATGGCTGACTTTGGCCCTACTCTCTGCCAATTTCTGCACACTGAGCATGTGTCAATGATCGAAGGAATCATGTTCAAAACAGAGGGCGCTACACCAACGGCTTCTAACAGGTTTCTCATGCGTTTGTTGTTTGCATGATACCAACGCAAATGCAGACGCCTGAGGGCTCTACGGACAATGCCTTCCCTGATGGATCTGAGCTGCATCAGTGCATGGCCAAGATCAAACTGGCTCCAGTGAGGTTCTTGTGGTGATTCTCCATCACCATCACCTGCATCGTCATCACCGTCATCATCACCGGGGGGTGAACCTGGATCACCTTGTTTGACGGACGACTTCATCTTGCTGCTGGAGGAGACCTTCTTGGGATTGACAGCTTCAGACTGAACTCCTACCGACACTCGATTCTTGCGAACTGGAACGTTCGCAGGCTCGCTCTTATTGAGTCTTCTAGTTGCTGCTTGTTCGGCAGTGAGCACTTCTCTATCCAGGCTTTGCTCAATGTCATCGTTGGGAGACTCTGGAAGTGCATCATCATCATCCATTGCTGGCTCTGTAGGTGAGTAACCATCATCACTATCATGATCACTGGATTTGGGTCTGCCTGGAATTCCATCTTCATTACCTGAAAGCCTTAGTGTGCTGGAAGGATCCTTATAGGCAGGAACCCTGACATCACGTGGTGCTGAACCCTTGCGCTCGCGACTGGCGCCTTCAGGCATTGTCCTGGCCAAAACCCACTGACATGTCTCATTGTTAGTGTGGGAAGGATGTGCATCGATGAAGTCTCTCTTGACACCCTGGACATGACCATTTCTCAGAGGTTACATCACGAAATTTGATTCAGGACCACGAGTGTGTCTGTCATCGGTCTTCCTTATGTGTCCCTTGTATGCTGGACACACTGCAGCTTTGTCGTGATCATCCGCAGAATTGTTGGAGGCAGTCACTTTGCGTTTTGGATCGTTCTTATCATCCTTGTCAGGCTTCTTACGAGCGGCATATGTTTTGACACTGTTGGACATTGACATGATGCATTCAACAACACCTGCTGCGATCCTACGGCAAGGCTCCAACGGCCACACTTGCATCTCGCTGCTCCTGGCAGTCGGCCGATCATCATCAGACCATTTTCCGATGTGTGCATGTGGATGGTTTCCGCTGCATCGCAGGTTCTGCAGAAATGCAATCAAGGAGGGATGTGAAGCACGACATTCAGCGGGCTTCTTCACAGGCCACCACGGGTGTTGCTGCATTTTCAAACCTACCATGCACTGGTCAAAAGTCACCGGGTAACACAGGTCGGACAGCTCTGTCCATTCTTTCTCCTGAAACAAACCGCTGCCTTGAGGTTGTTCAACCAGGAAGTGTCGACCTGAATCGACTTGGGCTTTTGCTACCTTACCACTGAGCTTGGCCAAAGGGACACTTATTCTTCTACTGGCCAACCAAGCATCGTGATTAATCCTGCGGTTCGGGTGACCCCACTCGGAATAACCTTTGCACACGGGTGCCATAAGAATTACCTTGGGTTTGTTTCGCTCGATGTAAGCAAACAGATATCTTACATCATCTTCTTTGAGGAGATCAATTCCAACTGTCAACTCGAAGTTCACACCAGTCTTTAGATTGTGATGCTTGGAAAGTATGTAGGTGGTGGTACCTTTTCCTCCAAACATTTCCATGCAGTCGATTCCATCCTGTTCAAACTTGGATCTGTAAACATAAGCTTGTTCCATGCTCATGATTCCGTACTGCAACCAAAACGAAGGCAGGTTTTCGGTGGAAGAGCCAAACCCATATGATCACTCATTCTGAAACATGCTATGTACAGCATCCGACATCCTTACGGTTTCATCATCTATCTCATTCTCTTGATCATCGATGCTGTGCATTGGATGGCGTCGGAGCTTCACCTTGGCAGTGGCGAAACTGAGACTACTCAGGTCTTGACCGCAATCATCCTGGTGTTGCTCAACATGCTTGATTCGAGGTTTGCTCTTGTGACCTTCTGCCTTCTTCTTCTTCTGTCTGATGGCATCTTCTGTGGGGTATGCTGCTGCTGCTGTTTCAGACATCATGTTGTTTGAAGACGGAACGACTTGCACACAGAAAACAGTTGTTCCGGTCCACAGGAACGGAACTGACTGGTTTTGACATTTGATCCAATCATCGTCAATCTGCACACTGCTGGAAGCAAAACCTACGGACTTCTGAACGGGCTGCACCTTGGAACATCGCTGGCTTGAAAGGCTTGCAACATCCACTGGGCAGTCTGCACTTGTTGGCACAAAAAGTCCGCACCTAGGCTCAACATGAACTCGGATCAATGTCTCATGCCCGCTTCTCATCCAGAAGTCCTGTCTGGGTTCTGGATCATGTGACACACGTGTCTGTGCTATGCTGGACTGACCGACGTCTGGAATGCCTGACGGAACACTTGGCGTGACATGCATGCTCTGGAAGCGAACTGTTCTGGACTCACCGGTTGGGATTTTGTTTATCTCTTCAGGCAACTTCAACTCAGGTTGTCCTTTTAGTGGTATCTGCGCATGCGTGGCTGAACTTTTCATGCATGTTTGGAGCACAAGTTTGGTTATCTGGTGCAGGACATGTTGCTGTCTATCGTGTGGGTTACCCTTAATCTCTTTCTGGTGCACATGCTTACCGTGAATTCCGCAGTGACAAGTGCCTGCATCAGGCAAAGCGAAGCTTGACAACAGACGGATCTTGGAACAGCAAGGCTCACCGGAGGAAACTCTGGGCTCCTAGTTGCACCACTGATGAGTTGTGGAAAACAGTGATGCAACACATTCACGAACTGCTTGAAGATTCCAAACTTGACTTCGCTCACTTGCATCAACCACTACATGCCTTCCAGAGGCTTTCTGCTGATTTATCAATTTGACCAAATGTTCAGCTCTATACGGGCATCATGCTTGTTTCCGGATCCTGCACATGGACCTGACAATCGGATCCACAGCAACATGGGGCTTTGCAGTGACAGGTCATTCAAGAGTCTCTGGCATTGCAACCTACTATGCAAGTCATGGTGGAAATGCAAAGTCCTATGGCGATGTGACTGGAAGATACGTTGACGAAGTCCAGCTTTGTCCGAAAAAAACAAACCAGACTATCAGCCATATTCATACTGTCAACTGGCTTCATTGGTGACTTGGACTCACATTCGGGATTTGGAACATTCACGAAACTGTGTTGGGATTCCACAGCAGTGGGCTGACCAGTTTCAACATCAGATCCCACTGCCTTATGTCCTGCTCAGTTGGAAGTTGGATGGTGTTCACCATCCTGCCGACGACGAGATGGTGACTGGGAACGATCCGGCCTGACGGACATGTTGAATTGCAATTCCGGCTCTGAATGACTCCGGCTCTGCATGACTTGGTGTTGGGTCATTCTGTTTCCGGGGATGTATTGGCAATATCCAATGACCGCTAGGTGTGAATTCCAAATCATACGCATGTGAACCTGGGGACAGCTTCAGCTCGACACCACCTGGGCCTGGAAGCACAAGACGGCCACTACCACAATCGATCAGACTTTGCATCTTGCGAAGGGTCTTGTTGCCCAACAATGGTGGGAGAAGCGATCCCTCAATTTGAGGTGCAGTGTATGTGGCACTGGATGCATTACCACTGACATCATGAACTGACATGGACAGACGTATGGCCCAGCGAGCTACTTGTGCGTCTTTGCCGACTCCTTCTACCGGCCGTGCTCTGTCCATGGTTTGTTCCTCAAGTGGCAGACCAGTTTGTTCACACATCTGTTCGGCAGTGATGCTTCCAACCAAGTTATCATGAGCACCAGGGTCAATCAACAAACCAACAGCACCATTCTTGCTCCTAGTTCGGAGGTGGTATGACATTCCGGTGGTTGCATCATTGTTCTTGGCTTGAGATTCGGATTCCCACCAAGGAAACATTCCACCACCTTTGCCAGCGGTGCTTGATGATCTTGATCCCGCGGCACTACCTGAGCCATAGGGGGCCAGCAGGTTGGATCTGCTGGTGCTGTCTTGGGCCATGGAACCTGTGTCAGACTGCACTATGCGAATTGCACCATGGTTCGAACCAAGCAGTGACATGGAAGCTGTTGCATTGGATTGTTCCAGACCCGTCGTGATGTTTCTCAACCCTGTCTGGTTTCTTGCACGAATTTCTTGTTCTTCAGCTGACATGCGTCTACGGCTGACATCATGCGTGACATCATCAGGATCTGCAGGTCTTGTTTTGTCTTGCTTCCTATGCTGGAAGTTTGGCGGGCTCATGCTTGGCGGTGGAAAAGCTGGCTCACGTGCACCCTCCAACAGTGGTGTGACTTCAGCTTGCGTGAACTGCTTGGGGTTTAGACCTACACCCACATCGGAAGCAATTCCTGCACATGCGGATTGTGATGGCGGTCTTCCGGGACTCCATGTTGGAGGTGGTGGTGCTGTGCTGGAGCGAGGCGTCTCAGCAGGATCATCGGGTTCAACATCTGGCTCTGATGAAATTCTCTTCCTACCATGGGACGACTGTGCACTGGCTGCTTCGGAGACACTTCTGAGATTCTCAAACTCGGTTCCAAAGAAATGGACACCTGGCAAAACACCGGCTGTGTTTGACTGACTGACGCCCCACAATCCTGGATGACTGGTCATCAAGGCTAGCTGTTGTCCTGCTGGCTGTGACATGTGTGCCATTGAAACACCTGTGGGAATTGCGGATCCGCCCTTACCAGCATCAGACCTTCTGTTGGGACACTTTCTCCACAAATGCTCATCAGAACCACAATTGTTGCAACGCATGACCTGACCATTGCGATCTTTGGGGTTCTTACGATGACCACTGCCTTTGTGTCCCTTCTGGAATCCATCTTTTCCACCTGCAAATGCACTGGACGGAAGGAAAGCTGCGAAGCCTTTTGATCCCTTGGACTTGCCTTTTCCCCATTTTCGGTACCTTCGTGGATATCTACCTGAGAATCGTCTCCACTTTCTCCTAGCAAAGGCATAGTCTTGATAGACTTCTGAGGCATCAAGGTTTCGGCAACGGATCCATCATAGGACTCATTATCGGTGCTGGTGTCAGTGCTGCATTCATCTTGAAAGTAGGAACCAAAACCACATGTGGGACACACTTCATCGTGGTACGAATGGTATGCTTCAGCACCAGTTCCCTGCCAGTTCTCCCAACCTGTGGACTGATTGGCATTTGGCTCAACCGTTGCAAAGCCCATGGATCTGAAGGCACGGGGGCAGAACCTGTGGCATATGTGTTGGAAGGGCTTTGATTGTCATCGAAGGCTGGGAAATAACCATTGGCAGTGTCATGGCTTTGGTGTTCAGTGAAAAACGCACCGTTGTCACCCGTTGCTCCTGGGGTATGATTACCATGCATTCTCCCTTCTCTCAAATCGAACACTCTTCGCAGTCTTTCCATGAGTTCATGCAACTCGTGTTCATGTTGTGGAAGTTGGCCATTCAGTGGTAACAATCGGTCCCAAATTTCTGCTGGAACATGTATGGCTTGAAGCAGCAACCACGATAACCCAGTCCAATTGATGGCAAATCCCGCTCTATTCTGGGCCCTAGTCCTAAAAATGTCGAAGCGAACCAAAGTGCTATCAATGGATTCGTTTGGGAGCCTACGGAAGGAGAGAAACTCTGCAATGCTTTTGGTTGTGTTTTCGGCCTCCAGAGGAGCATACCTACGGGCTAGGATGTGAACCAACAGCAAAAGGCCTGTGACCTGTTGGCCTGTCACCGGATCCCAGTCTCCGTGTTGCAACTGTTGGGGTGTGAGCTCCCGCACCAGTTCGCGGGCCCCTTCTTGTATTTGCAAGGCTGCGATTGGCCCATGCCTCACTGCTTCAAGGTCAGTTGCTGATGCCCAAAGCACCAGATCTGCTACCCAGCTTCGCAAACTGTACAGGTGATTACGCTCCAAGCTCCATGACGGAGGGACCTTCAAAGTAGCTGTGCCCACAAATGGTGGGCCAGCGTCACTTTGGTGCACGTGTTGGCGTGGCTGTCCATGTTGTGAAGCATGTGGTCGATATGGCTGCTGGTGCATGGAACAAATCAATGATGCTATCACCAACAATGCATAACAATGCGCACATGAACACTGTCACTTGCAAGTTGAACAACATGTCATGCTTGGGAGAAGATCCTCTTGACCATGCAGATGTTAGGATGCGAATCAGCCTGCCTGCAGTTGTGTGCTCATGATCATGCATGCTCTTAGGACGATCAACCCTGGCTGCGACATGTGACGGACCATGGTTATCAGGAATGGTGGCAACATGTGGATTGGACACCTCGGACATCACACGCGATACATCTGTGTTGGAAACAGGGGCACTGGCACTCACTACTTGGGCACTGGAACTCACTGGGCTATCACTGTTACTGTTTACACCTGTGTTGGAAACAGGGGCACTGTTGGATTTAAAATCGGCCATCCTACGGACATGCTCTGACGATCCACTACAATCAGTTCTGTCACACAGTTCAAACGAAGCTCGAAGCGTCTGCAAGATTCGGTTTGTGTGAGACCGCTGTTGTGGAGTCATGTCATCCCTGGTCAACAACTCGTCATCGTGGATCGACATGTAGCCCGTGCCGTTTGCAAGCTCAACATGAATTCGATCGTTGTTGTGAACCATTGCATCAACCGTCACCGACACACGAATCCGGCTTACCACCATTGAATCGTCCAACCACGTGTCCGGTTTTCGTACAAGTTCGCTTGTTGTCACACCTGTTAGCGTATTGGGCTCATCTCCAAAGGTTTCCGACTGCAACTGCTGCGGCTGCTCCAAAACACGAGTCCGGTTATGGGTACGATTGCTCGATAGATCACCATTGACTTCCAACGTAAACCAGAATCAATGCACATAGGAGGTTGCGACACAGGAAATTGCAGAAGGATCTAGCTGGAGCTTCCATGGGCTCCGCTACCAAGTTTGATTGGCAGCGGACCCGATTGTCAACATGCTTCCCCAAGACCAAAGGCCTCATGAACGCCTCCTTCCCCTTTTCCTCAGAAGATGAACGCCTGGCCATTGTTTGGCCTAGTCCATGGAACAAGCAAGGGAAGTACGAAAGGTCAAAAGGGAAATCGGTCGGTCTCGAGACTAATGATCACGGTGAGGCATGGAGACATGTTGGTGTGACACCCCATCAGGACAGGAGGTTCTCTTCAACTGACCTGTCATACTGGTAAAGTACGGTAGTGATGGCAGACCGCCAGCAGACCCATAGCCATGTCATCCACCCAATCTCCGCTTCGCTCCGTGGCACTGCGCGGGACGGCCAACGGCAAGGCATCGGCGAGGTGAACCTCCATGGTGCCATCCAAGGGCCCAAAAGATGGAGCAACAGGAGGCAAGATCGGAGATAAGCGCTGCTTGGCCCAGGTAAACCTGAAACATAGTGAAACATAGTGAAACATAGTGAAACATAGTGAAACATAGTGAAACATAGTGAAACATAGTGAAACCAAATGAACATAGGTGAACGTCTTGACAAACAATGGCTCGGAAACGCCTAAGATTTGGATTGCAAATCTTGACAGCTTCGACTTCAAACGGCCTTGTTGCCAAGTTACAGTTGATCCACCCATGCCCTCCGCGCTTTACCTTGGTCACAGGACTTTTGAAATCCGACATCGAAGATTAGTCAAAAATCACAAATGCTGATTGTCCGAAGCACATGATTTTCTGAAACTGTGTTTTGATGGAAAATCAGTCTCTGCTTCAATGACTTCTCTTGCCTGCTGAGACACTTTGACCTGGCAAGAACTTGCTGAGTTCCTTCAGCTTTGGCGGTGCCTCTGAATCCTGGTCGTTTTTCATTGAGAGCAGATACAACACCAGCAGCAGCCGTCTGTCCAAACTGCTGCTATCACCTGAAGTGTGCAGGCAAAACACGTCAGAGGGGCATGCAGAAAGTCGTTCAAAATAACACACAGCTTGTCATACATGAATGCACAGGCAAATGTTACGGAACAGCTGGTTAAGAGCAAATCCTGCATGAGTAATACCTCTGGAGATTCCTTGAAGGGAATTTGCAGCGAATCTCAGCATGGTACGGGCAACGGTGAAGAGCAAAATCCTGTGGCAGAGGCCACGCACTTTGGCCCACGAAACATCAAATACATGTTACTACATGTTACATGATCTTTATCCATCACATATTGAATTAAGGATAACCCCACATGTCAATTTCTTCCAACAAGCAGCAAAAGAAAGGTAAAGATGGCATGGGGAAAGCAGGAAAGAGAAAAGAGATGGTGAAGGATTGGTGTGGAACAAGTTGTGTGTGGAAGAGTAAGTGTGAGCAAGTTGTGTATGGACAAGTTGTGTATGGACAAGTTGTGTATGGACAAGTTGTGTATGGACAAGTTGTGTATGTATGTATGTATGTATGTATGTATGCGTGTCTGTATGCAGACATGTGTGTAGGGCAAGTTGTTTGCGAGTAAGTAATTTGTGAGTAAGTTGCGTCGTCTTCTTCGATTTCCACCAGGCTCTGCTGTTTTTTCCCGACAAACTATCAAAGCGATGGTGTGCTCACCATACTTCCGCTGACTCGGTCCGCTGACCAAAGTAATGGTCTGCACTCTTTATACCGCAACCGCAAATTTTGCGAAGTCTTTCTGCACGC
>Ga0126342_10012082_pt1 | contig 15420 bp, 9 predicted proteins | sample Cyp1metagenome_FD_92528 | JGI IMG/M metagenome (GOLD analysis project Ga0126342, IMG submission 92528) | Coral microbial communities from Lord Howe Island, Old Settlement Bay, Australia - Cyphastrea 1 metagenome | ecosystem: Host-associated > Invertebrates > Cnidaria > Coral ...
ATTATTCACCATTATTCACCATTATTCACCATTATTAACCATTATTAACCATTATTAACCATTATTAACCATTATTAACCATTATTAACCATTATTAACCATTATTAACCATTATTAACCATTGATGTTGAATAGCACTTAAGTTCTTAAGTGTCCCAAATCCAGTGGTTTGGGGTCGGTAAACCGGGCGCCCATGATCCGGTTGATCGATGGCACATCTCCCACCAAAAATGACTGTCCTGTTGGTCGGTCCACGATTTGACTGTCCTCAAAAAAGTATCGATTCCAGTCATGTCCTGAGGAAAATTTGGATTTTTTTCATGGGAGGAGTTGGTTGGTTGGTCTGAAAATTGGGTTCGTATGACCATCTGGTAAACTAACATTTTGCTATGGAAAACCACCATTTTTGATGGGTAAATCAACATAAATCAACTATAAATGGCAATGTTCAATAGCTATGTTAGTTTACCAGAGGGTATATTAATTTAGTATAATGTTACATTATAATGTTATATACATATCATTCATATCATTAACCCATTCACCTTAGATAGTTCACATTGACTAAGAAATCCTGGCCGATCCAAGTGTCTAGGATTGACGGTTAAAGGATCTTAAAGGATTGACCCAAACCTAAGGAAATATCCCAGTTGTGATACAGAATGTGATATCATGTAGTTGATTCAATGGTTCATGCACTTTCATAGATCATAGTTATATATATATAATTATATATGGTGTTGTACATAATTGTCCAATCATAAGATATGATAGGCTATCTATGTTGTATAAATTATGTAAATAGAAATGATATTCAGAAACATATAATCTATGATTATGATAGGCTATCTATGATTATGATATTATCATTGTATAACTTATCATTATATATATATATTTAGAAACATAGATTATATGATGTGGTATCTCACTCCATCCGCAGGACGAGACCTCGATGCCCTCAGTGCCCCAGCAGATGCCCCGGCAGGGCATCCGCAAGCAGGGCCGCACCAAGCGGGCTACGCAGCGCGCGCCGGCGCGGCAGCGAATGACGAGACGACCGGGGAAAGCGAAGAAGTCCTACGGGAAAAACAGGACTGATTAAATGGAGGTGTTCAATAGGGGTAGCCCCAAATCATCCATTTTTATGTTCGGATTTTCCATGATTGGGGTATCTAATTGTTCGGAAACCAACTGCAAGTTGCTTCATTTTGAAGATTTTCAAAGGGATGATCATATTTCTTGCCACCAGAAAGGTTGGACAAACCCATGATCGGTTTCCATGTTGAAAATGTTCATACTGCTCCCATGGTTTATTGCCTTCCAAAAGGCTTGATTTAAACTATGTTCGGACCTTTTTTTGTCACAAGCCACAAGCCCTCAATTTTAAGAATGACAAACCATGTGTGGGTCCATCGCTTTGAACCCCTTCGTCACCGTTTCCCGCATTGGCCATGGCGCACCGGAGGAAAGCCAATGCTTTTGGCACCGGAGGTCCGCAGAAAGGAAGTGACTTGGCGGCCCTAACGGTCATGTGATTTCGCCGATTTAAGGACTGGGGGTTTTCACTCATCTAAAATTGGTTAAAAGAAGGTAATTCCACAGTTAAGATGGTCACTTGACAGACTCTATCCTGTTCTTGACATATCTTGACATGTTGGAATCACATTTTTGTTCAGTTCAATATTCCAGTTGGAATCACCTGCGAGGTGATCAAATTCAAAAATGGCAAACATGGAAGAAAGTCTCCAGAGGCAGCAGGACTCCCATCGAGTGCCTTGACGCCGCAACGCGTTGGTGGGCAGGATTGGGGATCATCCCAGGAACTGGGTTTACACTATTTATCTGGTTGGTGGTTTGGAACATTTACTATTTTTCCATATATTGGGAATGTCGCAATCCCAACTGACTAATAATATTTTTCAGAGGGGTTGAAACCACCAACCAGTTATAATACAGCCAAAACATGCCAAAACCACAGTTGGTAATTGCTCATTTTGTTTGGAAATTGTATGATATCATGATATCTCATCGGGAATATCTATGTGCCATCTTGCAGTAAACCCCCAGACACTTCTAACAATTCTAGGAATATAGTGAGAGCTATTTCAGTCCGTATGACATTGGTAAAAGTCCCAAATCGAAACCAACTGGATGGATACAGGCACGTTGGACTTGAACATATATGTTGATCTATGTTGATATTGTGCAATACCTTGAGAGATATTGACCGAAACCACGAATAAGTTGTTTTTTTTTTTTTAATTTGTTCAGGATATTTAAGTTTGGCAATCTTATTTCCAGTTTGTGAATGATGATTAGATAGCATGAGTAATTTGCTCAAACAAATGGGTCAGGTAAGGTCAGCAAACATTGAATCCCCCGATTTTTCATCAATCCATGACTTGTCACTCAAATCTCCACTTTAGTATACAGGACTCGATGTTTGAATCCCAATTGAAAATCGAAATTGGGGATATCATGGATATCGGGATATCACATCCCCAATATTTCTCTAATAACTCTAATGGAAAATCTACTGAATTAGGACATCACCTTTTTTGCGGTTGGTGACCGACTTGAGGAAGGTGCGAAGAACCATTGTGTCGCTGGGAAACAAGTTGATCTTGAGCCCAGGACCGGACATGACCAGACATGTTAAAACCCACCATCTAAATGGGAATATAATGGGGGTACCCTCTGGCAATCAAACATGGCGTGCTGGAAAACCCACCATTTATAGTTGAACCTCGATTTAGGGGATTTTCAGTTGCCACGTTTGACGACACCGGAGGATACAATGGGTAAAGACAACCATCAACCAGAATGAGATGGGGATGATGACTTACCACCTACCCAAAGTTCACCCCAGGGGCCCAGGGGCCCAGGTGCCCATGTTTTTGGGCGCATCTTAACTTCAACACACAACCAACAAGCCACGGTTTGTTTGGGGGTTAGCATCCCCAACCTTGGATGGGTAGTCTAACCCTTTAGTTGTTTACATTGTTTTGCTATAAATGTTTTTTTTCACATCACCAGCAAAAGATGGCAATGTTTTTTTTTTTCTGGACCATCAAAGATTGAGAATGATTGAGCATGTAGAACTCTATAAGCATCAAGCTTCGAGGGCTTCGAGGGGTGTTTTTCTCCCCTGGATGATGATCTTCGACTGCCTGGCTGCTGTGAGTTGCTGTGAATGATGGCAGTCGCAGACTGTGATGGGTTATACATACCCAATCGACTTGCAACAAACCTACTGTAGGGCTGTAGGGGGAAAGACCATGACGCCAAGAGGCAAAGCCATGGGGCCCTGTCAAATCCATCTGGGTAGAAGCCCCTTTTCGGTGGTGTGGGCATTGCATTTCGACCCATAATCAAAAAATATCAAATATCAATACTGACTTCGGGGTTTATCTTAGATCGTCTTAGGGTCCCTGATCGAGAGTGCCAGGAAATTCGAAACATTTGCTGATCGTCAACTTGCTCAGTGGCATCAACACCACTGTGGAGGAAGACGATGAAGTGCTGAGTGTGCGACAAAGGCTGGATAAACAGCTTGAAGAAGAAGAAGAAGAAGCTGGATAAACAGCATTGATGAGAAAAAAAAACGTAGCTGCTTGGGATGGGTTAAAGCATGTTAAAAAGCCTAGTGAAGGACTGGCTTTGCTTTCATCTGGGCCGGGCCGGACTTTGACCCAGACCAATATCATCTAATACCCAACTGATGTACTTTATTAGATAATATTGGTCTGGGTAATAACTTTATTAGATAATATAATTGGGTATTAGATAATATTGGGTAATAATTGGGTAATACCCAGCATATGCTTTATTTCCATCTAATTTTCTTTGGTCACATCCCCACAATCTATTTCTACATCGACTTATATGGGCCCCAAAAAGATGAATAGATACAACTTGATACAAGACATTTCATCAAGGTTTCAATTACCTGGGGTGATGGTCCAAGTTGTTTTTCTACATTTAAGGTCTTATGTTTTGGCCCAGTGATATCCGGTGATGCTCGTTTGATCTGCAAAGCCGTTTGGGCTTGAAAGCAAAGTCATCTATCATGCTTGCAGCTACATGCTTCTTGTTGCAACCGTGGGCTTCGAAGACCAATGAAATTGCTGAACTTCTTTGTAAATTAACGGTCATTCCAGAACAGCAAAACCAATCAAAACAATGGTGAGTTTTTTCGGACAGAGCCCAAGCAGTATATGAATGTTGGTGAAATACATTGAAATACATTAGTTATCATTAGTTAATTCATTTCAGTGGAGGAACCAGGATGTTTTCTGCGGATTTCAGCTGGGGGACTCCTCCTTAGGAGGTCAGCTGTCCCCTGTGTGTCGCGGCGACAACAGCGGCGCTAGCGGTGGCCATGGCACTATGGAGGTGTTGCCGTCGGCATTTCCGGTGATTCGGTGGGGGCAATTTGTTGTTTTTTTTGGCTATTTTGCGATCTTTTTATATATATAAAATTATATAAATATATCAATATTATATATGGCAAAATCCCCAGCTAGTATGGTAGTATTGATACGGCCAGGAGTCTCCGTCTGCCCGAAAGGTGATGTAAAAAACGTCTTGGCGAAGGGCCAATTTCCCGTGGTATTTCCCGTACAAAGTGGCTGTCTCAACATGTCTTGACATGTTATTGGGATTGGGCTTGATCGAAACAGGCTTTGAAATTTGAAAGTGCTGAAAGGGTCTTCGAAAACTCATTTTCCAAAATTCGCTTTTTGCCCTTTTTGCGCAATCTCGCTTTCCTCCACGTAGAAGAATTTTGATCTCTTATTGAAGATCTTCAATCAGTGTAATAGTGTAACTGGGGTGCGGGATTTGATCCCTATTGAAGATCTTCAATCAGTCTGAGAGTTTAACTGGGGTGCAGGATTTGATCCCTTATTGAAGATCTTCAATCAGCGAAATCATTGAACATGTGGATTAAGTTGGGACTAGGGGTAAGTTGGGACAGTGTTGGGGCGAACGGCGGTGCCTGAGCCTATTGTTTCTGCAGTCTTGATGATATAATGAGAATCAAACATTGATACTGCATGATTTAAGTGTTGGTATTGTCATCTATTTTTTTCTTGCTAGTTAACTCAGTATTTTTGTTGGAGCGACCCTCCATCCGATGCCATCGATAAGAGGGGCTAAGTTTGGGGCTTTCCTCTACATGGGCCATCCCTGGTAGTTTCAGGTTTCACCTCCATGAATGAATGATGTGGAACTCCCCAAAGATCCAGGTCCTATGCTTCTTGGCTACATCAACCAATAGTCATGCCATAGTAGTTGGGTTTTCAAGCACCATAATTTATCACACCATGGGGTGATTTGTTCGGCATATAGTCAGAGCTTCAATGACAATAGGAATGTTCTTTTCATTCATAGAATTTGGAGACCATTCCACATGAACTGATATACTGGACTAGATACAGTATATAGTTGTATATATATTCATATAGCTATGCATAAGTATATATATACATATACTGTATATGTAGAGAGAGAGAGAGGGAGAGATAGAGAGATAGAGAGAGATCTCCATGCCATATGCGCAACATGAAATTGAGATAGGTTCCCGCAGCCATGTTAGTGGCCGCTTAGTCAGGCTTAGTTTTTCCCTAAACTCAGGTGAACACACGCGGGTGGACTCTACTGATTGTAGGTGGGATGGAATCATCAACCAAACCTTCAGGGTTAAATACCAGTGTGTTTACCTTTTAAAAAACATATTTCAGATAGAGCAAAGTCGAAGACCATTTTTTAAATACCTATTTGGTTGTTTGAGTACCATTCCTATAGGGCTTAGATCTCAAGGTGCACGGATGATCCTGAAAGTCGTTCACTCATACTTGCAGCTGGACATGGCGGGGTTGAATATGAACTGATGCTACCCCATATTAACATCTATTAACCAGATGTGAATATGCTTAATCAATGTGGAGAATTTGATGAAGTGAACATCCAATTACAGGAGACCCTTGAATTAGGGGGTCAAAACATGTCAAAACCATTGTTTCCTGTATATGTTCCTTGAACTCATTCCACGCGGAGCCCCGAACTCATGCCCAGCTTAAATCAGTCCGTTGTTGGTCATGATTTATATCCAATAAAACCCATGATACACCATAAATGGTTGGTTTTATTCCCCTATATCCGATTAATATCCGTTGTTGTTCATTGTTACTGATGGTTATCTCTCCATTTGATATGGTTTATTTCCGTATAATATCAGCCTATGTCCATTATATGTTGATTGGTTAAATCTCTTATATACATGATGTCTGATGGGTTTTCAGGGTTAAACCCACAGTTCTAGCCCTTAATCAGTTATACATGGGATGAAATAACTCCTGTAACTAGCTGGTTTTATACGTGTATATATATACATATCACTTTAATGGGGTTTTCTTCTTGGCCAGTTGTAACTGGCTATAGGGCCAAACGGTTCTTATAAAATTCTATAAATTGCCCACCATGTTTTCTCCCGGTTTCCCGTGTATTTTCCCATCGCTGGTTGGTCAGGTGCCCAGCTTAAAGCTTCTGAGCGCCAGCCCGCTGCGACTGTTTCCAGACGTCCTGGTGGGGACACAGGTCACCCTTGGATGTTGATCTGTGGGTAGTTGGACTACCCTCTGGTAAACCTACAAAAAGCTATTGAAAATGGCCATAGAAATAGTGAGTTTTCCCATAAAAACATGGTGATTTTCCATAGTTATGTTAGTTTACCAGAGGGTAGTTGGATTATTGGGATCTTCAAAGAATTTTCCATCCCAAATCCAGGATTTGATTTGGAGATGTTGACAGATATCCTGGTTTTCTGTGGAAGATATTGTGGATGGAAGAAATCCGATAAACCACCAAAAGGATGATCGACACCAAAGCAAAATAATGGGATGTGTATGACGGATCAACTGGTGCGGGATTTATTCCATGCACATTAACTTTAGTTTATTGTCTATTGTAGATGAAATAGACATGACATATCTATAGTCAAAGGAATTTATAAACCTATGAGGTTGGTGATTTGAAGGTGTCCACAGTCATGGGGATACCCCCTTGCATCATTCAAGATATTCAAGTCTTTAGATCAGTGTCGTATTGGTCGCAACGCCATGGTGATTTGCGGATCCCCCAGGCAGATGCCTCGGACGTGTTGCTGGGAGCCAACCCGTGCCATGCCTCAGTGGCTGATGACCCTGGTAAGTCCCCTAGCTGAAGCTATCCAAAAAATGAGGAAAAGATATGGGTGCTGTCAACCTACCAAGTGGGATGCACATCCAACTATTGCATATGATGGCTAGTCCCGCTAAAAGTTGTTCTTAATGGAAGCAGAATGTCATGTTGCATCCCCATACTTAAATGTGATCCATTCTGTCGGCATAAAGCAAGCTGATCAGGGCGAAAGAACCAAACGCCACATGTTTGGGTCTCGACTCTTGGATGGGCCAACCCAAATAGAGGCCCCTAGATCTCCAGGAAAAGAGCTCACCAGCCAGCCGTGGTCATTGGGTTCTAAGCTGTGGTGGCTTTGGTGGTTCTAGAAACGCCATGAAGCCAGCTTTACGATTCAACATGATTGGAAAATCTTGGAAAATCCCTATCCTTATGCTCTAGGGAAACAGTCTTGAAACCAACAAGGGTTAGTGATGGCAGCTATTTTTTTCTCATATCTTTTCTACTTGACCAGACGGTATCAGCCCTGTGCTGCGTTGAGGTTGGAAGTTCAGGCAGTGGTCAACTGCGCCTTGGATGATTGGATCTTCAAGGCGCCTTGCCCCGTAAAGATTGGCATTGAAAGTGACCGTTTTGATATCCTTACCCAAAAAACACGTTGAGGAGTTTTGAACAGGGTGTTCCATAGTTATTCAACGCAGGCGATTAAGCAACAGTAGCGTAGGAGAATCATGACTAATGGGATGTCAACAGCAATGAACAAGGATAACGTCAACCTGGGATTAATAAACCATGGTTTACTAACTAGGGGGGAACTCCCCAAAAATACTGGGAATTTGACGCTTAAATGGTACCCCCTTTGTTCATTCAGGGTTAACACTGTATCACCCATCATTGGAAACCCCCCGCCTGCTAGGTGGGGGATGCTTACAATAACGGATCAGTTCCTGCAGTGATATGAAACCAATAATTTACCTGCAGGGATTCATATTTTACATTTTGTTTATTGTTCGAAGCAGATTTTTGTAGATCATATTAGATATTATATGTGCCATGGTCACAACATGGGCTGTTTTATACATTTGGGGATGGTCATGAATACATTAATAGGGATTTATATATCCACAAAAAGGATTCCCAATATGGGATGGATGACCATAAGCCATATATACCATGTGTTGATCACGGCACATATATTAGATATATGTAATCATCCTAAAGTAATTCGATAGAATATGGGAGTTGCAAAGACATTCCCGTTTTAGTGAAGATTCTGTGACATTTCCATTTTCTCGGATGAGTATATATTATAGATTTTCCCAATATCCATTATGATCCCAATATCAATCCATGACCATATTCAAACCATATCAAACATACATTTTCTGGTGGCAACTCCAACTCACGATAAACATGGTGGCATATCTATCATCCTAACAGGACATATATCTGGTATATACTGTATACATATATATATACACGTATAGTCAGTCTATATATTGACAGTCATCATCATTATCATCACCATTATCATCATCAACATCATCATCATCATCATCATCATCATCATCAAGATCTATATCTATATGTCCTCACAACGACTGTGCCAGATGCGGCCATGGCCCAGCGAGCAGGCGGCAGTTGAGCGCTGGCAGGTGAGAACGGGAGGGAGGCGCTGGGGAAATCGTGGTAAAACATGCACCGTTATGGAAATGGTGGCTTTATGGTACTTAATGGGACTTTAATGGGATTGAATAGGAATTTAATGGGATTTCATGGGATTTAATAGTGATTAAACTGGGATTTAATGGGAATTTAGTGGGGATTTCATAGAGAATATAATGGAAACTATGATTATCAAGCATGGCCATTGGATACCCCCCAAATTAGCCATGGAAGGTTTATAGCTGCGAAAATCATCTACTGTATGAATAGGGAGTTTCCATTGCCATGTTTGCTTATCGAATGGTCCTCAGGGGTTCTTACACTACCTGATGTTGGAAATTCCTATGGGAATCTTCATGGGTTTATCGATGCAACGATGGAAATCGATCGCTCAATATTCAACAACCATCGTGGGAATGGCGAATCATGTCACCATCCATTTTTTGGGTCACCTTTTGGAGGCTTCTGTCCCCATGATGGAGAGCAGGATTTTACTGGACATATGCTGAGAAAAAACCAGGAGAATATCAGGATCTAACCAGCTACCCGGATTTAACGAGCAAATATTGGGATTTGGTCGGATTCAAGTCATGAATTTAAGCTAGCAATGATTGGGATTTCACAACACAATCAGGATCAGGATTGTAGCATTCAATATGAGATGTGATCAACTTAGCGTAAACACTGTGGATGAATTGTGGGCGTGGTCCGCATGGCAATTGGAAATCATCCATTCCTGCTGGGAAACTCATAGCTACCTATCATGTTCCAGGCAACCTGGTTACTTCTTTCATGTATTGCATTGGTATAACCCACGGTTTCTGGTGAAGATGTTCCCTTCAACCATCAAGCCTGACTAACAGGATCATCCAAGCAACTCTCGGTCATAACAACCCCCCCATATCATTGTGTAGATTCTCTATACGCAGTACATGCTTGTTGAGATACCACTACTATGTTTTCTTGTTTGGGAACTGCAGGATATTCAAGCTGCTTGATGACTTTACCGTTTACCCCACTTAAAAAATGTAGTTTATCATCCCAGTTAGCAATGTTGATTAGTGGACTAACGGTAGTTTCCCTACTTAAAGCCAGTCATATAACTTAGTTGCTGAGTGGAACGAACTACCAGGAGAACATGGTGAAGGGAGAATCGAGTAGTCACCCCTCTACACCTTTATTTATTGAGAATTTATTTGCATAGGATTTTAAACCAACTTATATGTTCAAACATAAACCTGGCTTAGACCTTTTCACCACTTAACAAGTTGCAATGGAATATCTATTATCATCTATTCTCATCTATTATTATCTATTATCATCTATTTTCTACATCTATTATCATCTATTTTCTACATCTATCTATACGTTATAAGCCAATCCTCATGTTGACAGCTCAGCTTCTTGAGCAACATCGACATCTGCAGGACGTGGAGACATCTCTCCGCGCCCTGCCTTCGCGCAACGGTGATGCATTCGTGGGGGAGGTCTGCGGCTGTAGGCAACGGCGCCGGGTGGAGTATAGCAGTGGAACTGGTCTGTGATAGAGAATAGTTCTTTGTTCTTTGATACGTCCTAAAAAGCAAAGTATATATACATTGAAAATAAATGTATGTAGTTAATTCACGTTAATTCAGCAATAAAAGGTATAGTTGAGTCATTTGCACTCTTGGGAAAGCATTGCTGAGCCATGCACAGTGCACAGCTAGAGGATCAAAGTTAATCTGAAACAAGCAATGCAGGAGAATGAAAACTAGGTAGAATAAGTTGGGAGCCTTTTGCACACAGCATGTCTATATTATATTATTTAGATTTATTTAGCATGTGCGTATTTACTTCTGATTGTGGCCATTCATTTGTTCCAGCAGCCTTTGTATTCCAAGTCTATTTCTGACCCTACTTTCTATTGGTATTGCCAAGGACATTTTTTCCCCGGGATCGCAAGAGATAAGATCATTTTTTTGAAAAAGAATGGACTAGGACAAGTTTAGATCACATCTACTGGTAGAAGCGCAAGAAGTTTACAATGTCGTGGCTGCTTTTCAAGATCAGATCGGGCCTGATCATCCGTTTGATTTGGCTGCCTGGACAGGGCTGAGCCTGGACAGGCCGGGTTTTTCTTGGCGCAACTTGTGGGTTTCTTCAGCATGTCGCGGTGTCGCAGCAGATGCTCCGGTCAAAGAACAGCTTTCCCACCTTGCCACAGGACATGCAAGGCTACGTAGTGCCTCCAGCAATGTTCAGCTCCTTGCCAGTCGATGTGGACCCAAAGTCAATCTATATTATTGACCAGCACATTCCTCGAGAGAAGTTCGGCCATTGATGGAATTTGTGTCAGCCATTGGAAGCTCGTCAACAGCAAGAGCTAAGATTTCCAGATTGTCTAACCTAGTGCCCCAGCGGCGCTGCTCCTAGATCAGCTACCAAAACTGAAAATCGTTGAACTCAGAGTTTCATCTCGGCCCCCACTTCCTAAACTTCTGTCCTAATACATTCTAATACCATTTAGATCATCTTAGCATTCACACTTTCAGGGTCTCCCAAACTGCAAATCCCCATTCCCACAAGCAGAACCCAGTCCCATCAGAATCCACCTGTGTTGTCAGGAAAGTGGCCCTGCAACCAGGGGTCCCTGGGGTCCCTTTCATTGAGGTTCCTCAGATTACTATAGATCATTCATTCCTCCCTCGGGCAATCATGAAGTTTGCATCATCGATTCAGTAGCTGAGATTTCTCGTGCGGACCTCAACTTTGGATCGAAAAGAACTATAGATGTCGAATATATAGATCAATTTTTGGGCCAACTCCCCAAATTCAGAAGATACTTATGGGATATGGCTATGGAGATCCATGGCTTCATAGGGATCAATGGCCACATCCGATGACTCTGGGGTTGGCTCGGACGTAGTCCCAAACCGCAGATGGTTTTGTTGATCACGATTTCAACGTGGGGGAATGATCCGATGGTATGATGAAGCAACACTGGAAAATGGTGATAAATATATATATATATATACAGTTATATACCCTCTGGTGAACTAACATAGCAATGGAAAATCACCATGTTTAATGGGAAAATCCACTATAAATGGCTATTTTCAATTGCTATAGATTATGATTTATCATGGTTTATCACCATTTTGCCATGATCATCATCATAAATATATTTTACCATTGGAAAATGGTGATAAACCATGATAAATCAAAAACAAATCATGATTTCAACTTGGGATCATCAACCAGTTTCCATCAGTTTCCGGCTTTGTCGCACTAAATGTCGCATGCCTCATTTGATCCACTGGTGAAAAAAACATGGTTCCAGTGGATGGCCAAAAGCATCGATGCTCAGATATTGCGCGCTGCCGGCGCGAGACCGCGATCGATCAGAAGCCATCATCATTGATGGGGAGGCGAGGAGGAAGCGACCAAGCGAACTCGCCAGGAGTCAGGAAAAACCTGTCCAGTTTAGGAATGCGATGTCAACCGCGGATGTTTCACCCTGGTTGACTAACTACAGTAACTACAGCTTTCTCATGTTTTATCTTGAAATTAGTGATGTCATTTGCTACTGAAATGGCACATCCAGGGTTTATTTATCCGAGGTTGGCATTACATGCTGATTCCTGTTGTGGACCTGCCTACAGGAAACAATACATGGAAACCTCAACTCGGGTGTGCGTCAAGTCATTGTTTGAACCACAAAATGAGTGATTTGCACTTGCAAATTGCCACACTCCGTCGTTCACAGGAAACTTAAACATTTCAGTTTGGTCAATATTTTATATTCAATTACTTCAACATTTGGGTCTTAACATATCAACATCAAAGTCTTACATGTAAATCTATGTAAATCTATAATTTTTGCAGTATCCCCCAGTTCTGGATCATCCTGGAAAAGGTCTAAATCCCTCTGTCTGTTATGCTTGCTGTCCCAGATCCCCGGCAGGTGGCGGTCAAGGGCCTGGAAGCGTACAACATGGGTGCGGATCATCCCAGATGACATGGGGATAACAACCAGGATGTTATCCACTGGTCTGATGATCAGCACAGTAAAAAACTGAAAAAAAGGCCTTTAACTCCTCCAAAAAAAATGGTTGTTCATATCATTTAAATTTGGTTTTCTAGCCAGTAATAACTGGCTATAGGGCTTTAACTGCAGGGTTCTGGTTTCACCAGTTGTTCCTGGTATACCGAGCCAAGAACTGCAGTGGGAAGTGGGTGATCCCGAAGGCACAGATTGAGAATATCCCAATGATTACAGAAATGTCCAGGTTGACATATTCATATTGATAATCTGAGACACCCATATGGACATATGATAGCTCTATTGGTGAATCAAAATGAAATTATATAGAAGCTTCAGGTGCTAAGATTTTTTAATGTTTATTACACGGGTGGCCAAGCTATACGCCAATATATTTCATAGATGCGAAGTTCAGGACTCATCCAAGTCGCGACTTCTTGGTATGTGAGGAACCAAAAAAAAACAACAGGCCAGGGTGGTTGTTAAAGCTGTGAATATGGCCAACTCTTCACCATCACCGCCACCACCACCACCATTATCATCACCATCATCATTTGCATTGTCATCATCACAATATTCATCATTATTACCATCATTATCACTACCACTATTATCAATGTGATCATGTTTATCATCATTGTCAGTCCTAAGGTGTTCATTGTCATCTTTATCATCATCATTTATAGTTGATTTACCTTTTTAAAGATGGTGATTTTCTATAGCGATGTTAGTTTACTAGAGGGTATATCCCATTATCATCCCATTATTCACCAATGTTAAGCCTTTGTTAAACCAACATTATTCATTATTCACCATTTTTTGCCATATTTTCCCAACATTCTCCCAATATAAACCATAGTATCATCATTTAAGATGAACCATGTCACCCACCGTCCTAGGTGTTCACTTCCCGGCGTCCTGCGACTTCATCCAAGAGCAGCTGGATGCAGGTGCCAAGTTTTTGATTTGGACCATAAAAAAGATGGGGATTGGAGAGTGGAAGCAACAAAAATAGATTGGACACATGGTAATAGAGAAATAATAGGGAAATCATAGGAAAAACAAAGGGACATATGATGTATTAGACTAAACTAGGAAAAAACAACTGACAAAACATGAAAAAACACATGACTAAACCACCCAAAAAACGATTTGACCAAGAAACATCGAATTCAACAGCAGCAACAGTGGTGATTTAGCCAGGAAAAAAAGACGGGTTGGGCCAATAAACGATTGGGACTAAACCAACAAGCCTGACTGTTGCAGGGTGTTTCTCTAGTTTGGCCCATAGTCGATTGTAAGCCCACATGGTTTTCTGCCGGAATGAGAGCTTGGCAAACCTGGTGCCCACATGGGTTAGGCCTTCACCTCAAATCCTAATTCAAAATCCATGTCTAGTATCTATGTGAGGCTCTTGTAATCAAACCATGTGGCGGTAAATATGCATATTTACATATGTATGTGAATAATTGTAAATAAATATATGGTGGGTTCTCAAAGTAGGGATCCCCAAGTCACCATCATAGTTGTCAACTCTAAGTCATGGTCTAATAACTTGGATGATGCAAGGGGGTACCCCCCATGACCTTGGAAACCTTCATATACTGGTATATACCTTCTGGTTATTTAACATAGCCATGGAGAATGACCCATTTACAGATGGTTTACCCATTTAAAATGGGGGGTTTTCCATAGCTATGTTAGTTTACCAGAGGGTATATATATATGTATGTATATATATATATGTGTGTGTGTCTCTCAACTTGAATGATTGTTGAACCTATAATTAGCCATGCAATTGCTATATTTGGGATATTTACTTGACCTCTACAGTATATATATATATATATATTGATATTAACCTCTATCAACTACAATATTGTGGTATATCAATTATCTTACCCTCTGGTAAAGTAACCAAGCTATCGAAAATTGCCATTTAGTTCGTTGATTTACCCAAGAAAAAAATGTGATTTTCCATAGTTTTGTGTATGCTTACCAGAGGGTAAGCCCACTGATATACCCATTCTATTCCAGTTATGATTTGATGAACTAGATCCCCCAAAAATACATCATCATCCTACTATTGGTGGATTTTTCTCACTATAATCCATTCATATCCCATGGATTTTCCCATCAAAAACCATAGGTAAATAAACAGTTCGACCCTGAACATAGCCAATGTTTAATGGAAACATCACGTCTTCCAACCCAAGATCCAACTGCCAGGGTCGTCATGTTAATTTACCAGAGGGTAAACCATAGGTAATAGGTATAGCCGATGGAAATCCCAGAGATGCCCATGGGTGTCCAGGTCGCCGGGTGCTCATTCATTGCCTCCGAGGGGAGAATCGCCAGGGCCCAAACGATCGATGGGGGGTTGGTTCAAACGAACGACACGAAGTGGCGGAGATGATTTAACCTTAATGGGATTTATAGTGATTTAATGGGATTTATAGTGATTTAATGGGATTTATAGTGATTTAATGGGATTTATAGTGATTTAATGGGATTTATAGTGATTTAATGGGATTTATAGTGATTTA
>Ga0126342_10012083_pt1 | contig 15420 bp, 14 predicted proteins | sample Cyp1metagenome_FD_92528 | JGI IMG/M metagenome (GOLD analysis project Ga0126342, IMG submission 92528) | Coral microbial communities from Lord Howe Island, Old Settlement Bay, Australia - Cyphastrea 1 metagenome | ecosystem: Host-associated > Invertebrates > Cnidaria > Coral ...
AGTAGTATTTATATAATATATATTTATAATGTATGTATATACATATCATATGTTAATTGTTCATAATTATAGCGACGGACAATCACTTAGCACGTTCTAAGTGTTGATTATAGCGACGGACAAGCACTTAGCACGTTCTAAGTGTTGGTTTTACGTTCTAAGTGTTGAATTGGCCTCCCTACGTTCTAGGTGATGGTTTTACGTTCTAAGTGATAAATTTTCCTACATTCTAAGTGATGCGATTTTTTTACGTTCTAAGTGCAAAAATTAAATTTTGGGAAAAAATAATACATTCTAAGTGATTGTCCGTCGCTATAGGTATGTTTAGGGTTTGTTTGGGGTAAGTTTCAGATTTGAGGTTTTTAAGGGTTTACTTAAAGTTGTTGTTGTCTTTTGGGGGCGGTGGTGTGGGGTTTATTTAGGGTTGGTTTAGGGTGTATTTATATTATGCATCTTGGTGTCTGTTTAGGGTTGAGAAACCCCCCAAAAAAAAAAGCAGAAAACAGCGGAGAAGCAGAATAAAAAGCAAAGAAGCAGAGAAGCAGGGAAAGGAAGAAAAGCAGAAAAGCAACAAGCAGAGAAGCAGAGAAGCAAAGAAGCATAAAAGCAGAAGCAGGGAAAAGCAGCAAAGCAAAAAGCAAAGAAGCAGGGAAACAGAAATCCAAAAACAACAAAAAAACGGGAAAACATAATAATTCCCAAAGAAATCGCCCTCCTATTATTGGTAATAGTATCATTATATATATATCATATCCACCATATCCGTCTCAGTCTCGCTTTCAAGAAAATGGAATTAAATATATAAACTCCACCTCAGATATCCTCTCGGGTCTCTCCCAATCTTAAAAAATCGGTGCAGGCCCGAAACAAAAGTCCCATGGCCAAGGGTCTGCTCCAACCAAATAGGCCACGGAAAAAGCGAGGTTTTGAATCTATCTACGTTTGAAATATTTGAGGATGGGTGCTTGCTGCAATCCCCGGATTTCCTCGAAAGTTCTGTGGTCTTGGCGTCTTGACAAGTCCCGACAAGGCCTGAGCATCACCAGGCACGTCACCAAGGTCTGTTGCCTCATGGGTTCAGTGTCACCAGCAGCCAAAGATTCTCATCCAGCGCGTGTGGCAACAAAACCGAAGCGCGGAGAAGGACCTTGGATCAGAGAAACGAAAAATGGCGTGGCCCTCGTTTGATGGCCATCAAACGGGGTCCACAAAGATGCCTTTTTTTAATCCACATCATTCCACATCCATTTCACCAGAAATGAATCCTGGCCCGCGTAAGGAAGCTGCGACACTGCCATGGCTCACTCCAGGGTTCCAGTGGCAGAGCCCCTTCACTGGGGCACCGGCTGTGAGGAAAACCACCGCTGGGAAGGTCAGCATCAACAAGCTACGCAGCTCCAAACTGATAACCCTCCTGTGACGTGGCAGCCAGCCAGCCAAGCCTGCCCACTCAAAAAAAGAGAAAAAAATGACTTTGTAACTCAAATAGATCTTCATAGATCTTCAATATCTTTACTTTAAAGATCATCTTTGATGGGGCCTAGCGGATTAGCCTTGGATGACTTGCGGTGCGGGGATCACGTGCCCTCCCATGCAGACTGGCTCCTCTCATACAGCGACAGCACCAGTGTCACCATGGCGCCTCAGGGATGTGGCAACTGCCATGCCAAGATGGCTGAGACCTTACACCCATCCGCAAAAATTTGGGCTAAAACCATGTAACATCATCAGCACATGGAACCACCATTGCAAAATCTGTCACTTTGGAAATGTTTGGAAGGAGATAAAAAGGAGATGCAGTCTGCAGATGTCTGCAGAGCTTCTGTAATTCTGACTGGTGGAAGCTTGCAATGCCCATCAATGCCCCATCGAATCCGCCGCTGATTCTGTGCCAAAGAGCAAGCCCAGGCGACTGCAAAGTTGCCCGAGAAGAAGAACCTGGGCGCCCAGATCTCCAGATCATCGAAGAGGGTGATAGGATGGCAAGGGCCAAGGGTACCAAAACATTGTGGAGTGGCCCAGTCTAAAGGGTATGATTTGGCATCATTGTATAGGATTGTTTTTGGGGCATTGTAGGGCTGACATGCCCTTTAGCCATCATGCACTGGATGCGCCTTTGCGCATTCACATTATACAAGCAGAATTTATCGCAGAGGGGTGCTAGGTGACCCATGGTGACCTACCTTCGCCACTGCTGAGATTCCACACTCTGGCCAGGCATCATATCGACTGCACAACTCTTCCCACCACGCCTGAGACCGCGGCTGGATCTCCAGATCTGCCAGTCTTCAGCGAAAGGGGCAGGTACCAACACTATCAGCCTATAAAAATCTGCGCCTGGCTGCCCACGAGCAAATGCAAAGATACCTTGGAACATCTTGGAACCAACTTGATCAACTTGGAACTGCTGATTACACCTGACAGCGACTGCCATCACCAGCTGACGCCATGAGACCGGAAGATTGAAGATGCCAGGGACCAGGAACGCATCCACACGATGCATCTGACCACTCTGGACCCAGCAGTTCAGGATAAAGGCCTGCAGCCAGCAGTTGGCCCTATCCAATCTAAGTGGCCTGAAGCGACGTAAGCGACGTGGAGCTAGCCAGTCATGCAAAGATGTTGGTAGAACTCGGTAGAACATGGACATCAGTCGGACTTCCGACCCTTTTGAACAAATGCCAACATTGTGGATTGGTGCACCATGTGGAATTTTCAGCCACCAGGAGATGACTTTGGGTGACACCTGATGTGCCACCAGCAGCAGGGTGACCCCTCCAGCAATGGGATCCAAGATGGCTAGCTCTGGCCACACAGCACGAGCGGCTTGATACGCCAACACCTCCGGGCTCGGCTACGCAGAGGGATCAAAGGGGATGGATGGGGTATGATGGGGTTGTGTGGCCACCACTGAGCATGCAACCATGTAGAATGCAGCTGCATTCCTAGGATATTCTGAGGGGAAAGGGCGTTGCAGAACTCCAAGTGAAGCTAAGGATCCCTGAAGGAAATCTATTTACCACCAATGCTTTGCCAAAGTAAAGTGCGAACGAGCTCAAACAGCTCTAAAAAAAATGTCAAGAAACCGTAGCGCATCACGCCAAAACAGGTGGCTCAAATTTGCTTGCCTAAGCATGCCCAAGGCCAATGTGTTTTTGGGGTAAGGCGGCCAAGCTTCAAGAACCCGCCAGTCTTCACATCGCCCTTTTTTCCAAACCCCAGGAGTTTCAGCACATCGCTGCGCCTGAAGCCATGAAAACAACATCAGACAGGCAGGCATTGTCTACATTCTACATCACACCGCGAGAGTTGGTATCCCCACATATCCCCACTGGGTTGTTCATGTGGATCATTTATCCGGAGCTGATGTATCCATAGTGTCAAACCTGTCAATAGAAAAGGGTGTAGATTAGTTTTTGGACTTTTTTTTGCCTCAGGTTTTGGATTCTTTTTGGCGTTCTTTCCCGGTACCATTTGCCTTGTATTTGCAACAGTTTGGAACTAGAACCTGTCATTTTGCATGGTATTTGCTACATTTTGGCATGGTCACTTTGCATTTTGCATGGCATTTGCTACATTTGGCCATGTTCGCCTTCCATTTTGCATGGTATTTGTCACATTTTGGCATTTCAACCTCATTTGCATGGTATTTGCTACATTTTGGTACTTCAAACGTTCATGTGGGTCTCTTGAGGGTTCTTTAGGCTTTCATTTAGGGTTTCATTTAAGGTTTCATTTAGGGTTTCATTTAGGGTTTTGTTTAGGGCTTCATTTGTGGTTTCATTTAGGTTGTCATTTAGGGTTTCTTTAGGGTGTCATTTAGGGTTTCATTTAGGGTTTCTTTACGGTTTCATTTAGGGTTTCATTTAGGATTTCTTTAGGGTTTCAATTTAAGGTTTCATTCAGGAGTTCATTTAAGATTTCTTTAGGATTCCATTCCAGGGTTTCTTCTCAGGATTTCTTTTCACGATTTCAAAACGTTCAAGTGGGTTCCTTTAGGGTTCCTTTAGGGTTTCATTTAGGTTGTCATTTAGGGTTTCTTTAGGGTGTCTTTAGTGTTTTATTTAGGGTTTCATTTAGGGTTTCTTTAGGGTGTCAATTTAGGGTTTCAGCAAAGGTGTCAGTTAAGGTTTCATTTAGTTGTTTTTTTTCAGAGTGTTATTTAGTGTTTCTTTGGGATTTCATTTAGGGTGTCATTTAAAGTTTCTTTAGGTTTGCATTTATGGTTTCTTTAGGATTAATTTATGGTTTCTTTGGGGTTCATTTATGGTTTCTTTAGGGCCTTTAGGGTTCATATGGGTTCATTTAGGGCCTCTCTAGGGTTTCATTTAGGACACAGAAGTACAAAAGCTGAGAAGCAGGGAAAACAGAGAAGCAGAAAAGCAAAGAAGCAGGAAAAGCAAAAAGCAAATAAGCAAAGAAGCAGGAAAAGAAGAGAAGCAGGGAAGCAGGGAAAGCAAAAAGCAGAAAAGCAGAGAAGCAGGAAAGGCAGGAAAAGCAGAGAAGCAATGTAAGCAGAAAAGCAGAAACGCAGAAAATCAGAGAAATAGGAAAGCATAGAACCAGGAACAAAAAAAAACAAAACCTGCCGCGAAAAAAAAAAAAATCCAAACATAAATAGCCCTCCAATAGAAAATCCCGTCATTTGCAGCTGAAGTTCCCTTTCAAAAAACGGATGAAAGAAACAACAACGAAAAAATACATTGAAGTGCATGAGTATATGAGTGGGAACATATTAACACCACGATTCAACAAAAACCTCGAGTAAGACCATCCAAAAATTGATCAATCGTGGCCATTGCCATTGCCATCTGCCGCTCTTCGGATCTCCTAAGGCCCCCAACGATCCCAGGAGGCTTGGCTGGAGACCACTGAGGGCATTCAAAACTCCAGCCGCCAGGGCCAGAAACTTCATCTGGTGTCCCATCAACCCGAGTGGATTGGGAAACCTTGCAGGAAAACATAGGAAAACCCCATATGTTTGATGGTAAAAACACGGGCTTCCTGCAGATCTTCCCTTAAACTCATCCAATGAATCAAACGAGCTAGTGAGTCAACCACCAAAAATTTAGATCGTTTCAGCAGCAAGATATATGGAAGTGAAAAAGAAGGGGGATGATGGGGATGTAAAGCCAATCTGTTGATGGAGATTACAAGCCGAAAAGAAAACCAGAAACCTACATAACATGTGGAATTCACTGTGGCATGATGCTTTTGAGTTCATGGAATCGGTGAAAACTGGATAGGGTGGTATGGCCATGTATGGCCAGTGTAGTTCAATTGATACCTAAGGAGGTAGTGTATTGTCAAGATCCTGGCACCCTGGTGAACACCAAAATAGCTGGTACAGCTGTTCATCCCCCATAGATATGATATGATTGATGTGATACTGTAAGCTGCCGTTTTAGGTGTTTTACTGAAACATCCCCTGCTCAAAAACGACATGTGCGCAAGGGCCTCCAAGGGAAGTGTGGGAGCCTAGGGTCCATGGTCGGTTTGCGCCAGCTCAAAGCGAGATATGCTAAGCAGTCCATTAGTTTGAGGCCAAAGGGAAGGGGACGAAAGCCAGGTGGGTGAGGAGGGGTGTGTATTGAGAGAATATGCGGCGCGACCTTTTCAGTGTCATTTTTTGAACTGTATACAAATAACCCCAATCTTAGAATCTGGTAACTTAGGTCAGGTGCATACATGATATACATGCATCGAGCAAGATATGCTCGGGAATCTTAAGATGCGCATCTTCCATTCCCCGCGGAGACCGGGTCATGTTTTCATGCAGACCTCTTGAGGAAATGGAATGCAAACATTACATTGCATTGCATTACGTTACATTGCATTAGGTTAGATTAGATTAGATTTACGTTGCACTACAATTAGGTTACATTACATTAGATTAGACTGGATTGCATTAGATTAGATTCCACTACATTAGATTACATTAGATTCAATTGCATTGCATTACATTCAGAACACTTACGGTGAATATCATCTTGTATATGTGTGTGTGTGTGTGGGTATGCGAACCTGTGGTCACAGATGAAACCCAGCGGGATGGACTCAGCGAGGGAATTGGGAGGGGGGTCACAATTCGACATGATTCATCATATCCATTCATATCCAACAACGGGGCCCAAAAACCAGTTCGACATGAAAGATCATGGAAGCTGCCGCATCCTGTCTGCCCCCCATTCATTGCTAAAGCAAATCCAACTCCAGCTAGCAAGCTAGCTTTCGGGATATACCGATATACCGTACCATTACTGAGTGATCTTAAGGGATATATATATATATAAATGATATAAATTGATATCAGTATATATCAGTGATATGCTTCAAATGCTCTGACAAAACCATTGGCAAAAACAGGCACCAAGGCCGGCACCCAGCTATTCCCGTTGAGAATCATGAGATCCGCCATGGAGGTATCCAGCAGAACTGCAGCGCCTGCACTTTTTGGTGGATTTTTTGTGGCTGTACAGGGGCTACCCTCTGGTAAACTAACATAACTATGGAAAATCACCATTTTCAATGGGTAAATCAGCTATAAATGGCCATTTTCAATAGTCATGTTAAATTACCAGAGGCTATGCTATGCTACGCCTGCCATTCAGAAACTGTTTCTTGCTGCATCCATCTGCATCCCATCTGGGGCCTAATGCCAGATAGACGGCACCACTGATCGCATGGACCTAAGATTCATTTGGCATTGAAAATCACATGGCTTCACGGGTGGACCATGGAACACATAGGGCCATAGGGATGGATAGGGAGCATGGGTGGCTGATGGTGGCTGATGGTGGCTGGGATCTGGGCGTGCGCCAGATCGGCAGAAGTCCACATGCGATTGATGGATTGGATCTTCCAGATCTTTTGCCAGGCTTCTACCTCGCGCCCAGATGCCCGGAAGCAGATGACCACCACAGGCTGAAAAACCAAATGTTCAAAGCGAAAAAATTGACAAAGCTAAGGAAGCTTTGTCATAAATTATTCACCAAAAGCCAAGCCCTGAACCAATCAAGGTAGCTGATGGTATTTGATGGTATTTGATAGTATTTGGGGTTGCTCCCATGGTTTTGAGGCTGGGCCTGCGGTTCTGAGACGACAGGGACCTCTGGTCCACCAATCGCAGCCCCTTCCTGCGAGCCAAACCACAAAATACGGAAGCCGTGAGCCTTAAAGCATTCTTAAAGCTACCATCAAATCCTGCAAGTCTAGAAGCAAGCAGAAGCAAGAGATCAGCAATTGTAAACACCCGGGGCTCATACCCCACCTCAAGACAAGATGCTCATCAAAAAAGCAAAGTCATGCAAAGTCATGAACAGTCTCACAAATTAAATCCAGCAGCCAGTCATCCCAGTCCTTCTGGGTGAGTGGCCGGCATCGATGAGCCCAATGCTCCTGGCGCGATGATGACTCAAGTGAGTTTCCAGCAGGATCTGATGTGATAGAATACGTAAATGAAGGCAACAAATCAATCTAATCAATCTACGTGGTATGGGCAAAGCTCTCGTCGCAGAAGCTAGCTGATGGTTTTGTTTTCCCTACCATTCCTGCAGGACAGCGCTCTTAAGGCGATCCAGACTTTGGTGCCAGTTGTGCCGCTTCCCTCGGATCCCTCTCACTTAGTGCCTCTTGAGCCTTGCCATAGGTGACCCCTCCAAGGATGGCGACCAACGCACCCATAACCTGCACGACATTGAGGGACATGAAGATGGCCTCTATGCCGATGATCAAGAACTTGTTCACGTTGATCAGGACCAAGAAACTGGTGGCACTGATGAGACTTTGGCACCAAATACCTGTGAAGCTGATGCCCACGCCCACGATGCAACTGGCGAAGATCCATATGACGCTGAGGCCTTGGAGGTTAGACAGTTGGGGTAAAGTCTCCCACTCGTGGGTGATGTGAGCGCAGAAGAGCACAGTAACCAGGCCGAAGAAATTGTTCAGCAAGGTAACCCCAGCCTTGGAGATGTCCACGGGGTGCTGATCCTTCGCCAACATCAAGCGCTGCAGCAGCCGATCGCCCACAGCCAGAAACGTGTTGATCAACGCCCAGCCCAGCCCAACGAAGTGTTCCTGGGGCATCGTTGAGACGTACAGCGTGGCTCCTACCAGCATCATGAAAATGGAGACCAACATGGCAGCATTCACCTGTATCGGGTGAGGGTAAATGCTTTCCACCACGAGGCTGGCAATGGGAGACAGGCATCGCAGAACCACCAACAGCGACATGGATGCATGCTTCAGTGACAGCATTGAGGTGAGCAACACGCCGCTGAAAAACGGCGTCACCATGGACCAGCGCAGCACGTCGTTGATTGATCCAAAGTGAATCCACTTCCAAGCAAAACAAAGCAGGACCAGGCAGCAGTATCCCATCTGCAGAGCAACCAGGACGCATACTGCAGGGAAATGCACCACAGCCAGCTTGTTGAAAACGATCATCCCGACAGAGCACATGCACCAGCTGCTGACACTGAGGAGCATTTCCGATACTTCCCTGTCGTCTCGACTCGTAGGACTCCCCAAAGCCTTGGCACTAGGACTCCCTAAACCCTTGGTAGTAGGACTCCCCGAAGCCATGGCACCTAAGGACACCTAAGGTAGTAAGTAGTAAAATATATGAAGAATGCTACGGTTTGAATAAATGAGACGGGGCTTGCGCCAAACTGGCAGCGGAGATATATATATATACACAATAGTGCACACACACAGTTACACGCGTGTTTATTTCAAGTTTGCTTCTGTAGGTGTTTCTTTTGACTCACAGCCATCAGCCATCCACGACTGGATCCAAGTCGAGGTGTACTGTCCTGGATCTCGGCCAAGGTCAAGTCCGCCTTGTTGAGGCACTTCTCCAGCTCCTGACCGCAAGACAGCACGTATCAAAATCGGCTCATATATCAATATACCCTCTGGTAAACTCACATAGCTATTCAAAATGGCCATTTATAGTTGATTTACCCCTCAAAAGTGCTGATCTTCCATAGTTATGTTAGTTTACCAGAGGGATAATAATTGTGTCAATAGTTGGAGAGTCCCTTGAGGATTTTCATCGATTTTCCCATGATCCTCCCACTTAAACTCCTCGAAGGTGTAGAGCTTTCCATCCCACGGGTTGAAGCGACGCCTCATCGCCGATGGAGGCTGTGGCACTGTGGCATCGCCTCGTCTCTGAGGCTTTGGCTCGTTGGGATTTTCGGCAGTGCTTTGAACCTCAGTGCTGACATGTGCTGACGACTGCAAGGCTGAAAGGTAAAGTAAAATGTACTAATGTTGTAAAATGTTGTAAACTAACGTAAACTGGGTAAACAGGCTCATGTCAGTAGACATCAGTAAAAATCAGCCGTGCCGAACTCTGAGAAAAATGTGCAGCCCTACGGTAGCTCTGCGCCGTTGCTCCTTCTGCAAGCCTTCAACAGCACGTTGCGTGAGCCTTGTGTTACCATGCCAGGTGATGGCAGTCCCGCATCTTCATGATCTTTATGGCTAATTGTGCTTAATGATGTGTAATGGCCTTAATTATATAACTTGAGTACCCTCTGGTTATGACTAACATAGCCATGGTATAGATGGCCCGTTTATAATATTTATAGATGGTTTACCTATTAAACATGGTGATTTTCCATGGCTATGTTAAATAACCAGAGGGTATATAACTTGAGTAAATGATCCAAAATTGAGGCACTGACTCCAAAGGAGTGCCCTCCGGCAGTACCAGCCAGTAGTCTTCCTCAACCCAACCTGGAGTCCGTCACAACTCACAGCGCTGCCAAGATCAGGAGAACTTGGGTGGTCAGGAATCACATGAAGCAGGATCCCTAGCAAAGACCGATTCATAATATTCATATATATATATATATATTCATACTGATGCTGATGATGGGGGTGATGAGAATATGATTCTTACAGTATTCTTATTCATACTATTCTTATTCTTCTGATGATGATTATGATGATATATGATGATGATGGTGTTTGACCTCTTCCCATTGCACACCTGCACCACCAAAGATCTCAAGGATGCCAGGGGTCGACAGAATGCCTGCCACCTCCATGCCAGACCAATGAATCAAGGCGTCTGAAAAAAAATTGCGCTCCCTCGTCCACATCCTCGGAAAACAACCTACAGTGCCCTTAATAATCCTTAATATCATTTTGGAAAGGCGATGAAAGGCGGGTCACGTGTTTCACAAATGATGCAGTTTTTGTCCAAAAAGCAGCTCAGTCAATGTCAAGTATCACGAAACGAGGACAATGAGCCCTGCACACCTGGGGGAAAAAATCAAAGACCTATATATCGTGTGTATATATATATATATGGACAACAAACCTCCTCCCATTGGTTGCATCCACCCATTTTATCTCACTCAAAGATTCTTTTTTTGTGTCTGCATCGTGGCCCCACACCTTCGGCTTTTCCATGTCCAGCTGTCGAAACTTCTGGTCGGCGCTCTCCAAGACTCTGCGGAGCGCACGCTCACTGATCCTGGAGCTCACGTCCCAACGGACACGGTTGGCCGTATCTTTGCGTGCCATCTGGGTCCAGATGGTAAATATATGTATATTAGAATATATATATATATATATATTATATATTATATATATTAATATGTTTATTATATATACTATATATATATTATATATACATAATTATATATATATTATATTATATATATATATGTGTGTGTGTTAGAATTATGGAGTCATCATGCAATGCACATGTTCTCGGTAATTCCAATTCTTCTCAGCTTTCTGGATCTGCAGTGTATTCCAGTTATTTTCTCATAACTTGATCTTCGTGTTTTCTTCGTTGTGGAGCAAGAGGAAAGAGCCACAACAGGCCACAACAGGCCACAACAGGCCACCCCACGGCCTGATGCACTGATCCAACAAACCGCTGGCTTCTAAATCAGAGAGCCTGCGAGGCGAAAGGTCACTGGCGATGATCTGGTACGAATTGGTTGCGCTGCAGTGATTTTTTTGAAGCCCAAACACATCCGACCATCCCAAACACCAGAAAAAATGTGAAAACATGGTAAACAAGATTGAGACATTTCAAAATATGTATTTCATGATATGTATATATATATATATCTGTGTGTGTATTATGTATCTCTCTCTCTCTCTATCGCTCTCTGCAACACGATTTAACTATGTTTGATTTCATATGTCCATACATTTCCATACATGTCCCATCACTGAATCACCAGGACCTACCATTGGTCAATATTGGTCAAAGTTGGTCGCCTCTCGAAGCCTTTCTGCATCAAGTCCTCGTGCATCTTCCACTTGGAAGGCGTGACCTTGGCCTCACATTTAACGTACATTTAACTCATTTAACCATCATTTACCATCCATAAGATGTGAAGGTTTCATAAGGTTTCTAGTTTCTAATACCCAAATAGACTGCAATAGACTCGGAGAATCTCAGAGATATAGTATTGACAGTATTGATATCTGTTGATATACTGGACATTAATGGATTACACTGGCCACATTTTTTTTGGGGATCATTATGGAGCATTCCACTATTCCCAAAGTAGAAAGTTGGAGATCCACAAATAGGATCAAATAGGATCAAATAGGATCGAATAGGATCAAATAGGATCAAATAGGATCAAATAGCTCAGGTTCATCTGAATAAGAATCCCAAGAACATCAAAAGCAGCTCAGCTATGCTCAGCTGAGACGTTTTGCCTCTCAAATGTCCTCACGTTTTCATGTGCCCATAGCCGGCGGCACCAGCCTCTGGCTGTTCTTTTTGATGTGCCCCCTGACAGAGAAAGAGTTCAGGGGCAGATTCAAAAGGGAAACCCTGCAACAAATGATTGGGGAAACCCTACGGGTACCTCTGGGTCTTGATTGATGACACGCCGTGCTGCAGCATCCTCTTGCAAACTTGGAGGTTAGACATATGCCCGCATCATGGAAAAGGCAACTTGCGCAGGATTTGCATGGGTCTGCCATGCCAGGACATCTCAGAACATTTTTTTAAAATAAGGGTGGCACTGTCCAGGCAGCTGTCAGACCCTGAAATGATGTCAAAATACTTGTTCGAACCAATCACAAGATGATTCGATTTTGCTCTTGGAGGGTTCCAGCTGGGGTACCAATGGCTATGACCCACACCCCCCGACCATATCACCTGCAATCCGATGGGCGTAGACACTGTGCCGCTGGCTGCTGCGGCCACGCCGTGACGTCCAGACTTGGGATGTCCAGCATGCGCCCGTCGCCGCACTTTGGAGCGAATGGCCTTGGCACAGCAGACGCATCTTATCTTGCTGCAGTGGCCTCACCAGTTGGCCCTAATTGGCCATATATGCCATATATCATCATATATTGCCATATCACGTTGAAAGCTTCAAGTGAACTCATGTACAGTAAACTCTCTCTCTCTCTCTCTCTGCTATTCTCCCGGTGCGATGGTGAACAAACAGGAATCCAGCCATACAGCTTGCATCAAAGTGTGCGAACTCTCACCAAAATGGTCCCTTTTTTTGTCTGGAAGAGTTGGCAGAGGTTGCGTCTTTTCCACTTTGGGACCATCAGAGCGAGGCCATGCTGGGAGTCCGCCATAGGAGTCCGCTGGGAGTTCACTAGGCACGTGCTTTCTTGATGGTGTCCAGGCTGCCCAAACTGCCGGCCATGGGAGTGGCACGAGCTTTTCTGGGTTTGTCCACATTCACTTCGCCCCAAGCAGTCAAGGGCTGCTCTGAAGATTTGGCCACCTGCACCAAAGTGACCTGGTCAGCAGGGCTCTTCGCGTTCTTTGGCTCTTGCTATTGACACAAGAATTGGCATGACAAGACAAATTACATAGCCATAGAAATGTGTAGAAGACTTAGCTGTTTCATGCTGTGTCTATATCATAAAATAAAACGAGTTACATGTTATTATATTTCTATGGTAGTCACGATTGGTAACCTGAACCAAATCTCGGAGCACGCATCGGAAGACCTGGAGCTTTCGATTTGTTTTTTTTCGCTGCCAAGATGCGTCATATCCTTTCTGGTGCAAAGACGTCGCGATGCACCGGGAGCGACTGTCACCCACCTTGCCAGAGACCCAAATGTCTCGATGTTGACTTTCAGATGGTCCGGAGGGACAATACGACATGGCCACCAGGAGCCTTTTTTGCGGCCAACACGTGAAGCTTTTGAGATCTTTTGAGCCAAGATGGGGCAGGATGGCCTCTGTGTGCAACGGTAGCCTTCTCCCTTGACAGATTTTGGGAGGCTCTCCCAACGTCCCAACTCGCATCATGAATCAAAGGTAGCATTACTAATCAAACAGGCAACAGGACAATCCTGTCGACCTGTCAAATCCAGTCTTTTGATGTCTGCCATCAAGAGACAAAATCCAAAACAGAACCGTTGCACCCTACAGCAGTGATTTCTGGACTACCTACCCCCTTTCCCACAATGACTGTGTTAGATCAGCATCGTTGGCCTCACACTTCACCTGGTACAACTGCATCACCCTCCGCGTGAAACATCTTCAGAGGTGCAGAAAACTGCTGGGGTCCAAACCAAGGCTGCTACAGTAGCTGCCCCAGCACCCAGCCCCTGTGCACATGGCTCAGGCTTACACACGGCTCCAGCACTGCCTTGAAGTGAATCCCTTTTTTGATGTTTGGTGGTGAGGAACCTCCAAATCCCATCCTGGGACTCTCTCTGGAGAATCTTGGGGCTCAAAAGTTGTATTGTCATATTGCTATCCATTATCGTGAGCACCGTTCTCAGCTTCAGCGACGACCGTTGGGCACATGCGACTACAGCCCAAGGAAAGGCCAGCATTGAAATGCCTCGGAAGCAGCCAGAGAAACACCACGCTCCTGGGCAGGAAAACGGACTGAAGCAGCCTAGACCAAGTAGTTCTCTGATGTTCTCTGGCATCAGGCCTTTAATACTCAGAACCTCCGGTTTCATGAGGAACGATTCCGCAAAATAGACAGAGTGACAAAGTACAAAAGGAACAACATGGAATAAAGTTGATGAATTGGGAACAGTAGGTGACACTGATAACAGCCACCACTTGCCACTGAAATGGGTCTCATCAAAACATATCCTATGCAATGCCACCAGGCATGTCACAAGGCCTACCCGGCCTACCCGGCCTACCCTGGACTCCTGAAACTTGACAGGTTGCATCGTCCCGGCTCCTCGGGCAAGGCATGTGTTCCCTGTTTCTCTTGCTGACGCGTCAAAAGATTGGTCAAGTCCTAAACAAATCTTTTCTGACAAAATATGTTCCGGAGATCTTATGGCATCATCAGGATGACATTCAAGTAGCAAGGCCAGGATATCAAACCCGGTGGATTGACGCGACGTCAGCTGCCCAATCTTTTCACCGAGAGCTTGGTTCAATCTAGAAATTGGGAGCCCGAAGAGGACGAAGGCTCAGGCTGCGCTTGCTTCTGCCTTGGTGGTTGTGTGGCTGTGGGCTGTGGCGAAAGCATCATCTCCGCATGCCTATAAGATTCTATAAATATGTCATAAATGAACAGATCGCCAGACAATCACCAAATATCATTTGGGCATGTTTGGGCCTAGGTTGTTGCAAGAACATTCTCGGGTGGGAGAATGCAGGGAGTCCCGGCTGCCATGCTGAAATCGCATTCAACGAGAAGGGCCGATCTGCCACCCAGACATTCATGGCCTCGGCCACGGAAAGTGAAGGCGCAGATGGCGTGTTTGGATATGCCGCATCAGCTGCCCGTTGATATCTGCTGATCCAAGGCGCCAGTTTCTGACATTGTTTTGGCGCAACCCCTTCATGAAGCACCCTCCTTGGGCTGGGGTCAGGGGAGGCTTTCCGGGTTTCCACGTCGCAGTTGCAGTGCTGAAGGGATCCCACCCGGTGCGCGTCCCAGTGACAGGTCAGGCTCTCCATCATCCGTCAGGTTCCGCCACAGAACGGCATCGCCCACACGGGGCAAGACGCTGATACCTGGAGCGTCTACAGCTGTGGAGGCTTGGGATTTGACAAAAGCCACCCATGCAGTATGTCATATGTTATTCACCTACAAAATCATGATTAGGAGCACTGAAGGCCGTCAGTCATAGAAAGAAACACGACTGCTACTCTCAACAAAAGAAATGCACGACTGCTTTACAAATTCATACAAAAGGAGTGTGAAAAGCGGGTCCGCTCCTCAAAATTCACATCTATGTTGAACTCCTTCATCATCTTGCATCATTCTGCTTTAAAGCTCTTTATATACAGGGCATCTTTCTATGATTCTCTCTGTATGTGTGTTACATGTTGTTATAAAATACTATATTCTATATATATATATATTATATTATATATATATTATATTATATATATATATATTATATTATATATATATATTATATTATATATATATATATGTATTATATATATATATATATATATATATGTATTATA
>Ga0126342_10012084_pt1 | contig 15420 bp, 19 predicted proteins | sample Cyp1metagenome_FD_92528 | JGI IMG/M metagenome (GOLD analysis project Ga0126342, IMG submission 92528) | Coral microbial communities from Lord Howe Island, Old Settlement Bay, Australia - Cyphastrea 1 metagenome | ecosystem: Host-associated > Invertebrates > Cnidaria > Coral ...
CCATTTCGGACGCAGGTACGTTTTCACGACGACATAGATGGGTCTTCGTTGGCCCGTGCCATCTATGCGTCCACGGGCCCCCTGCTTTTCCCTTTGATTCAGGGTTTCTCACACACACACACAGACACACAGACGCACATACATGCATAGATTGTTAGATGGATAGGTGGAAAAGTGGATAGGTGCATAGATGCATAAATGCAAAGATGGGTAGGCGGATAGAGGGATAGATGGATAGATAGACAGATGGACAAATGGACAAATGGAGAGATTGATATATGTAAAGATGGAGAGACAGACAAATGGATAGGTGGATAGATGGACAGATGGATAGCTGGATAGATAGAGATATAGGGACATAAAAATATAGATAGATAGATAGATAGATAGATAAAAATATAGATAGATAGATAGATAGATAGATAAAAATATAGATAGATAGATAGATAGATAGATAGATAGATAGATAGCTAGATAGATAGATAGATAGATAAATAGATAGATAGATAGATAGATAGAGAGAGAGAGAGAGGGGGAGGATGCCAGAAAATACTTGTATAATATGTATATTACTTGTACTTATATGTCCTCTACCTCAACACATCTGTGCACCGTCAACCATCTCCTGGGGAAAGCAAATCAATGATGAGCTCGATCCACGAAGAAGTTACTACGAAAGTATCCAACCAATTCCAGGCCCAGTCTTCACACCAAAAGTAGTTTATCACACCCTCAGCTGCCAAGTGCAAGCAAACCTCAAATGTGAAGAGCACAGCATAAACGATGTGCAAGCTCATGAAAACATCTGACAACGAGGAATAGTCTTTGGTGTTGGCGTAGAATTCCAGCTCACACCCAAGTAGAAGGAGTTCGACACGACGACAAGGCCGAAGAAAATGTGAGCCGTCTGGGTTTTCAAGCACCTGTCTGCCCAACGTTGGCAAGTTGCTGGCACTCGAGTATCTAACTCAACTGCCTCTTGTTTCTGCGCGTCGGCTTCTTCAATCTCTTGAAAGTGCAGTGACATCCTTTCCGCCTTAAGTCTTGCCTCACCTTCCGCTGCACTGTCCATCCTTCCCAGTGGCACCCGTGGTCTTTCCTCTGCTTCGGGCAGCATCCTATCAGATATGGTTTCAAAGTCTAAAGGAGAAATGGCCGAGGATAGGCAAGGTGATGCTACTGGCAAACTCAGCGAAGCGACAATGCCAGGCAACGCAGCTGAAGGCTCCAGCCCTGCTCTCCCCGAGCTGGCTGTCAGAGGTACCTTCAAAGACTCATTGAGCTGATCAAGCCATTGGTCCAAGCGTTCAAACATCGCTTTGTTGTGCTTCATCAAAACCTCCTCAGCTAGACCTGCCATCTTGTCCACTCCGGGCTTGCCGCCAGACTCCATGGCCAGCTACCAAGTCCGAAATCTCGGCAACCTATACCACAAGGATTTAAAAAAAAAAACATGTCTATTCTATACAGTAGCATGCTGAAGCATAGTCAAAGTGGAATGAATGTATCTGGCAAGTGCCTAGTACTGAGATGTACTAGAAAACTACTTTTCCTCTCCAACGCCTTCGATGCTTAACTTGGATGCTGTATCCCTCCGCCAGAAGCCTTTGAACTGAAACGGCGAAGGATATCCAAACCACATTTGCTCCTTCCTGGTCCCTTCACGTCATCCTCTTAGGGGCTCACGGCTTGGCATCTCCCGGAAAAAAGAAGCTGAGCTTCCCTGCAACGTCTGAACTGGAGCTCCTGCGAGGAAACAAAACAACCAGAGGGACAAAGGGACAAAGTGTCAGACCTTCCCCGAACCCTTCCCAGTATCTGTGTGTTAATTTGACTCATCACCAAGATCATCTAACCTTACTATGTTGTAGCCGGCCTGTTCCACCAACAAACCTCTCCTTTAAAGTAAAGCTGCTCCGAAGCGTTGATTCTGGCAGCGGCTCGGCTAATACCACCGCGAAGGGCCTGGGCCCAACCAAATCCAAATCAGGCTGGCACTTGCAAATCCGCAAGCACTGAAAATTCCGAGGCGTTTTTTGTGCGCGTGCATTGTCCGGAAGCTATTGCAATAGCTAACCGAAGGCAGTTTAGAAGTCAAACTTCCGACAATATGAACAGACGAAAAAGCAAAGGTGGGAAGAGTCAGAGAAGAGAAGAGACGAGACGAGAAGCGAAGCGAAGCCAAGCGAAGCAAAGAGAAGACAAGAGAAGAGAAGCAAAGAGAAGCCAAGCGAAGCAAAGAGAAGACAAGAGAAGAGGAGAGAAGAGAAGAGAAGAGAAGAGAAGCAAAGCGAAGCCAAGCGAAGCAAAGAGAAGACAAGAGAAGAGGAGAGAAGAGAAGAGAAGAGCAGAGCAGAGCAGAGCAGAGCAGCGCAGTGCAGAGCGGAGGAGAGGAGAGGAGAGAAGAGAAGAAGAAAGAAAATCAGAGAAGAAGAAAGAAAATCAGAGAAGAAGAAAGAAAATCAGAGAAGAGAAAGAGTCAAAGGAAAGAAGATGCAGGTGCGCGAAAAGGTAAAAAAGGTCGTGAAACACTCTGTTTTTCCAATGTTTTTTTAAAGAGTGCACGCCGTTGTGGCGCGAAGGACATTTCTGTGCTTCGTACGTACAAAGCACACCACGTTTAGAGTCTAGAGCAGTTTTGGCAGTTCAGATGTTCAAAAAGTGCACACCGGTGTAGCGCGAAGCACATTTCGAAGTCAACAGCGTTGAAAACTGACGTGCTCGGACCACTTTTAGACGTTCGGATGTCGTTTCGCGTGGCAGGCGCAAGAGGTTGTGCACCCGGCCAAACAAAACGGGAAATTCCAAAAACGATGGCAGGCGTGGGGCATTTGAAGAGGATCCGCCAAGACGCATTTCGCGTGGCAGGCGCAATACAAGAGGCATTTCCTGAGAGGGGCTGCATTTTGGAGCATCAGGCCTTCAGGCTTGCTAAGGTGATTTTGCGCGTCAGGTGCAGCACTTCGTATGACCTGGCATCACTTTTTCGTGGCAGGCACGCCACTTTAGACACGTGGAATGGAAAATTCGCAAAACGCATTGGCACGAGGCCGTCAGCTCTGCACTCAACTTTCCATTTTTGAAGGAAGTCTCGCATGACACAAGTGGATCAAAGTTGGGCTTTGTTTGAGCAGCAAGCTTTCAACCCAACTGGGGAGGACCACTTCTTGGAATCGAAAAAGCCAATGTGTTTACGGCCCCGAAAATGAGATTGCTGCAGTGAACTTTTTTTGCCAAAACTGGCGCAGCTTTAACAAACAGTAGCGCTTTTGCAAGTCCAAGGGAACGGCAGGATCCCGGGGAACACGGTTGCTGATTGAAGGTGTCAGAAATTCCAAGATCTTTTTTTAGTAGCGTGTCAGATGCCAATGGATGGGAGCCAAGATTTTCGTGAAAGCATTAGCCAGCTGTTCACTGGACTTGCAATACCGGAGCTTCAAGGACGATTCCGATTCCAAAGTTTCGCAGGTGCTTGCCATGTTGACTTTGTGCACTCTATTGCAATGTCGTAAGCGTGCTGAGCACTTATTTTGGATTATCTTTATGACTGCTTCGTTGTCCTGTTCAAGCATTGTGGGGATGCACTGCTCAAAGAGGTATTCCAGAGTTTCCTTGATGTGTAGTGTTTCTCCATACAAAGCCGCTGCGAAGGCGATCATTTCCGCCTCTGGTGTTGATCTTGCCACGCTGCTTTGCTTCTGCTCTGGTGGAAAACTGTGAAAAAATTCACCGGTTGTGATTCCAAGCATTATACCGCTGGTAGATTTTGCTGACCAAGGACAAGACGCGAAATCGGCATCACTATATGCATGGGGGACTGGCATATAACCATAGGAGACACTTCCACAACAAAGATATGAGATAGTAGTTTTGAAATATGACACAACCCTGTGAAGTTGACGATCATCCCACTTGCTCCATCGAGATACGTTGGATGCTAATCTGCATACAGCAAAGGATAGATCTGGACGGCTCAGCCGACTGAGCCACAGCAACCTCATCAAGGCTTTGGTCGCGTCAATTTGTAGTACGCCTGATTGTCTGATTGTTCTGCTTCTTGATCGCTCATATTGCTCTCTAGCAGGTGAAGACACCGCTTTCAATGATGATTCTGAGATACCACACAGATCACAATAGAAGGAAAGCACTTGCTGTGCATATGACAGTCATGTCAAAGTGCATTGTGGACCCCTTTTCATGTCTGTCGAATTTGTGGGTTCTACAAAAAATCAATGAACCTGTTTGAGTGATAAACACCTCTGGATCGAGTCGTACAAGATCTCGTCCACTTAGCGCCAAGTCGTCCACATATATGTTGAGTAAGAGAGTATGGCCCTTACGACGGAAGAACCAATTGCTTGGATATAGTTCTGACTCTATCCCTCCTGTCTGTTTCAACTTGTCTGACAAGAATGCCTGCCATAGCTTTCCGGCAAGTGGGTGCCCATAAACAACCAGCTTGGCGTCCTTTGGATACTTGGTCTTCCACTCCTCGAGCCACAGCTCGTAAGGAACGATGACCCACGTTTCTTCTTCAATTGGAGCTTGCAAGAACGCCTGCACGGCATCTGAGAAGGAAATAGCGTTGTGCTCGCAGGATCCATAAAAGAGTGCCAAGTTTAGGGCCACTAAAGCTGTAGGTGTCGTTGCTGTGTCAGCGTACAGCACTATTTCATCAGCTTCGTTCTTTATTAGATCCCTCTCCCCTTATATTTATGTGCTTCAAAGGGTTGTTCACCCTTGTTTGATGCCACAAAGTATGTGCAATGGAGCAATCTTTAGTGAGACTCCGGTCACCTTGGCTTGGTGTTTCAAATTACCCAGTGTGGTCATGGAGCTGTCGTCCCATGTGTAGCCCGTGAGCTTCCTCCAAAACTGCCTTGACACCTTTCTCATCCTTAGTCCACTCGGACCTTGACAGATTCTTGGTGACAAAAGCATGCTGTGTGGCGGACACTGATGGGATGGACTTGAATGCAAGGTGTGGATACCATGATTGAAGCAACACTTCTGCAAACTCAGCGGTGTAGAATGCAGAGTCTACTGCATTGGCTCCTTGTGTTGGTTCGTGTTCATGATCCCCTGGACAGTTATACTGGCCAAAGTACTGCAACAATCTCATGTCATTTATTGCAACGCACCATGGTTTCTTCAAGAACTCTTGATGCCGACCTTTCAAACCCAAAGCACATCCATCAAAGTGAACATTTGAGGTTATTCCTTTTCATAAAGTTTATCCAGGTTTGGGCTTTCCAAAGGCTATCGCTTCTGGGCCATTCAACAGCAATGCGTCCACTATTCTGGATGGCGCGTTCAAGAATGGTATTGCAAGATCCAACATCTTCATGGTTCGCTTTCTGGCTTTGCGAAGTTTCTTAGAATACTCACGACCATGAATAGCTTCATTTAGATGTTGAAGGGGTGAGTGGTATGTACATGTTAGTGACGTCCAAACATCAGCACCTGGCATCGATTCAAGTTGACCGGTGGCTTGGTTGACATCAGCGACTTGTTCCAAGTCTAACACGGTCCTGGACAGGCGAACGCATCGGACTCCACATTGTTCTGCTTTCTGGCCGATGATGGAGTCATCACTACATGCATATTCGAACAAGCTATTTTTACCTGGCTCTGTTGACGCTCTTCTCCCATGACCACGCAATTTATCTGACTCTTGGAAATCATGATCTATTTCTGTGCTGATCTTTCCGATCATGCCAGCCTCTTCTGCGGGTGGAATACCGGCGCTAAACGGAAGATGATCTAAAGCAACACCTTCAAAACCAACCTCTTCACCTACTTCAGGCATTCTCTCAGCTTCGGCAGGAGCTTCAATAGCTGGAGCTGGTGGCGCTGCAATTGGGGTTGCAGGCTATGGACCCAAAGCTTTTGGTGTCCTGTGTCCTGAGGCGATCTTGTCTGCTCTGATCAAACCGTTAAAACGTGCTTTGCAGAAGGCAGTGTGTGTACTAGTGTACCTCCAGCTTTTGCGCATGCACCACAAACTGTTGCACCACCATATTTGATAGTCTATCAAGCGTTATATATTCATTCCTCTCTCGAGGTGCTGCTGTAAGTTCCAACGACGAAAACGGCACGTCGATATTTGGAATTGCTTCCAAGTTTCGGCCACCGAATTTGACCAATGATCAATGCTGCTTGTGAAGCTGCGTGCAATGGCATGACGGGCGAACCCTCGGGTTCGAATGCTTCTTCACAAGGAACGCTCATGGCTACTTGATAACCTGGAGACAGCTCCTTCAACGCCTTGCAGTCTAGGACTAAGTATACACCCTTGTAGGTGGAACCTATATCTAGACGAAACCCAGCAAAGATGGCAGGCTTGGCATTTGATTGGAATTTCTCTCTTTGAAAGCCGCGTGCGTACAACAATTGCCCTAGCATGAGATCTCTAACATTCCAATCTTCACCTGTTGCGAGTTTGTACCTAGACTCTTCGGATCCAGGCTTTGCATGATAGCAGGTGGTCATCCATGCAGCATGGCTCACAGTCAACTGCCATAGATCTTGGAACGTATGAAATCCAGCCTGTAGATGAAGTGCTCTTGACACCCCTTCAAGAGTGCGGATCTCCCTCTCGAGTTGGCTGTTGTGCACCGACCCTCAAGAGTAGGCTCATGCTGGAAGCCCAATTGTGAACATGATGCAATGAACTCTCCAGCCTGATCGCTTTTCATCATAACCGATGGGGCGACTTGATAGCTTGGTCCTAGGAAAGCCAACAAGTGTTTGCATTGTCTCACTGCTCTTTGATCCACACGGAAAGCTCGAATAAGTCCACTTGACTCATCTCAAACCACTAAAACTACATTATTGCAACCCTCCGTGCGTGCCTTGGAGACGATGATGAAGTCACAAGCAATGCGTTCTCCGAACGTGGTCACTTCTGGCAGTGCCCCCTTGGAACTAAGACTATCATAGCGTTTGGATTGTGTTCTTTTCTTGTACATGCGACTACGTGGGCATACTTCACAACATGGGTCCTTTGGAATATGAACTCGCTGGCGCTCAACAGATTGACTTTCACGATACAGCTTTTCTAGGTTCCTCGTCTTCATTTTCCGAATCACCATCCCCATCAATTGCAGGTATCGGATCTGCAGATACATCTGAGGAGACAGCGCCTGGTGGACCTGCTGAAGATGATGCTGCAAGGCCAAACGATGTTCCATCGAATTACATTAATTGTTTCGGCAAAAATTAGTACATGATCTTCAACTCTGTTGGCTACGACGATCTTCCTTTTAGCTGCTGTTACTTGAATTGAATGCGCGTCGGAACCCAAAAATGGTAATTCACCAGGCAACCATACGAACGGCATACCTGATTCAAAAAATGACCCAGTGATCGGACAAGAGGACATGCGTCCAACGTGCGGAACGATGCTTTACCAACTTGATTGCCGTTGGCATGCACAACTGCATCACTGGTGACGTGGCCATTGCCTGTTTCGAACCTGACTGAACCTTCGGAACTGGCGGCTCTTTGCGAAACACTAGTTGGGACTCCTTGAGCTTCGAAAGCCTGAAACGATGCTAAGTCACGACCTGCACCGGAATCTGCAATCCACTCAAGTTGATACACCCCTTCAGAGTTGTTCTGAGCTATCATGGCACGTTGATGCGACAGAACAGCTGGAACACCGATCTGACACACCTCTGGAGACAGGGATGCACCACTAGTGCAAGCGCCTGTTCCAATTTCTGGTATGACAGAACTGCTGATGGCTGCAAAGACGGACAACAGAAAACGAAAAGGAGCAAATGCACACCTAAGCGTCGAAACGAAGGCTGAAGCATGTGATGTCGGAGCTCCAGCAGCCTGGCTTGCACTGCTAGCTAGTACAGTGGCAACCGTTGCTTTTGCTGCAGGCGCAGGGCCTTCTCCTTGGCTGCTGGTGTCTGATCCACGTGTGCAAAAGGACATTCTGGACCACGATTGCATGTACCCTTGGAAAAAAAAAACATGGAACACTCGGCTTTCCTTTGGGATCTGCCGATGCCTTTGCTTTCGCGACATTTGGTTGAGCTTTGCTCACTGGAGGTGGCCCTTTGGACGCTTGATCCCCTTTTCCTTTTCCTTTCCCATCACCTTTGGCTGGTTGTGAAGGCTTCGCCTTCGCCTTAGATGCTGGCATTGCCTTTGACAATTCTGAGCCCTTCTCTTCACCAACTGTGGCGCCTTTGGCTTGTCTCCTGTCTCTCTGGGTTTTGGATGGTGAAAGTGCATGCTTGATAGATTCCTCATTCTGGTCCTCACGCATTTCCCACAAGGCTGTCTTGATCTTGCCAAACAACCAATCAAAGGTTCTGCGATGAGAATCTGGAGATGCATCCTTGGCTCTATCAATGCGACGCTGAATCAGTTTACACCTTTTCACCCTTCCAAAAAAACAAAGTATATAAATTTTGTGCGCTCGGTGGGTTGGTGATCATATGGAATGGGATTCAACACGAATTCTATTTTCTCCACAAATGATTTTATAACTGAAGTTTTCTACATCCAGCTCAAGAAGCGATTGCTCTGTGCCTACTATCCGCTAACAAAGATGCCACATGTGAATCTAGCCATGGCAAAACTCCAGAATTGTGAAGATGATCAACATTTTCGGAATTGAATGCATCAGAAATCCAAGTCAAAATGACGTCTTGCCCGGTCTGGTCGATAGCACAAGTTTTCGTGATGAAAGAAATTCTCCAACTCGCAAGCTGTGCAGCATTCGCAGGCACTTGTTCGATCTTGACAAGTGAGAGGTCTTTTGAACGATAAATCTGCTTTTCCGAAATTGCAATCATTTCTATCCTACCCCAGATGATCTATGTAGTGGTGAACTTCCCGAACCCATATTAAAAGCCTGATGCACCTGGTGAACCACCACCTCCACCTCCATTCGTTGTCGTTGATGAAGCTGAAGATCCTGGTGACGACGGTTGCTTTGGCACCTTCAAAGGGATGCTTTGTTGGGATATCTGACCTCTGCTGGATGGTGGGTCAGGTTTCTTACCCGTGCTGGGAGTTGCTATGTTGAAATCATCTGGGCCCAGGCCACACTGGACTTGGTGCAATGGGCCTGGCTTTGCACTTGTGCCCTCAACATATCAGTTTGTCGATCTTGTTTCAACATCTGAATTTCATTGGACAAACTCTGCGTCATCTGCATCATCTGTCCTTGCAAATCATGTGTACCCGCACCATTGTCGGCAAGAACTGTATAGGAGTGATGTTCTGATGTCTCAATGATGTCAATTCTGATTGAAGAGGCCGCACAGTAGTCAACAATTCCTCTTGCTGAACCTGCTGAGCTCTAAGCAAGCTAGCTCGGGATTCCAGTTGTTGACTCATTGCACTTGGCCATCATCGCTTGCAGCTTATTTTGGGATTCTTGATATGCTTGATTTGCAACCGGTTGGGTTTCTACCATTTTACGTTGATGAACATCCCGCATCTGTGCTAAGAGTTAGGTGGCTCTAGGCTCAATTTCCTTAGCATGGGACCCTGCAGCTTGGACAGCCTGGTGAGCTTGGGCTTCAACCCCCTTAACATGTTGCAGTGCCTGTTGCTTCACATTCTGATCAAATAGGCTAGCTTCCCGTTGTATCTCATTCTTGGGATTCAACCGCATGTGCACGTGCGATGACTGAAGCTGCAACAGTAGGATCTATGCCCACATTGACCTGTTGATGCAATGACCTTTGGTCATACAACACATTGGTAGTTGAAGTTGTTTGACGCAATGACCTTTGATCCTGCATTAAACCCTTTGGGATTGCGTTTTTTCAGCAACAACTGACTGTAGAGTTCCGGGCTGTGAATGCACAGGAGTGATATCACTTGGTGCTGCAGCCGGCAACGCTAATGACCCTGGACCCCGATGTGATGTTGCACCCTTAGGTAATGGAGGTCTGCCTGAGCTAGAGCTACTACTTCTGGAATTGGACCCCGAACTCTTTGAACCCTTTCTTGCGTGCATAGCTCTACTAGAGGTCCTAACCTGCTCAGGTGTTGAGGACGAAATCTGATATGAATTGGATGTGGTAGATTCATCCATCGGTGCATTTATAGCATCTGTTGTTTCACTCGTCTGACTCGAGGTATAGACACTCTTCGGCAAACTTTCGTGCCCAATCAATTGCTTAACAAGAAACTGGGGGGCCTAAATACCAACGATCACTTGTGAACTAACACGGATGTTGAACAACCTGGATGCGACTAAGCTTTGCAAAGGATCACAAGTTGAACAGATTGGATTATTTACTTTGATTGGGTATGTTAGTGAGGATGCACCCCTAGTGCAAGCGCTCACCGATTTGTTTTTTCACACACAGGCGAATCAGGCGTCCTTCCACACCTCTCGGAACAAATCGAGTGCTTCTAAGACGTTGCGATACCAGTGGGTGTGCAGTTCACGCTCTTCACGCCAATGGTTCGGAACTCTTATCCCAGCAGGACAGATTCGACTTTCGCGATCCTCAACGATCTCTCTACAGATCGAAGTGTTGCCGTCTGCGTGCCAAATGGTGGCTGAAGCACTGCAGAGCTGCTTAAGTGTCCACACTTTTCCCCCACGACCTGTGCGTTCCTGCGTTGTCACAGCAAGGTCAATGAAGTCTGATTCGTATATGGAATCAAGCCCAACACTTTGTCACGATATGCCGGAGAATGCGTATTAGAAAGAACAATGATTTCACTGTTGCGCCTTTCCTCCTGCCAATCTGCGAATCTCACTCAAGTGATGTTTCACTGGATCCAACAAGTAATACCACTGCTGACCTTCTGTACGAATTGTTGTGTGTTTTGTACGACTGGTATCCAAGACCTGATGCCAATCTAGTGATACAATCAGACCCTGCAATGGCTGACCAATTTCAGGATTGGTGACCACTCCGTGTTGTCGCAGATACCTGTGATCGATTGCGTTCTGATTTGCAAGAAGAGGATTTCTGGAAGTAAGTGTAGCTGCTCTGATCCGTTCTGCCCTAGATGGTCCTGCACTCGAAGATGAAGCTCCTGTCAAATCAATCCAAATGCCTCTAGGATCAACTGGCTCTGGCTCTTGATCCTTCGTCAACACGCTTAAGCTTGCGCTCTGCTTGATGCCGACGTCTAGTGTAGATCCCAATTCGTGTATCTCCCGGTGGGCAAGACTGAACAATGGCTATGCAGGTTTGGGTGAGCCACTTCAGCAATCCGCAGCACACACCCTTCAAGCGTCGCTTACGGCTTACGAGTCTTCCCAGCCCCCTTCTGTTCCTTGCACTTCTTATATGAAAGTCTCAATCTCTCAAGCTGTTCAGGTGTGATCTCACTAGGTGACCTCGACCGTTCACGCCTTGAGCGATCACCCATTCACTACCGAGACAGCAAAGAGTAAGATGTCAGGAATGTAAGCTAACTTGAGCTTGGCAGACACACGACCGACAAATCTTACCCTGTTGACAGGCTTTACTAATTTCAGAGCTGTGGTTCACTCAGATATTAGTCTAGGACAATTCCAAGGAACTCTTCAAGCAAAATGCCGATACAGCCCTACCGATAAGTGTGAAGTCTTTGACCATCAACCAATGGCAAGTGGAGTATGTACACTTTCTTCAGGGACACCACTTTTATGCAAAGATGAACTCACAGAGTACAGTTGTTAAACGAAGGAACGCTAAGGACAAGCTGCGCGATGCAATTCGACAGGCTCAACTGTGCTGCACTAATATGGATTATTCGGTTACTAACCCTTTATTGGGAGGATGCACCCTGGACAGTGCAAGCGCTCCCCACCGGGTGTCCTGGTGTTGATGAACGCTGGCTTGCTTCACTGGCACAGCACTCCTGAGAAAGCGAGAGGCTGACGCAAATCGGATGCCAACAATCACAACTCAAGACTCAAGAATGAAGTGTATGTGGGTTATGTAAGGCGAGGTCTAGCAAGTTGGCTGGCTCAAACCAAGATTGCGAAACTATCACCTGTAAATACGTACTGAGGCTGTGAACCAGTTATTTGGGATACCACAACCTCAAGCACCCAAATAGTGCAATGCAGCATGCACTAGCGCGGCACACTGTTTTGACAGTTCACCGGAACGGCAAACTGAGGAACGGCAAAATGTTTTGTGCCAAAAGTAAGTCACCGGAACGGCAAAATGAGGAAATGTACCTTGGTAAGACTAACATGGAATGAACGAGTTAAACTGTAATGTCAACATTACATACTCAAGGGTGCGTTTTCACTGTACTATGATTTCCTACTATTATAAAAAAATGCAAAAAAGAAAGCAAATGCAGAAAGACCAGGCCAAAAAATGGAAATGAGAAATGCACAAAAACATGCAAGCGCAAAAGCGCAATGCAAAACAAATAGAAATAAACAAAATGAAAAAATGCCAGTGTAAAAACGCAAATGCAAAAAATGCTTTCGGGTCGGGCACCCCTTGATTCACATGTAGGGGGCGTGCAGGATGTGCAGTCTTGGCTGCCTGGCTTTCATGTATTCCGGTTTTCACTTTGCCTCACATGCCGTATGTGCAAGAATGAGTTTCAATTCGATTTGGGTTTCTGTCCCTGCATCAACACTTCGATGGGCAAAAAAAAATCAGGGAAAGGTCGGCGGTTGGCACAGCCCCCGGCCCAAGTCCGAGACGCTGCTTTTCGGGAGGTCCATTTGTTTTGTTTTGCTTTTCTTTTGCTGTTTTGTTGTGTTTTTTCTTGTTTGCTGCTTTTTTTGTTTTTTACTTCACAATATTTCAATTTTTTTGCGGTCTCTCACACAAAATATCCAAATTTGAAGGTCCCCAATTCAGATCGGAACCTTCCCTTTCGGCTGACCGCCTAACAAATTGGCAGCCGGGCGCTGTGTCCCTTGTCTTCTGCGCAGGGTTTGCTACCTTGTGGAGGTTAATTTGCTGTTTCCATGTGTGCTGCATTTGGCACTTCCCTTTTCCCAGGCTGCAGCTCTTCTTTCCATATTCTCCATATGTCATGTTTGCCTCCTTCCAACTTGCACTGGTTCTTTCCCTATGTTCTCCGTTTGTCAATTGCGCCCCTTTCCAAGTTGGATTTGTTCTTTCTATTCTGTATCCACCTTCTATCTTTGCCCCTTTCGAAGTTGCATTTTGCCTTTCCATTTTTTCTGCAATTGTCACGCTTGCCTCTTTCAGACTTGCATGTTCAATTCCGTATTTTGTATTGTTTCTCCATTCTTTTTTCTGGAAGTTATGTATAAACATCCTAGAACAAGCGCAAAGCACAACCGCTCTTTTTCCGCTGGAAGCCAACGTTTTTCCGAGCGGCCAAGTTGCCACATAACATAAGCCCAATATGGTCCCAAAATGGGCCCAACATAGGCCCAACGTAAAAACTCAACCCACACGACCCAACATGCCTCAACACAGGCCCAGTACAGGCCCAACATGGGCGCAACATTGGTCCATACATGGCCCAACTAGGCCCAACACTGTAACACAGCCCAACATAGAGCCAACATGGGCCCAATATATTCCCAACATGACCCCCACAAAGGCCCAACATAGAACATGTAGGGTTTTATTGGAACTCCGGAGCTAACACTCCGGTGCAAGTGGTTGTCGTTGCAAAGCGGCCAGAATGCATATGGACAATGTAGCGTACATCGGGCACATAGCACATGAATTTCACACGCAATTCAGTGTAAATTCATCCGCCGGTTGTATTCTGTCGATATACATCGCCTGCTCGCTTGGAGCCCAAGACTAGGGCTATTCTGGCCTCTTGTTAGCATAGGCCTGGTGACTCAGACACCACTTGGGTCACCGGCGTCCTGCTAAGTCGTTCCAAGTCAAACGATTCCTCAATACACGGGATAGCCAAAGAGGCGGCAACCGCTGCATTTCTGCATGGAACTGCCATTAACAGTAGCACACATCAATCATCATGCGGCCCACTAGCATCATCGGGCCACCCACCAGAATCAATGCAAGAGCCAACACCCTAGCACTTCCCAAGGACGAAACTCGTAGGCTCGTGATTGGGCGAGACCTGACAGAAAGAGGCTAAAAGTTTGGCCAGGCTGCCTGATGTTCCCGACCTATCTGACCATATCTGATCCGGTTGAAATCTAAGACCCTGGCCGCTCTGGAAGGCTAGCGTTGAAGCTGCTGCTCTTGATTCGGGCCAGGCAAAACCTTCAAGCCGCATATTGACACTGGAAGTACATAATCCCCAACGATTTGAAAGAGCGAATGGTTCACATCACAACATAAATCCAAACACAAAGAGATCAAGAAGACCAAAAACAAAAAGCATGAGTGACTGGCGCACGCGGGACCGAAACATATACAGTAGGTTATAGCCACTTAAGCATTGGTATCATAATCCAATTTGTGATTCGTGTCTATTAGGGTTCTTGTAACACCACCACAAAGACCATTCTCTTGCACAAACCATCCCATCTTTTTGACGCCGCGTGTCAAGCGATGCGCACCGCTCCCAAGACTCACAATCCGCTCGCATGGCCCATGAATGTAGCACATCTCTGCTGGATACGGAGAAGGGGCCGGTCCTAGGCAAGAATGGATCAACCGCTAGACCAGAAAGCAATAACACATATACCCAAAGACATTTGCGTTACCTACCTTCCATTCATATGATTGTGATTGTGATATGATATGTGCTTGTGGGTTTCCCCGCCTAGTCCATTACTATCTTACGTGTCTATTCTTGCAACATTTACCACATGCATCCAAAAGTGATGGCAACCCTGCATTTCTCGTTCATCATCAAACACATGGGCCTTTGCTACATTTGAAACATATGCTTTAGTCGCACTTCAAAGACTTGACAGTTAATTACATGTGACGGTGACCTTGACGGTGTTTGATGGATCAATGTTCCATGATGCTGAGTTTTACGGAAAGGTCGATGGTGAGGCTGACGGTCCGTCAAAGTGCCCGTCAAGGTGTCCGTCGCGCCAAAATCCGCCCGCACACAAGGTACCAAGGCGTGACAGTTGAGGAGCGGAAGCAGCCGGACAGATCTGTCTGGTGCAGCTTCAGCTGGGGGGGGCCATGTGCGCCCCGTCCAATGGTAATGTACGCTTTTTGCTTATCGGCACAACATCGTCCAAATGCACCGTTTCGATCCGACATGGCTACATCGGCTCCACAACTTCGGCTAACAAGGCCCCAACTGCGGCCCACTTGGCTCCAACTTCGGCCATCATAGGCCCAATTTGCAAAACGAGCCCTGGGTTCCCTCCCTCCATTCCCTCCCTTCCCTCCCTTCCGTCCCTTCCCCCCCTTCCCCTCCTTCCCTCCCTTCCCCCCTTTCCCTCCCTCCCCCTCCTTTCCCCCCCCTCCCCCCCCTCCCCCCCCACTCCCCCCTCCCCCCCCCCTCCCTTCTCCTCCCCCCCTCCCCCCCCCCCCCCCCCCCCCCCCC
>Ga0126342_10012085_pt1 | contig 15418 bp, 17 predicted proteins | sample Cyp1metagenome_FD_92528 | JGI IMG/M metagenome (GOLD analysis project Ga0126342, IMG submission 92528) | Coral microbial communities from Lord Howe Island, Old Settlement Bay, Australia - Cyphastrea 1 metagenome | ecosystem: Host-associated > Invertebrates > Cnidaria > Coral ...
ACGTTTTTTTTTGGGCACCTCCTAGCCGAGATTTTTGGAGCAATTTCCTTGTGCTCGTTTTGAAAGGGTAGGTTAAAGGAAAATCATTTATCTGCTGTTACTGGGCGGGGGGTAGATCGAACACATATTATATATATATGGTTCAAGGGAAACTTGATAGCTGATCCTCGCTGATCCCAAGAAATCAACCAAGGCAGTTCTGCAATATCATCGGATCCCTGGAGAGTCAGTTCACCACGAAGCTGCCTGCTGAACACACCACACCAAGTGCAACTCACCAAGCACTCAATGCCATGGCTTCACGGGGTGCTGGTTTGTATGGGCTCTTCCTGAAAGGAATCATTGACAAGATGGATGCAGTGCCAAGACCAGTACCAGATCCTTGCGCTTGGTTTATCAGAAGCTATGACTCTATTTTGGTTCAGGTATCTTGGAGTTGGGGGGATGTTCCTGGCTTTGTGAGTTTGTAGCGCATGAGTCTGAGAAGGCCAATGATTGGGCTTCTGGTTCTGTGGGCTACATGGCTACCATGCATATCAAGACAGACTGTAAGACATACTTGCGAAATCTTGTCAGTAAGTGTTGGGAACAGGACAAGAACATACAAAAATCTACATATATATAATGCAACCCCTGCCAAGGACAGCCAGATCCAACATGATGTGTACTCGCTTCGCTACTACAAGGTGGTGCAGAATCGCACGGAGGTCTACGACATTGTGACACGTGTCTTCCATCGCAAAGAGGGCTGGGAAGAGTTGCCACATGGCCTGGGCCTCTCCAATGCATGGAACTTGTGCTGGACATGGAGCAAGCCTAAATTGGACTATTCCCGGCTATGTGTTGCTGGGAACTGGAGAAGTTGTTAGCCGTTGTTGTACGTTTTTGTATGTTTTTTGTTTGAACCAGTTTGGGATGTTGGGGTCAGTTGAAAGCTTAACCAACCAATCCTTCCACCCCAGTTTGCTTTCAAACTGGTGTTGCAGTTCGGCCGTTCGGGTTCGGGCACTGCAGCTCAGGTGTGGCAGAAAGTGAACCACTTCCAAGATAACAAGCATCTGACTCGGAAGGATTGCTTGAAACGTTGCATTGATCGATACACGAGGACTGGCTCCAAGGTAGCACAGCTCTTCAACATTTGTCCAAAGACCTTCGTTTTGCCCAAAGAGCGTCTTGGATTTGATTTAGCTAGGAACAGCTGCATAAACCGATGGAATTTACCAATGATTTAGCTGTTCCCAACTGCTCATTCCGTTGCTCTGATTTCGCAGATCGCTTTTACCTTGGAGACCTAAAGTGTCTAAACTCATGACATGTTTGACACACTGCATCCCGATGTCATCCCGATGTCAGGTATTGCGCGTTCATCGAGTGTTTTACTCGAATCGCTGAAGAGAATGGAGACCTGGAGGGTGGCACCGCATCCAAACCGTCCAAACCCAAAGTTCCCAACATGTGGATCATGAAACCTGCAGGGAGCAGTCGTGGACGGGGGATCCAGGTGGTCAATGATGTTGGTGCAGTCCACTATGGTGAGTTGACCATCATCCAGCAGTATATTAGTGATCCTTACTTGCTTGGGGGCTTCAAGTGGGACATGCGAACCTACGTGACAGTGACGTCCTTCAATCCTCTTGAGGCGTTTGTGTACAAAGATGGTTTTGCTCGTTTCACGACAGTGCCCTACAATACCAGCGAAGAAGACATAGACAACAAGTTCGTGCACTTGACGAACTCATCAATACAGAGGCGCCTTTGTGCATGCGGGTTAGCCTATGTTCTTTTTTTTTGGGTGACCCCATTTCTGTGGTGACCCCATAAGCTCTCGATTTAGTCTCTCCCATCCAAGCAATGGCTCCATTGACAGTGGGGTCATGGAGTGAAGCCATAGGTAGTTTGAACTCTGACTGGCACACAAAAGCCATCCCCTCCCAAACCCCATGGCCATAGGCACAACGAAGACAACTTCATGCAAGATGAAGACTCCGACATGCTGCGACGGGAGGATGCCATTTTGGGTGGGACCAAGATCTCCTTCAGCATGCTGCAGCAGCGACTGAAGGCCATTGGCATTGATTGGGCCATGGTTTGGACCAAGATGGTTGATGTCATCTTGAAATCCTTGTGCATGGCAGAGGATCACATACCTCATCAAGTGAATGCCTTTGAGCTCTTTGGCTATGATTTGATGATGGACTCCAAGATGAAGGTCTGGCTGATTGAGGTGAATTCTTCTCCATCCATGGGTCAAGAACACCTGCTGGATGCTGGGTTGGAAAATGGGGACAAGAATATCAGAATAGATATCTAATATTATCTAATCATCTCATCTCTAATCTAGCTCTGAATTCACTTTATGCTTCAGGAGTGGCAAGGAGTGTGGAAATCTGTGGAACATGTGTGTTCCGTTCTCATGGCTGAGGATGAGCATGTGAAGCAACCGTTGATCAACGACACCATTGACCTCGTTGAGCCGATGGAGTTTGATCGTCGCAGCTTCGCGGAGGTTCTGCATCGTCGTGTGGAGAAGAAATCCGCAACTGGCTCTGCGGCCGGCAGGCAACAGCTGGATTTGGATCTGCATGCCATACTCAAAGGCTTGGATGGCAGAAAAAACTGTTGGTTCAAGTAAGTTCCATCAGTTTCAAAAATTAATTATTTGCTACTTTAGATTTTGCTAGGTGATTTTCTTTGCCCTTCTAGAGTAGCGCAACTTGTTGAGCTAGAGTGATTCCACGGTGAATTTAACAACTCCAACTGTACCTGACCTTTGATACGCTTTGATACTAGTTGGAAACTCTGCGTTCAGGTCAGGTCCCGAGGAAGTATGGGGAGATGCCAAAGAAGATGGGCAACTACGAACGCATCGCACCCAGCGAAGCTTGGGACAACATGGTGAAGTCCAGAAGTTTGCTCTTCAACCGGGTCTCACCAAACTGATCACATTCTTCCTCCATCTGTGTCATAGTTTTGACGAAAAAAGCGGTGCCACGGAGAAGTTTGCTGGTGACGAGTTGTGGTTATGGATGGTTATGGGAATTGTGTCATCACTCTGTCTCACTTGAAGGGTCTCACCAGTTAGATCTATGTGGATGCCTGAAAGTAGTGGCGTCGAAAAATTGTTCCAAGCTGCGGCAAGGGAGGGACGATGCTGTGGTTCCACTTCACCCGAGCAGAAGTACTTGTGATGATACTGGATCTTCGAATTTGTACTCTCCCGGCAACTTATATAGCTACCCCCAAAAAAAAAGAAGCCAAGTTAGTGAAACGTGTCAAAACATGTCAAAACATGTCAAAACATGTCAAAACATGTCAAAACTGGGGTTGAGGCCAAGTTGTAGTGATATGGGGTTTGTTTAGTTTGCTCCGTCATGTTGCAATTAAAAAATGCGTAAGTACATGCAAGTCCGTTTCCCCTGCCTGGCTGTCAAATGTAAGTTATCTTGGCCAGATAGAGACGATGAAGCAAAGGATCAACAAATCGATACAAGTAACTATAACAAACATTTCTTTTCACAGAGATACAGACCAACAATACTGATAAAAAATGAGAAATGACTAAAGATGCACCAGGCAGCAGCATTTACATCCATTCATAATTACATACAGGATAGATGAGAAGGAAACCACCGGGTCTCAGGTAATGTCCCCCATAACACTGCTAGTCTCAATTCACTTTCATACGGATCCAGAAAAGGCTCTAATGATCTCCAATCACTATTGCAAGTGCAAGTGGCACATCCCCAAAGGTCCATTTGTTGGGGGCAAGGTCCTCATGGATCTGATGCGCTGGACGCATGGGAGCCGCTCTCCTTCATTCTGCTGGTGATTTTCCAGCTTGGTGCCCTGGAGGTGCAGTGAACGGAGGGACATGTGCACATTTCGGAGCGAATCAATATGAATCAATGAATAACAAAATGCAGCACAAGCGAGGTGTTTGGGTCAGAAACAAGAGAGAGAGAGAGAGAGAAAGAAAGAAAGAAAGAAAGAGAAAGAGAAAAAAGAAAGAATAAGAGAGAGAGAGAGGGGAATTAAAAAATAAAATATAAAAGAAAACAAAGAAAGAATGAGAGAGAGAGAGGGGATTTAAAAAAGAAAATAAAAGAAAATAAAGAAAGAATAAGAGAGAGAGAGATGGGAAATAAAAAAGAAAATTTAAAGAAAAGAAAGAAAGAACATGCATAGCATAGACGTCCTTTTTCATTTTTGCCACTGGTTAATCAACAGAAGGGGAACCCAACAGAAATCGTTAAGTCTTCAGCCCGATGCTGAACCTCCACCGATCAGGTGAATGAAGGAACCCAGATACGGCTGATGCGCATGCTCTTCCGCGCTTTGCCAGCCGGGAGCCACCTCCTGGCGAAGCATGTGGACTTCATAGAGCAATTTGATATAATTTGATTGAGTTGATCTTTTCAACAATTGCTTTGTGTTCAAGTGGTGAGTTGATCTTTTCGTATGATCTAGCATGGGTGGGCTCGAAAATGGGGCTGCATACCCCAAAATGTTCCAAAATTGCAATTTCAAGAGGGAAAAATATACAATTTTAACATAATTTTTAACCATTGATAACCATTGGATTTTGGTGTGTTGTCCATGATTTTCCGACGAGGCCATGTGTGAGAATTTCAGATTTGGTGTCAGCATTGAAGCAGTAGCCACTTCTCCCCTATCATGATGTTTGGCAGTTGTGGTGCGGGTTGTTGAGAGCTGGTCACTATGGATTTTTGTCGGACATGCTTGGATCACAGATGGTCCAAGGAGAGAGGCCTCTAGATTGACGCCTGCTGCGCTGACTGATCTCATCTCCATTTGCAACGCTCAGTCCGAAGCGACTCCGCCATTTCGCTCGGCAGCTGGCAAGAAGAGACTGGCAGAAATCGTGGAGACCTATTACTTGAGCCGAAACTGTGGGGAGGCCATCAAATTGAGTACCACGCTTCGCTTCGTAAAGGCTCATCAATTAGCACCTTTCATGGACGAGGCGGGCCGTGCAGATACACTTCAGGAATCTTAAGAATCTTAAGGAGAAGCTTAGAAGTTGGAAGATGTTAGAAGTGTATGTGTTCCATGAAATGTCCATTCCATCATGAATTTGTTTAAGGATCAACTAGACCTTCCGACCTGACATCCCATGGCATCCCCAGATTTCCTGAGCCACAGGCAGTTTTGATGCAGCCCGTGCTTGGTGCATTCAACGAAGGGACACAGCATCATGCCTGGAATTTGGGAGAGAATGATCCTCGGTAAGCACATCGGATTTATATATTTTATATGTCATAGTCATATGTATTCATATGTCTGTTTTTTTGACACATCCATCTTCGCGGTTCAAGAAATCAGAAGTAGATGAGTTTTGTTGCAATCCAATCTTGGACTTCAGACGGTTTGATCCACACGGCTTTTCTATACACAGACTTGGAACAGCTGTTGGATCAACCTTTTTGGCCCGGGCAGAACGTGCTATTCAGTGATGAAGTTTTCTTCTCATGTTTACTTTGGAAAATTGTAAGGGACTGTCACCAAAGATTCAGCCTCAAGTAGGGGGTTTGCAGTTGGCAGACATCAAAAGCATCCAAGTTATATCCAAGTGCATCCAAGTGCTATGTTATGATCTGTTATGCGATTGGGCTGGGCAAAAGCCCAGCTTTTGTCGGAATGTCCAGGATGTCTTTCTTCAGCTCTACATGATCTCCTTCGCCCTTCGGAAGGGCTGGCGCCTAGCAGCTGGACGCCTGGTGGATCGCTTTGGCGTGGGTCGAAAGACCGTTCAAAGCCTGGAGATTCCAAACTGGTCATCGCAGCATGGATGTTTCTTGTTTTAGGTCTTCCATGGTCTTCCTGTGTCTTCTTATGATTTCTTATGTCTTCTTTGGGGCTCACGAATCATGATGAATCTGATACTGCACAGGGTAGCCCCTGGACACCATGCCCACAAAAGAATACAAAAGATTCATGACACGTTGAGCCCATTCACCAGAGAGAGGTTTCCAAGAAGAATGCGAAGCGTGCTTACGGGAAGCTGAAGATGCTGAAGAGAGGGAACTCCGCGCTGCAACTGACCGGAAAATGGCGGCAGCAGCTGAAGAGGACGCCATCTCTTTGCAACTTCCAGATTCAGTAGCACAGCAAGTCTTCTTCGTGGCCAACGCGGCAGATCTGGATGATGTGGAGCAACGGTTATCTCAGCTTGTCACATGTGATGGTGGCAGCGACCACATCTTTAAAAAATTGGCAGAGAAAGGGCGCACTTTGGGCTTAGATGCTGAATGGAAGCCTTTCCTGGAAAAGAAACTTGCTTGCAGATGTATTTTTCCTTCACCAAGTTAGTGTGGCAACCTCTCACCCAACTCTACCCTTCATGCTCTTGTTTTCGATTTCACCATGTCGGGACAGGCGCGGTGGTATGCAAAAGCATCGGCGAAGCACTCAGTCTGCTGGCATGGAGCCTTGCTCAACTCTGCAAGTTGCTGGCTGGTGATTTATATTTTTTACAATATAATATATATATATATATCAGGGTATATATGTGTGTGTACGGTATATATATATAGTATACATATATTGCGTGTTTTTTCATTTTGCAAACGACCTGGGAGGATGACCAAGGTTGACGAATTCACTCAATTGACTATGACTAGAATGGTTCTGGCGATGGGTTGAAACATGTTCGCGGCCATGTTGAAACCACCAACCAGGTTGCTGCTGATGACTTCGTGGTTGTCTTTGATCTGCTTTCGCTGGCCCCAAAGAAGGCTAGTACTGCCTCAAGACTCTCCCGGCTGCTGAGCCCGCTATTCAGTCACTCGGGCATCCTCAAAATTGGCTTTGGACTCCAGCAACCCGGCTTCAGCTGTCTGTAGTCACAGACAGTTGTTGTACATCCTGAAATGGTTGGAAACAATCAAATTGAGGAGGTCACATTTTTCCCCCCACAAAGAGTCTTGTTGGAGTTTGGCATCTCAAAGTGATGGTGCCCTTTCCATGAATACACCAAACCGACCCAAACCCTCTGGACAATCCAAGAGAAGCGATTAGTAACGCAGCCATTGGCAGCTCAACCTTTCCATTGACGTTCGAGGCACGACCTTCAACGACTGGCCGCTTCATACCCACACCTGGAATGCTTCAGATGCATGAACGCGACCCTGGACGTCCAGGACTCCTTCATGACTTTGAGACGCGAGAAGGGCCAATCCACGGGCTTGTCGGCACTCTGTGTGGAGCATTTTGGTTTGCCCTTGAGCAAGCGGCTGCAACTATCCTGCAACAGCAAGAAGAAACATGTAGATTATTTATGATTATTTTGGTTAAAGACTTGGCGGCTATTTGTGGCAGGGGTTCATCGTATTGATTTGCTAGGGAAACTGTGTCACCCTGAGGGTAAAAGAAGTTCTGGGTGGGATTTGACAGGAACTTCCATTGCAATCATTGCAGAAAGGATGTTTAAGGATCTTCAAGGCTTCAATTATCTCCAAGGATCTTCACGTGGAATTAAAAAAAAGCAAGTTAATTCAATTTATCCCCTGTTGAAGTTGCCAGGCAAACCAGCGACTGGGGAGCACGACCGCTGAGTAAAGAACAGCTCCTCTATGCAGCCCTGGACGCCTTTTGTCTCCTGGGCTTGGCACGAAAGCTTCCAGCAGAGATCTTGCAAACACAGAATCTTAAGGCACAAGCGGAACGCAGCAGAACATGAATGGGTCGGACATGGTCGGATGACCACGGGGTCTTTGTTTTTTGCATTTGATCATCCATCTCAGCATCGGTGTTCCTCGCAGTATCAGGTACAATCTGTTGGAGAAAAGCTGGTGGTGTCGGCAGTTGGCACCTTACCCGCGGCAGATGCAGAGGAGAAGCCATGGGGAGAATCAACCAGTTCCATATTCAGTGTGCCGAAGCCCCACAAAATATTCGAAGCCCCACAAAATATTGATCCAAAAGCTGGTTTAAGGCGGGAATCTAGCTTAGAATCAGAAGCATTGCCAGCTAGAAATTGTTGAAGCAGTATGTTTCTGCATGGATCTGTGGACGACCAGACATGTTCGCTGGTAAAATATGCTCTTGCCATTCTCTCATCATTCCTCACATCGGAAATTGATGGAAATTGTCGAAGAAATGCTGTGGAGATTTGTGGGGCACTCATCCATTGGGTTGTGAAAAAAGATGAAAAAAGATCGTGCTTGATGTGGGCACAGTGAGCTGCATGGATCCCGGGCGCAGACGAATGTGCATACACCATTCCATTCCGAAGATGTTGCAGATGTTGACAGATGATGGGGTCGATTTCGAAGGCCTTGCCTTTTTTGACACCTAATGCTGGCACATGCCAAGATTAGCAGTGTTCAAAACCCCGTATAGAGACTTATACTACACAAGACAGATCTAATATATATGTAAAATAATATAAGACTATCCAGAATTAATTGTCTGTAATTATATGCATATGCATATATCTATATATGTATGCATATATAAATATATATACATACGCGTATAAGAGTATCTGCAGTTGTATAAAGGTTCTGACCGGCCAGGAGGTTGCCAAGTTGGATGCTGACATTTCCTCCAAAGGTGCAGAGATCCGCGCTATGAAGGCAGCTGGACAACCAAAGTCTGCATGGCAAGCGGAGGCAGGGAAAAACATGGAAAATATATGGGAAACCTATGGATATATAATGGGGTATGAATGGGGATATGAACCCTCACCTTATCCTACGGTGTCATCAAACATGGCTGGTTGGAACATTCCTGAACTAAATGGAGGTGTATAGCTGGGAAATATGTATCTATGAAATGTGGCATTGTTCAGCTAGCCATATGTTTGATATTGTTTGATTACCGGAGTGTAGCATGCGATGACCATACAAGAATCATACAAGATCGAGAGCAGAAAATTGAGGAAAATGGAGGAACGGATGGTACAAACAAGTGCGATTGGCTTACAACAAGGTTTGTACTTGTAGTATGATGTAGTGTGTGTTTGTGATAGTGTTAACAGATGTTAATACATATGAATTCTGTACTAGTAACTCATAGTTTGTATTCCTTTGCGGGGATGTTTCCAAGCTTCATGAAGGATCTATCATGATCTATCTACCATCAAGTCCACCATGCAGAGTTGCAGCTGGGGCTTGCTCTGGATGTGTGTTTTGCGTAGCGCCATCTGTGCTATCTAACGGGCTGAGAGGGGCTGACCAGAGTGCACATTCACAGGCAATTTTGCCATGTACATGCGAAGCCAGAAATTCAAGGGGTGTCAGGACGAGGGCAAAATACGGAATCCAGACCAGCACATTTTGGCTGCACATCAATGAAAATGAGACCGTCCAGAAATATCTGCCAATATATAACTATTACTAGTACATGGAATCTCACTTTGTCCACGTTTGTGCTTTGGGCATGAATTTTGCAGATAGGCTGGGATGTCAAAATGTTTGTGCCCCAGTGGAAGGCACTATTTTTGGTGCTGTGTTTCGAACCTGTGTATATATTCGTCGTTCATTTGATCTCTTGTTGCTCTTTCCACTTCCTGCTCGTAGTTTCTTCTGATATTCTTCATCTTGTGAGTCGCGGTTTTGCTGCTCTGACTGCAGATTCTGAGTTCTCGTTTTGATCATTTGGAGCAAGCCTCCTGCAGTCAGGTGGCAGTCCTCTTGCAGCTGAAATCAAAGTATCGAGACCTCGACACTCGGCTGAGCATACCAGAAAACTGTAGCAATGCCTGAGCTGCCCCACGTAGACAGGAACAGTGGATAGCACTTGGACTGAAATTGCATCTTGATACTTGGGATATCTTGGGATTGGATACTTCTTGGTGTTTGGGGTTGCGGCCTCCTGACAGGTGCTGGTTCAAAGCACTAAGTTTGCCACCTTTGCATTTTTGGCCGCCGAAGACATGTTTCTTCATGCCACGTCTTTGTTGCCGTTGCCCTGTGCAGGCAGGATTTGATTGGGTGCCACCTGTCAACTCAAAGACATGAGAGCGCATTCAGATCGATGTCGAATAGGTGGTGCTTTGGCGCAGACGGGGTGCAACTTCGTGTCAGGGGTGAGACTAGGATCCCTATATTCTCCGCGTCAAACGAAGACACCAGGGAATGAAATGGATAGAACACAAATGATATACTAATGATATACAAATGATCATAATGATGTATCGTGATCACAAATTCACCACAAATTCACCCTGGCCCACAGCTTCCAGGTGATGTCCAGTGGAGTTCTCTCGACATCCCGGTCCCGCCCTGGCGAACAAGATCCCCACGGTTGCTCCACGGTGCCGCAACCGTTTCCTCGGTGCGGCCTAGGCGGAGGTGAAGCCAGGTGAAGCCAAGCAGATCAAGCAGACCTTGGTGAATCCGGTGAAGACAGCAGCAGATGCAGAGAGACAATAGGTTTCCTTGTGATTGTCCTAGGCAATCTTGCTAAAGTATGCTAAAGTATGCTGTGGCAAACCCAATTAGTATCCTCCAATTTTGGACCGGTCTTATATGTTCCAATCATTTCCAATCATCCATTTCTGGTGATATTAGGGATTGTTGGAGTTCATTCTTCACTAATGTGCCTTCAACTGGAGCTCAAATATTCTGGCAAAGTTTGTGCAACTTTTTCCGCGGAAACCAAATTCACGCACGGATCCTTGCCATGAGAATAGGCTCAAAGTCCATGATATAGGAATGAAGGAAGTCTTGAAAAAGCGTACTGTAGATCGAATGACGCATAGATGGAGGAACATGATCTTGGCACATGATCTCACAAATCGCATGGCACACATGCTGCATCGTTCATGAGCTTTTTCTACTATGCAGGGCCACTCTTCCCGCCGTGTGCATTTGGACTTAGGGCCACTTTTCGCCGTGTGCATCATGGCCACTCTTCCCGCCTCTGTCCGTGTGTCGGTCAGAGTCGTAGGCTCTGATTTTATTCCAGGGCCGAAAGCCCGGTTGCGCAAGGATCTGTCCAAAGGACAAGGCTGGCGCATGGCTGGCACTTCCGTAGCTGTCACAGCCACAGCGTGCTGTTCGGTGGGCCTCCGCGCACGAAAGCCAACTGCGGAGATGTTGAAGAACAAAGTTGCCAAGGGGATGCAAAGGCGAGAGATGCAAATGGATGCTCCAGATGCAATTGAAGAATTCCAGGGATTGAAAGATGATCCTTTGGCCTCATGGAGTTTACTGGGTGATCAGGAATTCCTGGCGCGAATCTTGACGGTGCTCTTCCTGGCATTCTTGCCATGTGCCTACCTCACGTCAAAGGTGTATCCGGTAAGCAATGAGATCGGGGAACTGCTTCCACAAAACATACTGGCAGATGTGTCCTTTGGTTTCAGTGTGGCAGCTTTGTTCCTCACTGCAGTCCTTTTGCGGATTGGCTATCGCCAATTGGAAGTGAATCAGCTGCTTCGTCAGCGCAGCATTTTCTTGGAGACTGGTGGTGGCGGATACTTTGTTCAAAAGAAGAGTGCTGCCAACCAACGTGGGCTGATTTTGCTTAATGACTTTTTCAGGTTTGTTGCGTTTTTGTATCCTTTCGTATCATGGAAGTTCAAGCCATTGTTTGGCTCAATTTCTAGGAAACCGTCTAAATCATCTTGGCGTTGTATGCCATTGTCATATATACATAATATGACATACGTAGTTCAAACATGACTCAGATACGACCTTGTATGTGCCTTTGTGCGAAAAGCGTGTTGCTGATCAACAAGTCGCAGCCGGTGCGCTTCGCCATATCCCAAGCCTTTCCTTCTTGATCCTGCGGGTTTTCAATGGTTCTCATATGCTTAGGGTTCTTGTTACCTGTGGCCTGTAGATACTATAGTGCAGAATCCGATACTTGCTTTGGAGCAAAAGAGTTAGCTGCTAGCACTACGAGCACCTTCTGGTGAAAGTAACTTCCATGGGGCAACCCTTCTAAGCCAGAAAGAACTAACACACACCAATGGCATACGATTGCGTCAGTGCTTTGAGACACCACTACCATAATAAAGGGTAAGCGTTCGTCGCTTGAAAAGAAGAAACGCATAATGAGTGTTTGTGTCCTTTCTGCATTCTGTGTTTGTCCATTGTGTTTGTATTTGGATGCGTTTGGACAGCTTCTGTTCTACCGCATGGTCTCGAGGCCAACATGGATTTCTGAAATTTCATCCCAGATCGCTGAGGTAAAGATGCCCTGATCCATCGCTACGAGACTGCACCAAGTATTGTGAAAGTTCGTCGGTATGTGTTGTCGACGCTACTCTTCGCATTTGCCACTGGCGTGGCTGGATTTGCGTCTGATGGAGAGATGAAGCGAACCGAAGGCAGTGAAGAGGAAGAGTAAAGAAAAGGTGATAGCCATAGGCCATAGCTTTCAGAATTGAATTCAAAGGGCTACGTCTACGTTTATGCGTACGTATGCATGTAATTGAATAGGGAGATGTTTCATACATATTTTTTACCAGCAAAATCTGACACATTTCTGAATGGGTTTTGTAGCACATATTCTATTAATTTCTATTAAGTGTTCATTCCAGGGCATGTGTTGCTTGCAAAATGTGTTTCCATGCATAGTTTGGGATCCTGGTGCCTTTACCAGGAATGACCTGTCAGTTTGCCAGGCTTAAAGGTGGTGAAGAAAGAATGGTGGTATAAAAATGACATGAAAAGCGTTATGGTATGCTATGGTGCTGACTGCAAGGGAGTTGAAACATGTTGAAACTTTGGATTAAGATTTTGGCTTTTTTGGCTTCAGCGTGCTGATCTCGGACTTTTTGAACGCCGTGCTCCATGTCACAAGTTGGTCAAACTTTTTTTTGGCGGGCGATGTCACATGCTATAACAGCTACTGTACTATCAGCTATTATAGATATTATAGCATGTTCGTTGGAGATGCTTCTGCTAAGTCGAACCCCAAATTGATTAGTTATTGTATAACTTGAAAAACATATCATGCGGAAAATTGATGAAAATTGTGGAAATCACCATGGTATCAACGGATTATCAATGGTATCTATCATCCATGGGTGTCATGGTTGAAGCCATCAGCTTCTCCGGGCGATGGCTTCGCGGCGTCCACAGCATGAAGGATCTGGTGCAAGGCGAAGATGGTGACCATGCTTGGTTCACAGTTGAAATGCGCTTGGCACCGTTTAATTTTTTAACATATTTTAATCCCTAACCATGGACCCTAACTTTGTATGGTGAATGTGGGTTCATGAATCCGAAAACATCTAATGCAGCTGGATGTTTCACATGAAAATTGCTGGGCAGAGTGGTGTTGTCTCTAGCTATTGGGCTATTCAATGGAGTAATTATGTGGCTAGTGAACGGTCTGATATGGTCTAAGGATGTGTACTGTATGTGGGTTGTGGCTTGACGTAGTCTCTTTGTATGCGTGTGATTTGTTTCTTGTTCCTTTGTTGGTTATTCTTCCTGGGCATATTGGCAGACACCAAGACGCTGCAATCAAGATCTTTTATTTGGGGGCTATTCATTTCATGCCGAGAATTGGAACTCCCGTGAAATGAACATGCAGATTCAACAGAAGCTTGGTGTTTTTCAGGGAGGAGCTGGGGAAGGATTTCTCTCGACTCGCAGGGTGGTCGAGTCCTGCCCTTGATGGTGAGGCTGGATGACGCAGATGCTTCCTCCAGGCCGATTCCAAGGTGCACTGTCGAGAATTGAGACCTCATTGGAATAGCTGTGCGCAATGAATGAAGGATTTTGCACAATGATCACAATGGCTGTTTGTTGTGGCAGCATGTAATCACTGTCTCTGCATGGAGTGATCCATTCAGAAATGCCCCGCCTTCTTTACTGCTCAGGCATGGAGGAAACCCTTTGCGAACATCCAGGCTTCTTGGCAATCCAGTACGTCATGGGACACCGCTTTTGGCACCTTAGTTTGGCTGCCAAGATCACTGTTACATCTGTTACATATCCTCACATGTTCCTTTTTGACAGAGTCATTTGGCTCTTTTCAGGTTTCGCTCAGAGGTTCCGCTGTTCTTCACTCCTGAAACACCTATCCATACCTATCCCATGGCAGAAGTAGCGCAGATGGTCGAAATAGTACCCTCTGCTGCAGATGATCGAATCAGGATGGAATGTGACAAGTGTGGCTACAAATGTGTGCCGCAATGGCTGAACGACAAGGCTGTCTGCTTGAAATGCCAAGCCGTGCTGCGTAGCCGCAACTCGCTTCATGAAGCCAAGCGTGAGATCCTTGGAGCTGAAGCCAATGGCGAGGATCGTCGCCAGGCCGGGGAGGTCAGCACTTTCAAGGCGGCTCCCAACAGTGCCATGGAATCTGCCAGTGGAAGTTGTTCCAAAGCACCCGATGGAGTGCATCACTGGAAGTATGGCAAGTGCAACTTCTGCCAGCAGGCTGAAGGGAAATTGGCGAAGGGACCAGGGGTGATGCAGAACCCAGGTGGAGTTGGAGAATGTCAGAAGGGTGGCAAATGCATGTTCAAATTCGCGAAGTGCACCAAGTGTGGCCGAGGGGAACTGGCCAAGGGAGAGAGGGAGGATGTGCGTAGGATCTCGGATGCTTCCACTGCCTCAAGTGGTACAAACGCCTCCAAATCACCTCGCACTCAAGTCACTCAACCCACCCAACCACGAGCACAGAGTCCACCCTTGGCAGCAGCTGCTGGTTTGCTCATGAAGGATACGAAATCCGAGGAGGAAGTGACTAAGAAGTTCTCCAAAGAATCAAAGGACTCAGAATCTGGAAAGTCATCCAAGGGTGAGACGCGCAAGACCTCAAAGGGCGGGACGGATGATCGTACTCGCATGACATGCCACGTTTGTGGGTACAAATCTGTTCCCCAGTGGCTCAACGACAAAGCACACTGCTTGAAATGCGATGCAATTTTGAAGACTCCGAGCAGCAAACAATCATATGTCAAATATGCATATATATATATATATGTATATGTGTGTGTGTCAAATTATGTCAATTTATGTTAAATATATCATATAGTGTATGATTGGTGCCCTCCTTCAACTTTGGTTGGATATGAAGTTGAGAGATGACTTGCCATGCGTGTTGTTCAGGGTTAATTCCCTCCACCTGATGTTGCCTCTTTCTCATATTGTTTATTCTATGAATTTAGTGTCAGTTTGATTGTTAATCTGTGGGTGTGTTTGTTTAATTTTAACATATATGAAGTGCATTTAAGTGCTTTAAACGCAGAAAGTGTCGTACGTGGCATTGTTACATTGTTGGTCTTTTCCTGGGATTTAAAGAAATGTTTGTAGATTGTATTACTAGCTGTACATAGTGTAATGTGTTACATACCGTGATGCAATGGCTCAAGAAAACAATTGCGCTAGCTGGTGCTTTCAGGTTGATTCACCTGTAAAACAGGTTATCAGCCGTAAGCTAACTTCTCTTTTGTAGGCAATGTCTGCCCCCTCGGGTTCTTCCACCG
>Ga0126342_10012086_pt1 | contig 15418 bp, 13 predicted proteins | sample Cyp1metagenome_FD_92528 | JGI IMG/M metagenome (GOLD analysis project Ga0126342, IMG submission 92528) | Coral microbial communities from Lord Howe Island, Old Settlement Bay, Australia - Cyphastrea 1 metagenome | ecosystem: Host-associated > Invertebrates > Cnidaria > Coral ...
CTGTGATTCAATCATTCAGCCACAATGGATCTGTGGCCGTATCAGGCACAAGGGTTTACATCAAGTGAAAAGAACGTTTGCATTTGCCTGCCATGAGCGTCATGTTGTCATAGAGCACTAACAGGTGTGCTGTGGACATTGGCTGACCCAGTGATTTCAAGCTCCGCGAAGTTGGGCGAACAAACAACGGGATCATAAAAAAAAGCACCACCGAATCACCATCAAAACGGGTACTTTTCAAGCGGTCCCTGGGCCGAGCCGTCCACCAGGTATCACCAGGGGAAAATGGCCCATCATTCCCATAGGATCCATGTATGCTATATATGGTAACATTTACCATCAATATACCCCCAATGTTAGCATATATACCATACATGGATCCTATGGGATTGAGCACCGGTATCCTGAAAAAAGACAGCCATAGCTATGGCGGTTTGACATTTGAAAGGAATCGTAAAACGAAGGTTCCTGCTTTGACATCTAGTTGTTTTATGTTGTTTCGAGAGTTTTGAAAAATCCGATTTTTCCTACCTGGGATGAATGATCTCCATTGACGAACATATTTTTCGGGGCAGTTGAACCCCCCAGAAAATATTTGGGACTACTTGGCAAAGACAGGGGTTTTTCATGGTTTTTCAACATGTTGGAACCATCCCCAAATACCCCCAAGTTTGGAGCTTTATCGTATTAGGATTAGGTTTACCCTCTGGTAAATTAACATAGCTATTGAAAATGACCATTTATGGTGGATTTACCCATTGACAATGGTGATTTTCCATAGTTATGTTAGTTTACCAGAGGGTACCATATCGAGAAAGAATCTTGTTTGCATGTGACATGGTATGATATATTTGTTTGTTTTTGAAACGCACCCCCTCCTAATCAAGCGTAGCTGCTTTGTTTAGGGCGACCTGAGCTATAAGTCAATTTATCAACCGATATCAATCCATCTAACTTTGGAATACTATAGCAAACAAGTTAGTTTCTATTACTTACAATAACCATTGGAAAGTTCAGAATCTAGAGCTGTCAACCCATCTATAATCGACATATCATCGATATATCTACCGTCAACGTGTGGATCGCATTTCGTTCTGCACCGGGTCCAGCTGTTTCCACCTTGTAGGTAGCGACGCACGAGTGTTGAAAGGCATGGTCGCCGTGTGGACGGTTGATGGAAACCATGGTTCTGGCTGATGCTTTGAAATGTCTGGGTAAATTATAACGACCTCACTGCGACCTCACTGGAAATCATGGTTAGTAAGGAAAATCATCCCCAAATGGCCTTAATTCAGGTTAGTGAATTATTATAATTTACCCAGAAATGTGGCGGTGTCCATAAAACAAGATGCAGCCCACGAACCCGAATGCTCACACGTATGTTAATGGTACAGATGACGAAACACACGGATATGCGGTCACGCAGAACACTTTTCTGAAACTGTTTATTTGAATAGTCTTGTACATTTTTCCACTGTTACCATACCAGTGAACCGTAGACTGTGGAAGATGGAAGAAAGTGGCGTGCAAAGTGTGAAGTGTGGAGTGCAAAGTGACTGACACTTAGTGTCAACTGCAAAGCCCGAAGTGTAAAGTGTGGAGTGTAGAGTGTGGAGTGGTGTAAAAAGTGGAGTGTAAAGTGTGGGGTGTAAAGTGTGGAGTGTAAAGTGTGAAGTGTAAAGTGCAGAGTGTGGAGTGTAAATTGGGGAGTGTGGAGTGTGGGGTGTAGGGTCGGGAGTGTCGTGTGTACAGTGTGGAGTGTAGAGTGGGGAGTGTAAAGTGTAGAGTGTGGAGTGAGGAGTGCAAAGTGTAGAGTGTGGAGTGTACAGTGTAGAGTGTAGAGTGTAGTGTAGAGTGTGGGGTGTAAAGTGTGGAGTGTGGAGTGTAAAGTCTGGAGTTTAAAGTGTGGGGTGTGGAGTGTGGAGTCTAAAGTCTGGAGTTTAAAGTGTACAGTGTGGAGTCTGGAGTGTAAAGTGTAGAGTGTAACGTATAGAGTGTGGAGTGAGGAGTGCAAAGTGTAGAGTGTGGAGTGTACAGTGTAGAGTGTGTAGAGTGTGGTGTGGGGTGTAAAGTGTAGAGTGTGGAGTGTGAAGTGTAAAGTGTGGAATGTAAAGTGTCGAGTGTGGAGTGTAAAGTGTAGAGTGTAAAGTGTGGAGTGTAAAGTGTAGAGTGTAAAGTGTGGAGTGTAAAGTGTGGAGTGTAAAGTGTGGAGTGTGCAGTGGGCCAAGTGTGAAGTGTGCACTGTAGAGTGTAGTGTGGGGTGTGGAGTGTAAAGTGTGGAGTGTAAAGTGTAGAGTGTAAAGTGTGGAGAGTAAAGTGTAGAGTGTAAAGTGTGGAGTGTAAAGTGTGGAGAGTGTAAAGTGTGGAGTGTGCAGTGGGCCAAGTGTGAAGTGTGCAGTGTAGAGTGTAGTGTGGGGTGTGGAGTGTAAAGTGTGGAGTGTAAAGTGTAGAGTGTGGAGTGCGGAGTGCAAAGTGTAGCGTGTAAAGTGTGGAGTGTAAAGTGTGGAGTGCAAAGTGTGGAGTGTAACCTGTAGAGTGCGCAGAGTGTAAGTGTAGAGTGTAGCGTGTAGAGTCTGGAGTGTAGAGTGTAAAGTGTAGAATGTATGAAGTGTAAAGGGTGGAGTGTAGAGTGTGGAGTGTGGAGCACGCAATGCGACACGTCTGAAGTGCTGCGCCTGCCACGCAAAATGACGACAGAGGTCTCCAAAATGATGCGCCTGCCACGAAGATATTCAAAATCGATGTTTTGCCACAGAATTTGCACCTTGTCGCCACTTGACCCAGCCCTGACACTGCGATTCGCAAAAATCACGCAACACGACACGTCTAAAGTGCTGCGCCTGCCACGCAAAATGACGATAGAGAAAAGAACAAAAGAAAGGCGGACCTGGGAGGAGTCGAGCCTCCACGGTCTGCGTCTCAGCCACATTGGCTAAAGAAGGCAACGCCACACCCATAGGGCAACAGGTACCGTTACTTATTTCTTTGTTATCCCTCCTTCTCTCCTGGCCTTTGTTGTCCTGCTTGGACGTCCAAAGCAACATGCTTGGAAGCCTTCGAAAAGGAGATGTTTTGCAGCTATCCCCATAGACACGGCGATGCCACAGGAAAACCAGAGACCCGAGACGAGACACGTGGGAGCATCAAAACGAGCATGTCGTGCCTCCAATTTTGACACTTTGTAGCTTCAAAATCGATATTTTCTACGAGTTTTCGTTTATCGAGGTATCTGGCCTGGACTATCCATGGATTTAGATTAAATGTTGTCTTCGTGTTTAGTTCAACATCTTTGAGTGTCATTCATGACTGGTGCCGCCTGAAATCCATGGGAATCCCAGCTCCAGTCCGACAAATCAGTGCGACAGGGACAATCTGTGGAGTTTGTTTTGCAAAAAGTAGATGGTCAAGTGTCATATCCGACTGAAACGACGTGTTTTTCAATGTCCTGTCCGGAGTCTGTGAGGTTTTTTGAGGCTCTCGCTCCTGGAAAACCTCATGCTGTAATATGTTGAACAAAAATGTGAAGGAAATTGGATACATGATGATACATGTATGTAATATATGTTCCTTGGATAAGATTTACCATATATCTTTGTATTATATACATTTATATACTCCTTTAATCCAGTAGCATATTTGGCATTAGCTGAGTCAAACTATTACATAGGCTGGAATGTTTCACACAGCTATGTTATTTAGATTACCGCCAGGGCATAGTGATGTTGCCCAGCTGCCCAAGTTGCCATGAAGTGATGCTGAAGTTTCTGGAGGCAGATTTGGCATCGCACGCTGCAGAGAGATCTGCATTCAGGAGCGAATGCATTGGTAGTTGCTGTTTGATATAATGGGAAATATACAGCAATTTTTAGTGTGGAATATATATATATATACACAAGCGCTGATATATATATATATATACACACTCTTATAATTGTATGACATGACTATTCCAACACTATATGGCTATTTAAGAAGTATACTCAAAACCTAACTACTATCGAATTTATTGTAAGCAATAATAATTAGTTGCTCAGAAGTTCTGCACTATCAACCTTGTAGGCTTGTACTCGTTTGTCTTGTCAGACATCGAAAAATATGTACTGGTATCTAAGAATGGCCATGGAGTATGGACAGATGAATACCGATTCCATCATGCGTATACACGAATTTGTCACATTTGGGTTGCTTGGCCCGTTGCGCATGAGATTAGCAGGGATCAGGAAACAGCTTCGTGGGCCCCACCATGGTCCCCGAGTGGTGGATTCCATGGTGCTTCCTCGCTGTTCCAAGCAGTGCTTCTTTGCTTATCCACTGCCAATAAAAGTGATCCGAGAAGGATTTGATAAGCCTTTGGCCCTTTACTAGGCATGTATCATCATGTATCCACCTATGCCTTAAGCGTAACATAACATATGCCCAGGGTTTGATTGGAAATGTGATAATGCGTTTATTCGTGGCCTCATCTTTAAAGGTACCTATGTGGACAGACCTATGTGAAGGGTTGCGGCCTTCAAAAATCCAGCAGTTTTTTGTGCCTGACAAGGTTGTGTTTCGTGGTGTGTTTTTGCTCAGCTATCCTTTGTGATTCTTGATGTCTTCAACAAAAAAAAACGTATGAAAGAAAAGGGAGCGACTCAAGTGCGATCCAAGATCAGCAAAAAAACGAATAGGAAAGGACTAGCGACTAAACACGACGGTCAATCTTTTGGGAGTAGGTAGGTGGTGCACCCTAGTTTTGGGCTCCATTACTTTGCAAAAAGACACACACACACACACAACACACACACACACACCCTAAGGGCAGGGACCTCGAACACGAAACAACGCTTCTGCCAATCAATGTAATATTGTTCGGACGCCTGCCCTCTGCACAATGACAACTACTCTTGCGACTAGAGCTGTATCTTCGACGTTGGTCCCACATATATTCAAGTTGATTGGTCACATTGGTGCACAGCTGCTTCACATGATGGAAACTGCCGTGCGTGTAGGGCACACAACCCCGTTGCATATGTGTTCTTAGCGTTCCTGCGGGGCCCTTTGGCAGTTTCCAGTGAGTTTTGGTCGGATTGTTTTTGAGGCTGTATATGAAAGCATTCGGCGCTCGGGGATTAAACATCTGTGCTGCTGCTGGGGGGCCGCATCCAAGCATTTCTCCCCCGAAACGGTTTCAACCAACGTAAGAAAATTATAGAAAATTGTTTGTTCACCAATCTGTTTGTGACATGAAATGTCATGAGTCAAGACCATGGGTGGCCATCGACATCACCCAGTATGATTCGTCTCCACCTTCCCGGCATACTTCCGTCTGTTGCCCCATGGCAACGAAATACAACTCCCGTGTGCTCCATGCATGGTATATGTTTTGATATTTCCCCACATTTAATGGGCCAGGGGCAAATATTGTAACCAAATTGTTGATTACGGCTATCATTTCAGTTTACATTACTGGTATTCTTAATGGTGGTATATTCCCTCATATTTTCGCATAAGATTGTTCTGGAAGAACCGCAAAGACTTCACTGCGACGTCCCTGGAAGGGAATCATACCCAAAGGGCCTTTACCTTATTTCAGCTAGTTTTAAGCTAGTGAGCTGTTTATTATTCAAATATACTGCAATGGGGTATAATGGGGATACGCTGGAACACATTGGGACTGAACATTTATAGGGAAATCTAAATCCAATGGTGTGCCCCGATCATTTTCAAATTTTCTGTTGCAAATCAACCATCTTCCGGATGGATCCGAATGAAGCAAATTCCTTCGGATGGCAGGAAGGTTTTGCCGGTTTCGCCATTCAGAACGGTGTGGCGCGTTTCCGTCCCTTGCGATGGACGGAGGTTTTATTGCGGGTGTTGTCAAACGTATCAAAAAACCACGTAGAAAATAGTTTGCATATGTTTGCATATCTTATGTTTGCATAGTACATATTTACATAATTATATACAATTTGTATCAATTTGTGTTTATGTGTTATTGACGTGAACTATATCAATGTATACATCACTACTTGCACAAAATCATCAATGCGTTTGGATTGGAAGCAAACGCCTTATATGTAGTTCTACATATTCTCACGATGGGTAATTTTGGCCTTCGTTTTGGCCTTGGACATTTCAGTGCCAAATCCCCTGATTTCTCGGAACGGGGTTCTTTGTTTCATCATCACCACCCCTTTAAGGCTACTTTTCGGGGGGGGAGCAGCCAAAATGTCGCTGAACGTCCCCGAGGTGTCGTTTTTGTGGGGAGGATCTTCAAACTTCGTTCAACATGTAAGTTTCAAGGCCTCAAAAACACCTTGAAAAATGTCGTTGACATTTTGGGCACGTCCCCCCCACCTGAAAACGGTGGTGATGTTTCATCCATTGTTTCATCATCATTTCTCCAGGACACACGGCACGCAACAAAACGATGTTCGCTATCAACTTTATCTTCATAAGGGATAAAAATTCGCCACCCTCCATTAACATATATATATATATATATTAATTGGGGAAATAACATCAACTTTATCTTCATAGCCACCTGAAGTCAGACGCGGCGCAACGTCAGGTTTGCAGCGAACATGTTTGTTACCCAACAAAACAAGTGTACATGCGTCCAAGAGACCCCGCCAAATCCACCAATCAATGATCTGAATCTGGTCACAAGTTCGGTGATATTTTTCAATTTGGCGGATATAAGAGAAACATATTTTATATATATAGGCCCCAAAAAGTATCCATTTCTCTTTTCAATATATCATAATATATCCAAAAATATCCAAACATATCCAAAATATCAAACAATTCATCCAACAAAAACATATTTGTTTAAACATTGATTTGCATTTCCCCGCGGTTTCGATTTCGATTTAGCGGTTTCAAGCCTTCTGCGTCCGAGGTTCAGCGGCGGCTGCGGTGTTGCGGGAGCGGATGGTGGTCTCGCACCTTGGGATGATGGTGGTATCGTGGTTGTCTTATGGGAAATGATGGGACATTCATAGAATTGGATGATGGGAAAATTTACAGGAAACCCCTATATTTGATGGTAAAAACCATGGTTTCCTGTAGAAGATTTTCCCTTAAACCAATCCATTGAGACATACTCTCCCAGCAATAACATTCACAGTTAATGTCAACCCCGGATGAGACTAAACCATGGTTTATTATTTAGAGAAGTACTCCTCCAATAGTCATAATCTGATACTTAAATATGGTACTCCCCCAATTAAATGGCCTATGGGGTTTATTAATCCGGGGTTGACATTACATTGGGTTTCACGGTTGTGAAACACGCACGGTTTAACCAGATGAAAACCGCTAGCCCTTTTTTGGAAATTAGCGCTTTGTGAACTGGAAGCCATGGCCCAGTTATAAATGGTTTAACCACCAACAACCACTAAGAATATGTGTTTAACATTGTTTAACTATCTACATTGGAAAAGTGACATGGCAAACTATGTTCCGGGATATCAATGGGATTTCATAAGCAAATATAGGGGTTTATCAGTTGTAAACGTCAATCTGCGAATCAAGTATTTGAAGGGATACCGTCTGGTATTTTAAGAGTTTGCTATGGAAACCATGGCCCATTTACTTCGATGATTTCCTTATAGGAAAAAATGTTTTTTCCAGAACTATTTGAGTTTACCAGAGGGCATCATATTCATAACTTGTTCCCCTGCCAGGTGTAGCACCAGGAAAAATGCTCGATGAAATGCCGGAAGGAATGCTAAAACGATAGAATGCCAGATGAAATGCCAGAGAATATTTCAGAATGTATGCCAGATCACAAAACAAATCAGATAGAATGCCAGATAGAGTATAAAATGTCAGATGCCACATGAAATGCTGGATAACATGTCGGAATATGTGTCAGATAGAATGTCAGAGATGAAATGCTAGATACAATGTCAGATCAACTGTCAATAGGTTGCCAGATCAAATGCCAGACCGGCAGACCGCATGCCATATCAAATGTCAGATAGAATGCCGAATAAGAATCAAGATAGACTGTCGGAATACGTGTCAGATAGAATGTCAGAATCAAACGTCAAATAGTATGTCAGAGAATATATGCCAGATTTAAGATGTCGCCATATATGTCAGAATATTTGCCATGGTGGGGATCACTCAAAGAAATGTTTTTCTTTGCCAGTTTGTTGGTTTGTAGAGGTGGATTTCGGTGGCATGATTTTTGGATAGTTACTTTGGATTGCGAACTTGTACTTTAAGATTTTGCCATCAATGAAGATTTACAGTACTAAACTACATTGTTGGTTTGCAAACGGGGGATTGACCCCAGGACACTGAATTGTTATTTTGAAAACGAGGTGAAACCATGGGCTGAGCAACCGCAATTGCACATGAAAATGTTAACTGATGATTCTTCAGTTGGGTTTGCCAACTATAAACGGAAGAACACATGTTGATAGCATCCCGATTGTTTGCCTTACTTCATCATGAAACTGTTGTCAAACAACAAAAACTGTTGATGTTTGCCAATCGATTGGCGGGTCTATGAGATACAGCGGGGATACAACTCTGGATATGATGGACCTGCTAAGGAAACGGACCGGATGGGTAGTGTAGCATAATTATTATTTGTTTTGCCATACTTATGAGTATATTGGCCTTACCCGTTTAAAGGTTAAACACGGTATGAATGGAAACCCAAAAAAAGAAAGAAAGGGTACGCCCCAGCTCTTGGCCATAAAACACGGTGAAAAACATGATCATCAACTGATCATGTTTTCTTTGTGTAAATTGATATTGTGCATTTGGTGAGTCAGTGATTCTTCAATTTCCCCAGTTTTTATTCAGCACGTTACTTGTTTGTTTCTTGTTTCGGTCCTTTGACCCAACCAATATGGGCATGTGGCAATTATTTGTCTATCAATTTTTCGGGGTCGAATTCTGAACTTACATTGATCTAAAAATTGATTGTTTTGGGGGTTTATTGAACCAGTCCCTGGGTAATTTCGCAGTTTGCGAACTGGAAAACAACCATGTTGAACGGCAACGAATCGAAGCTTCAATGGGCCATGGTGTTTCCAGTTCCCAGTCATTAGTCATTCCCTGGGGGTAATCGCTGGGGGTCCTAAGTTGGAGCGGACTGATGGTGTGAGACCAATGGGGACATGGCATCGTAATGAATGGGTCAAAACAATCAGAGGAGGGGTCGGGACCGAAACATTCGTGAACAATCAGCATTTGCATGATTTGCATGTATATTTTTATGACCGCGTAATATCAATATGCCGCACATTCGCAATGTGCTGAATTCGTCAACGAAAGGAACGTATGCCCAGGAATTTTAACCTTGAAGGTTTTCATGGGGGACACACGCTCCACTTTGGGGGCAGAAATATTCAACAACATCAACAAACCCTGGCTATGTGTCCAAACTTTTGACCTCACACCCTCGTTGCCATTTTCTGCTGGCCCTGTTCTGTAGCAAATATGTTTTGTTTGGAAAGAAACGACAGCAGCAACATTTGGATGTGACCGGAGTCATCTATATTATATGTGAGCAATCTCGAAAACCTTAGGTTCACGGAAAGGACATCCACAAATTTGGGAAGGTCCCATCGCTTACCACACGTTTGTACAATAATGATATATGGTAAACTTGGGGGGCATCGCTTGCAGGAAACTGCTACATTTATATATATATATATAATTCACAGACATCAACGTCCAATTTGGGTATCGCTAATGTGGATATTAGAGAAATATAATGACATAACCTTGAAAAGGGGTATCGCTAATTTGGGAAGGTCCCATCGCTTACCGTGTGTTTTTAACAATTTCCATTTTCCATCAATTTCCATAAACAAATGTCCGTCCAATACATATTTAGTATTGCCGCAGTTTTTGCGGTGGCTCAAATATATATATATATATTATATCACAAATGTCTTACTCCTTCCCTGATGTTTTTGGTTGGCCCGAGAAAGTCAGAAACAGATGCGGCAGAACATGTGATCAGTCTCTTATGCATTAGCAGTCAAGATAGGAAGTCCACCATGATTTTCGCCAAGAACTACCAACAGATATGGGTATAGGTCAAACTTGCATACTCCAATAATAATAATAATTAGAAGATGGTATTCATAGTAAACATCATATACGAAGCCATCTGTGGTCACATCCCCATATCGCAAGTTTGGCTTAGTCGATTGACCCATCCTACAAGGTGGTTTATAACTGGGGTTAACTATGATAGATCTCATAGATCTGAAGATATATTGAACTAGTTACTATGGTTATCTATGGTTTATAAAGTTTATAAACCAACTGTTTACACTGCCCATGACGACTAAGGAAGGGCTCTGTCGCTTGGCTGCACCTTTTTCTTGGCCATTTGTGGCCATTCAATGTAGAATAATGCAGATTATAAATCAACCTAGAACTATAGTTATAAAACTAACTAGTGTTGATGGTAGACACATGGTTTTGTCTGCATATGTAACCTACGTTTTTGTTTCAAAAAAAATGCCATGAAACAAGAATATACAATACGATATGATGATCACGAGCCATGGCACCCAATTTCCTGGCGTGGACTTTGCACCCGATCCCACCCAGCTTGGTGATTCCAAGCTCGGAGGTGTTCTACATCCTCACGACACGGGAGGTCGGTGTTGTGATGGTTGTTGTTGAAGGGGACACCAAGCGCTGCTGTAGATGTTTTTAAAAAATAGATAAATTTTACCGAAGCTCTTTTTGTATGTTCAGTAGAAGTGCCAAACTTTTTCGTGATGACTAGATTGTAAGAAGTGACTAGATGATCATTTTACAATATTTTACATAGCAATTAGGTTTATGCCAAACTTTAGGTTTATTTACATAGCAACGACTCCACTTGTGAGCGAGTTATAGCAAGCCGGCTGAGCCTTGTTGTTGGGGACACAAGGAGGACCTCAGCAGGCTTTGATGCAAGAACAATAATAAGGATTGTAGTATTATATATGTGTTATTGTTCTTGTATTAAAGCCAAATACAATCATTAGTACTAATGATCATTGTTGTATTTATATAATATTAATGATCATTGTGGTGATTAGTATATTTGTAAATAACCATGATGATCAATAGTATGTTCCATCAATTTTGATCATTTATTGTTGTGAAATTTCATAGAATTTAAAAGATGGATCATAGTAATACATAGTAATACAGTATTTATCATCACCATGATCACGAAAATGGATCAACACCACACCTCGCGTTTTGACGCGTTGCCACGCGTGGCTACGCGGCCTCGCGTCTCGGCTCCAGCAGCGCCCTGCAGACCCGGCGGAGCCCGGCGTCGCGGCCATGGAGAGCTTCGAAGAACTGCTGGATGCCTCGTGGTGCTCCTTCCGCAGGAAGCTCTTGGAGGCTCTGCGGCCCTGGGGTCCCCTGGGGTCATGGTTTGTTGATGAACTGGGGATGTGACCGTCAGAAAGCAATTCAGTGGGTGATCAAAAGATCAAAACTGCGATTTGTGAATTCTTTTCTTCATGTAGTGATCATTAAGTAACCGAAAAGACCAACCGGGTCTACTGAACTCGATGGCCATGTGATGATGTTTTTGCGGTGGTATACAGCCACAGGAATGTCATGGGGTCCAAGAAAATCAGGGGTCTCACTGCTTAGGCCTAATCGTACAGAAATTGTGAGTGAGGGATATTCCCCAACATGCTGCGGCTCAGTTTTGGGGATGGTAGTTACGACGATTGGCAACTCAGAATACGTTTTGTTCTGCATCATGGTGAGTTTGCAACACTTGGCAGTGTGAGAATCAATGAGAAGATTCGGTTTCAAAGCATGGTTTTATTGGGGGTCCCCATTGTTTGGGCAACTTTGAAGTGCAAGTCAAGATCTTTACCCTTAAGAGGTGGATGAACTTTTTTTTACAGGAAGGGTTTACCGTGATTTACCACTTCAGGTGATCAGAAGCTAAGAGAACCTATAGGAAAAAGACAGAACAGGTCAGATTTGCCACTATATTAGTAGGAATCGACTTTTCTATTTTTTGGGGAGGTCAACTATACATATATATATATATATTTATATTATATATATATACTGTACATATTTATGCTGAAAGATATTCCACATGAAGGCTGTATGATCAAAGGAGGAGGGACTTCTACAACAAGTCAGAGATTGCACGGGTAGTTCTGCTTGGTGGTACCGCTATTTTTCATTTTTTCTGTCCAAGACTCAGTTCCCATAACTTCAGAACAGCCAGCTGTGATGGTAGCCACTACTCTGTGCTGTCGAGGACCAAGCACAGCTGGTCAAATCACGTCCCTGTTTTGTCGCTGAAAAAACCAGTGATTTGTCTCAGCTTCGCATTGTTTTTGGATTGCTATAGGCATTTTGATCAATGAATCTGTGGTTTCAATTTCCAACTACTTTGTTTGCTTCCATACCGGCCTGGATGAGAATTCTCTCCTTTCCTGATTCCATCAACTTCCTACCTGGCAAGGCAGAACGATGGTTGAAACCACGATTGGTTGAAACCACGCAGGAACAATAGTTTTAGTATTATCTGTGGTGTATATATGTACACATACAAATACCACAATTGCATCAGCATTACATGTATAATTTAATCACATCATTAGTGTATAATTATACGTATATCATATTTGCATATAAATCTTTGAAACATGTGTTCGTTTGCTTCATAAACAAACACATGATTTCACTCAGTTTAGAAATTCGGAAATTCTCGGGGGAAATTTGTTTCGGAAGCTTCATGGGCTTGGCGGGTCAAGCTCATGGTTTTCAACAAATGGGGGTATGCCCACAGCCTATGGCCATTTTAAGAGGAAAGATGAACGGACAGATGAACTGATGAACTGATGGATGGATGCAAAGCCGGCAGGCATACGAACGCAGTTGCGTCCCGGAACAGGACAATGGCCCCAAAGGGGCCCGTAGGGCGTCTGAAACTGATTTGATCCACAAGGATTCCACAAGGCTGGTAGGTGGTTAATGGGCATCCTAGATAAGTTGGTTTAGAACTACTGTAGGTCCGTGGTTTAATACTATATAGATATGTCTCTAGATGGCTTTACCAACTGGTTCATGGGCCCTAAAGTGACCCCAAAACAGCAAGATTTGCGGTGCCGTACAGGTGAGTCACTGATTAAGCCAGAGGTGCAATGATGGGTTTCTACTTATACTGTATCTACATTGGGCTTGAATGGGGTGTCAGGTACTCTTAGTGTTTTTTTTTGCACAGCTACGGAAATTTCACATATCTGGATGACTCTATGTTTCAGGAGGTCAAATATCTATGTTTCTGAGGGGTTTCCCTTGGCTGTGTTGCCATGCTCAAATGTTGCCATGTTTTGATACCAAAGGGAGGCAACTGGGACTGGGCTTCAAAGGTTTTGACCCAGAAAATTGGGTTATGGCTGGGTCAAGAATGCAGATGGTGTTTTTAAGTGCCACCATTTTTTCTAGGATTATTTTTGGGGATGATAACGATGGGGATTTGAAACCCCTTACCACGGCATTTTCTTTTATAAGGCAGGGCTTGAAACATTGCTACAACATGCTTCAACCATGTTACATTTCCTCAGAATCCTATTTATGTATATATATATATATACACATATTTTTCTTTCTTTTCTGTACCTAGTTGTTGATAGGGCTTTGTCCCTGTTCAGTGGCCTAATTTGGAACCCTATCAGTGGGTGATGGTGCACGGCCGCAGGAAGTATCAATGCGGGCCACGCCAGCAACATTACTCGAGTCCACAACATCCACAGTGCGACACCGGGGGATTTCAGGGGGCCTCTTGAATCGTGATGCCACTTAACACGTGCACCCCTCAGTTGCAAGTTGGTTCCTAAAACCTATATATATATATTATACAGGTAATATCAACAGCCACGGTTAGCAGCCCAGACGCCTAGCTAAAACAAGGTTGCCTTTGCCTATCTATAGGGGGACCCACATTGTAGTTATTGAAAGATAACAACCATGGTTCAATTGGTTAGTAAGGTCCACCGCTGCAGTTGTCCGATTTGTAACCACTTAAGAACTCAACGGTTTTCATGTGCCCGGGAAGCATTAGCAATTGAGGATCGTGATTGAACTACCCAGGGTCCATAGTCTTGAACCACAGCCATTGTACGTGCCGCAGTTTATTCTGGGCTGATATTGAAAAAATGAGATGATGCGGAAACTGGCAGCAGATAAAGTGAAAAGTATCTGGACTTGGTTTGCAGAAAGAATAATGATCAAGAAGATGACAAATCATAAGTTAAATTGGTGTCTATTCAAAATGGACTGGTCACTTTTGATTCCGCCCTCTTGCTATTTAGAATAGCTATTGAACATCACATCGTTTTTCAACATTGGTATATAAATCGCCGAGAGGGCCCAACAAATTGCCATTCTCCATAGCAAACTGTTCGATTGCCAAAGGCTATCCCCATTTTGGTTGGTGAAATTCCCAAAGGAATCCCATTAATTAGTCCCATTTTTGGTGTCCACTCTAAAAATCCCCTGAGTTGATGGTTTCCCATGATTCATGTCCCTTAAATTTTACGGATTTTCATCACCTGAATCCCACGGGTTTTTTTCAGTCCACGGTGAGTCGATCACGAACGGAAACGTCCACCATCTGTCAATCCAACAGGCCAAGGAAAATCACACAATTGTTGTGGAAAATCAAGCAACTATAGTCAAAAATGGAAGCCAACTGTTGGTTATGAAAACTCTTCCATTTTAAGCCAGTTGGTTAAAAATGGTTTGAACTTGTGAAAATGGCATGAAACCACACAGAACCTTCGGATACCTTCGGAGACCGTGGCAGGTACGCGAGCCCTTCTGCCACCCAAGTCTAGATACGCCCAAGTTACTCTCAATTAAGTCCGGGATAATGGCATCATGCTTGGGTTCATCAAACTGAAACGATGGTTTTTTGAAGGCGGTTATATTATTTTCTCGGCTAGCCATTTGATTTTGCGGATAGGAATCCGGGGCGAAGGAATTCATTGCTTGCGGCATGACATCAAAAGAACATGGGCGATACTGGGTTCACTGGTTGTGATCGAAATGTATGTCTCCGTCTTGTACATGTGCATTTATAGACAGGTATGTGACTCCCCTCCAACGTGACCAACAATGGGTTTCAAATCTCATTCAACTCGAGCTCTGAGTTTTTGTCATGACCTTTGAAGACACTTTGTTTAAATATCTTTCAAAGTTTTTCCCCACCTGCCAGGTGAGGGTTGTTAGATTTTATCAGAGCGCATGCCCGCCTCCTCCTCCTCCTCCTCCTCGACTAGCTGTCCTCCTGGCCCTCCTCCTCGCCTCCGCCTCTTCCACCTCCACTTCCGCCTTGCCAACCTTGCCAACTCGTCGCCAAGCTCTTCGCCAACTTCCCAGCTCAGTGCGCACTGCTGGACGTCAACCTGCGAGC
>Ga0126342_10012087_pt1 | contig 15417 bp, 8 predicted proteins | sample Cyp1metagenome_FD_92528 | JGI IMG/M metagenome (GOLD analysis project Ga0126342, IMG submission 92528) | Coral microbial communities from Lord Howe Island, Old Settlement Bay, Australia - Cyphastrea 1 metagenome | ecosystem: Host-associated > Invertebrates > Cnidaria > Coral ...
CCTGCTGGCCAAAACGGGCCTCTACCTGGCAAAGCTGTGAGCTGAAAAAAGGAAAACCGAACTCGGCACGTTTTTGACCACAAAATGCTGGAAGGGTTGACGAAAGCATCTTGCGATGAACTTGTTTTAAGAAACTTTTTTGGACCCAGAATGTGCGTTTGGCTAGCACGAGAACGACGTTTTTGAGAAATCATGGGACGGTGAAAGATCCGTCGGGATATATATATATATATATATACATATATATATATATATATGTATATATAAATATATGTATATATATATGGATATATATATATATATGTTTGTTCAGGGGTTGAAAGCAGAAACCACTGTTTTTCCAGCTTCAGGCGTGCAGGAAGGATGAATCCATCAGGGTGATGCCCCGTGAGGTTACCTTTCCACCATTTTCAGACATCTCACGGGTCCCAGAATGGGTTGGGACATGTTAGAGGAAACTGGCTGTATTTGTTGGCAAACACCATTGTTTCCTGTCGATGTTCCCCTTAGGCCCTTAGACTACTCCATGTGAAACATGTGAAGATTCACCCCTGCCAGATGGATGCGGCTGTGGGTGTCCTCAGTCAAACATTGGGCCAAGATGGACCTGTGATGAATAGAAAGTGGGGGTTAGTCAGCAGACTGAGAATTTTGCTATACTAAACTGATGAACTGGGGTGTTTGCGAATGAATCACAAGATTTTATACCAGTGACTTAAGCCTCAAACACTGAGGATGTTTACTCCTTCTGACAGGTGACCTGTCAGATCGCTAATCAACGCCGCAATTCATCATGTCTGGTGATCCTGGTTACCACAGAAGGTGACTAGAAAGCTAGGGCAGCTAGGGAATGTTACTGTTACTCATGAAACCTCATGAAATGGTTGATTTAAGCCACATGGGGATTGAACCAGCAAAAATGGCTGTTTTGGCCAGCAGGCCAGTTGTCTACCCATGAAACAATCGTGGATGAATTCATGAACATGTACCAACAAAAAAGTATATTATTGCAACATCTTTGGAATGTCAAATCTTGTTGAGAGTTCACTGCAGTACTGTTGAGTTGAGGGATTCTTGTGTGGACAACATACTACACAGCTCCAAGTTTTGCAACCTCCCCAAAGATAGGACAGTAAGATCTTACTAAATTATACTAGCTAATAGTGGCAACATACATTAAAATGCATCCTTTTTCAATGCACCAATGGAGCTCACCAAAAAAAAAAGATCATTAGTTGCAATGTAAATTAATGATAATGATATCATATTATAACTAACATCATGGTGGGTGGCAAGTGGTTAATTAATGATACAATTAATGATAGCTACATTCATGTCACGAATCTGCCCATCAGGCGGCCAAACGAGCTCAGCCTCGACAGGTTGAAAAGGAGGAGCCGCCCTTCGCAGGGGCTGATGGGTTCATCCTAGATGAAACAGATGCAGTGGACTGTGCCAAACAGGGATTCTGATTTATGATAGTTTATGATGACTTATTTGCGAGTTTGGGGGTTGAACAGGACACAACTTACTGGTGCTTGGCTTAGGAATTTTCGGGAATGATCCAGAAATACATTTCATCACTATCAATAATCATCCCAGAAACCCCCAGCAACCTCTCCAGCATCCATTCCCTACGTTTAGCACCAGTAAGACACCAAAATATGGCCTTTGAAGTCCGGCAAGTTGGGTGGCTGGGTTGACGCCCCCTGGTCCTTTTTGTTAAAGGGGTACTATGATATACATACGTATATATATATATATATAATTATAGTGTATATATATATGGTTATAATATATATATAATTATAGTGTGTATATATTTATAGTATATATATATAGTTATACTATATATATAGTTATAGTATATACATATTTGATTATAGTGTGTACATATATATATATGCTTATAGTAGATATACATATATTTATATTTATAGTATATATATAGAGTATATATATATACAATTATAATGAATATATATATATATATATATGTATATATTTCTGGATAAATTATAATGACCTCACTGCAACCTCACCGGACTGATGGTTAGGACAGGTTAGGAAGGGGAATTCTCCCCAACATAGAGCCTTATTTGTCGTATTTCAGGTTTATATACACAGTACATCGATGTTCCAGTGTTGAATCGGTTTATGTAACCTCTGGTAGTTTGACCTATGGAAAATCACTGAAGTTTGTTTCTCCCCGACTTCGCAGGCGCCTTTTTTCTCACTTGTTTTTTTTTTATGGAGGCAACAAATCTGGTATGTAAAGGGACAAAATGGGATGATCATTGGTGATTTCAAGCATTTATTGATATGGGGATGGGTCAAAACCTATCATACTGTATTTAGAAGGGATGAATCCATTTACCAGGTAACAGGTAACAGGGTTTTAACCCACAGCCATATTGTGTTCAACCATAAAAATGGGAAGATGAAGCCCCATGACGAGCATACTTTTTGGATGGCTTGGAACCACCACTCAGATCCAGTCGATCAGTCGCAGGTATGGGCAACCAACTTGAAAGAGGAAGTGTCGCATTCTCAGTGCTTGGCAGATTCTTATCCTGGTATTCTGGCTGGCAAAATCTGAGAGAAATATGTGTTTCCCTCAAATTGGGCTACCTCAAAATTGCCAGTTTAAAGAGAGATTGATGATCAATCATGAGATTTTGGGGTAGCCAATGTTCAGACAAACCTCTTTATGTATGTATATATATATATACACATTTAGATCGGTGTGTCTTTGATCGTCCTATCTCAAACACATGGGGATTCCATTGCCATGTTGTATCCAAAATAGGTTACATCAGCTCTGCTTGCGAGCAGCATGAACAATGGCCGCTACACCCTCAAAAGGCGGTGCCCCACAGTTGCAAAACTTGCTTTATACCATCTGGTCATTTGTTACGGTTCGCTATTGAAAATGGCCCAGTCGAACCAGTTGATTTACCCATTGATAGCATGGTGGATCTTTCATAGTTATGTTAGTTTACCAGAGGGTAATCCCATTATTAACCATTATTAACAATGATTAACCACAATTATTAAGCATGAATTAGACCATTGTAGTAATGTCAACCCTGGATTAATAAACCCCTAGGCTGTTTAATTGGGAGGGTACCATTTAAGTATTAGATTATGACTATTGGAGGAGTACCCCCCCTAATTAATAAACCAGGGTTTATTAATCTGGGGTTGACATTAATTAGACCCTTGTGGTTCAACTATTAACCATTATTAACCATTATTATACTATCATTAACAATTATGTGCCATTATTTCCCTATTAACCATGATTAACCATTCTTATAAGAAATTTTAGGCACCAAATCACCAGGTTGAACCCAAGAACCAACCCACAGATGTCTGAAGAGAGCCAGGCGCAACATGAGCGACGCAGCGGAAGCCTTTCCGTTCATTGCCATCGAGGCAGCGTTGAGCGTGGGGTTACTTTACAGGAGATATAACCTATGAATACCTTACAATTGTATATATATATAATTATATATATATATATATACACTACATTATATATATATATATATATATATATGCAATAGAACTTGAATGAAATCGTGTATTGGTTTGAGAATTACTAATCTTTTTTTACATGCGTAACTGATTTTTGGATGGTTTGAGTGCAGCTGAAATGAACAAGACACATCCCCATCCAGCAACAAAAACATGTTTTCTTGTGTTCCCAAGAACACCAACCACTGGACACCGTCCAATCAAAGATGGCTGGAAAATCCACTGTCAATGGAGCTTTCAAGCTTGTAACTTGTATGTAGCTTGTCATATGATCATCATTTACCATCTGGTAATTTAACAGTTCGCCATGGAAAATCACCATTTTGTTTATAGGTAAACCATCTATTTCGATTAGGGACATCTATACCATGGCTATGTTAGTCATAACCAGAGGGTATCATCTAAATCTGGATTTTTGTTCAACGATGTTTGATTACCAGAGGCAAGAATGCCAATTTCCTGAAAAGCTCCATCGAAAGATCTGCTAGGCTCACGTCCCTTCGGCCGTGGCTTCGCCATGTGGGCCGTTTCGTTTGAGCCCCAATTTTCGGGCTTGGGATGGGAAGCAATGAAGAAACAAATGCAACTTGCCATGTTTTTTTCTGTAACAAATGGGGAAATTTATGTTTTTTGTTTAATGTTTGTTTTTACCATTGAAGATATTGAAGCATTTACAGATGGTGCAACGTTGGTCAATGTATAATTTGTTCGGGCTGTAAATCATCTACAGAATTCTACAAAGGAATGGAGAACGGTTCGCAATGTTTCCCATTTTTTGATCAACGTGTCCCTTTTCCGTGCAGGAACTCCCGATGTTTGGTGGGTAATTCCATCCCATGGTCAATGATTGATCATCACTATCCCTGTTTTTTCGTGGCAGGCCATAGATGGGTATGGCTCCAAACTATGAACCCAACAAATGGATGGTTCAACACTAAACTTAACATATTTTGTACGGCCATAGTCCATTCGTACCCTATGTTCAACCGTCACAGCCCATCCAGCATTTCTCCTGAGGCACTTACTTAGAGTACAACTACAGCATGATGAAGTGCAATGTGGACTTAAATCATGCCAGTTGCTCAGGGTCGGGGTTGGAAATCTGCTGGCCTAATTTACAAATTGACATGATCGTCCATGGTTGTTGTAAAGCTACAGTATAGTAATCCCCAAAACAAATAGAAGAGATTAGAAGAGTACTTTACCACTTTGTTAATGGGACTTTAGTTTTCTGACATAGAAAATTACTATGGTTAATTTTTAAATTACCACATTTATAGCAAATGGACTATGTCACTTTTTTGGGGGATTCAAACATAAATGTGACATAGTCCAAGAGCCCATTTTTCAGCTCAGTACAGCACCCGATCCCCGGACCGATGTTGTTTGAAAAAAACGACACCCACAGCTCCAATTCCGAATGGGTGAATGTTGGTCGGCAACAAAAAAATTGGGATAGATGAAAAACTTGTTGATGGTGGAAATGGATTGGAAATGGTGGTTTTACAGTTGATGGTGGAAATGGTGGTTAAGATGAGTTTTGTTCGAATCTACATAACGGATGGTGATCATCTTAAATGGCGGGAAAATATGTTCGAAGGTTGAAACCATCAACGTGATACTTGGCAGATTTGCAGAATTGTTCCGTTTGTGATATTTACCAGATGCTTGGTCAAAATAGATGTTTGGCATATGTTGATATATTTTGGCTGTTGAAAAGTTTTTCAGCCGGTTGGTAAGAAATATAGGGGATAGTTGGGAACTCCAGCAACAGTCGGGAAGTGGCCAGTCTGGCCCAGTCCCCCATGATTTTCAGCGCAGGCGCTGAACATCAGTTTCTCTTTGTCAGATGCCAAGGGACAACGTCCCAAGGGAGTTCGGAGACCTGGTTCGTTGACAAATCGGTCCAAAGGGATCCGGGAAAACTCCAAAAAAACGGTGGTTCGAAACATGTCAAACATGTTAGTTACCCTCATTTTGCCTACAACATGGCCATGAATTGAAAGGGTATAGCCGGTTTTTGGCCCATTTCTAGACACACCCAAGTTGGTGAACTTAACTTTAATCATGATTGGACTATATTGGACTTATGATAGATATCTTGAACTAGCTATATATCTTAATGGATGTGTTTGTTGGGTTTACAACGCAACAAACATAGGGGTGGGCCACCTTGGGCCAGATCAGGTGGCTGCCCATACATAGCTAGCAGATGCTAGCAGTCCATCATTGAAGAAAAACAGTTGGATAGATATCCGCATGAGGCATGGTCATTGACCGGTTACCTACTCAAATTGGTGGTGAACCCCTTGTTCTTGTTACTTTGGTTAGTGAAATCCACATGCTTACTGCTTACCTCTCAACATCAGCCTACGTGTACGGGTGAAGAGCCCAGCTCATCAAACCTGGCAGTTGCAAATCCACCATAAATGGAGGAAAAAACTTTTTGCTGGGAACAAACATCCAACATCATCCAACTAGGAAACAAATAGGTGGAATTTCCAGCTCTATCGATGACACCGGTCACCGGGGTAGCCATGTTTTTTCATCTGCTGCAAAGTCCATCCCGATTCTCGCATGTTTTGATGCTGAAAATCTGTCTATCTTAGTTTACCCCATGGTATATATGGATATATATGGTATATCCCCATGAAAATCCATGAAAATCCCTGTTTTCCACTGTGTTTCATCCCCAGGTTTCAACCTGGCGTTTCAACTTCCTGTTCGATCCACAGAAGGATTTCTTCGCACAGGCGCCAGGGATGATCGGTTGCTCCCTAGACAGCAGTGCCGGTAAGCGTTCAGATCGGTGGAGACAGTAAAGATGAGCAAAGTCATGTAAAATCTAAAGGATTTGGTTTTAGGTCCATGAAATCCCAGTAAAGTCCCATGAAATCCCATTAAAGTTAATGAAACTCTAAAGTTAAGCAGATGTTTTATGATGTTTTCATGTTGATCCCATCAGATCCGAAGAAAAACTCCTCAAATCTCAAGGCCCGGTGGTTTTTGGGTCCCAGGAATTCCTGGAAAAGATGTACAGTCGTGAGCGATTGGATTCTCATCGCTACGAGGCCGGCATTCTGGTGCTAGCGGTTCAGCGGTTCCAGCTTTTCATCGCTTCCTTTCTTCGTGTCTTTGAGTGGGATGAAAACATGGGGGACAAATGGGGACAATATCTCACTGAATTTTGTTGGCAAAGTTCCAAATCCACTGAATGATTGTTTTATATCTTGGAATACATCAGGCTACCCCCAAAAGATAGAGAAGTTCACAGAATTTCAAATTTCGCAGTTCTATCTTTTTGGGGGTTGCTAAGCAGACCCGAATAAGAGGTGAATTTTGGGATTTAAAAGGAGGAAGGGCACCACCTTCAAGGGTTGAAACCCGGCCCTACGGCAGGGCATCAAGTGTGAAGACTTCGGTGAACTCCTCCTTGGCACGGGCATGGCAGGGGGATCCAATTTTTTCAGCGCATGACTTGACGAGCGTTCACCAATAAAAATATATGGGCATATCATGGGATATCATAGATTTATATAGATTTATAATGAGTGGCTTTAACATTATATATTTTTTATATGTCTTTAATGGTATATTTGATGGGCATATCATGGGTAATTATATCATGGGGAAAATTGCGACTGAAAAGGATTTCACCAAGAGAAATGGGCTATAAAGCAAAGAGAAGCCAACCATTTTATATACCGCGGGGACTTCATAGGGATATGATATTTATGTGATATATTGCATAATTGTGCCCCATAGTTAGGTTCGCTAGGTTGGTTTACTTTCACTAGGTCACTAGGCTAACTGTTGGTTTAAAAGTATACCGGGGATATATGTTAAGTAGGTGAACATAAACCAGCCGACACAACTGGCGGGCACGACCAGTTTGAATGGATCATAACTTAGGAATAATGATCCCAATTTGGAGTTGACTATAAAAGTGAAATTGGGTACATACAAAAGATGACCAGCCATGGTTTAACGATTGATGGTTGATGGGGTGACACGCCAGGGATATCAATTCCATGTTTGGGGACATCTTTGATCTCTGGTAAATACATGTAAATACCGAAGATGATGTGAAACCAAGATGGCTTAATATTTGATGATAATGGGATATTTATATATATATATATATTAATGGAATTTTAACAAGATAATAATGGCATATTAATGGGTATACCCTCCGGTGTCATCAAACATGACTACCTTGGAAGCCCCCGAACTAAAATGACATGGGCCTCTACATAAGAAAAAACATCAAACTAAACGGGAGACTGTGCATGGCCTTGTTTACGGACACCCGCGGGTAGATATGTTGACAGAGACCATGTTGCAGTCTATGACTGCGTATATCATAGATTCTGCAGCTACCCTCTGGTACGTTTACTATGGAAAATCGCATGTTTTTTCATGGCGAAATGAACATACCTCATTTACAAATAATCTTCTTAGCTATATACCTCTATTTATTATAGTGATATTGGATGTTTCAATTGCCATGTTTGATGCCGCTGGAGGGTCATCAATGATCACAATAAATATATCAATAATTATCAATATATAATATTCATTTATTTATTTGATGATCATCAGCTTTAATCGCATAATATCAATTGTCCTTTATATATCATTATATTTCCCCATGAAATCGCTATTAGGTTCCCATTAAGTCCCATTAAAACCAATCTATGCCCTATACATAGAGGTATTTCCTTGGGAAAGTCATATATAAAGTGCGTATAGTTACTGAGGGTAATCACAGCATCTCAATCTTCCATTGATATCCCATTAATTATCCGGTTATTGCATCCCCATTGAATATATGAATATAATTGAATATATATATATAATTATATATATATAATTATATATATATAATTATATATAATTATATATATAGTATTTTAGTGTATATTACTATCATATTTAACTATCATATGCATACATATATATATATAATATATATATACACATCAAATTGTATTCCATTATAGATCTTTTGATGCTTCACCATCAAATCGTTCTGAAGTCCCCATTAAGTCCCCATTAAAACCTATCCTCCATAGTCTATGGTGATATATTGTGACTATCCATATATATAAATATACCCCTAAATACATCAATATATCAAAAATAATTTAGTATAGTATATGGTAAATATGGCATAGATTGTTTTTTTTTTTTTAAGCTTATTTTATATTTAATTTATCTTATTGTATGACAATAACACACCATCATTAATTATCATATATTAAAGTTGTTCAGTTAAGCATCATCTATGATAATGGTAGATTCTATAATATTATATGAACACATAATATATGATTAATTCATAAGTATATAATGAAATCAAGCTGGTATTAATATTCATATAACATGATGATTATCAGCTTTAATCACAGAATCTAAAACATCCGCTGATCAGGTGCTGACGGAGGAGGCGAATTACATCGCCTTCAGCTGCGAAAGCGGCCTCTCCGAGTCGTCTCTTGTCGAAACAACGCTGGGATGGTGGTGGCAAGAAATGGTCGTTAGAAAATGAGGAATTATAAGAAAACACATTAAAACACCATGTAAATGATGGGATGATGTGGATGTTAAGAAATGTTGAAGGACGCGTTTAGGGATGTGAAGGGATGCTAAGGGATGTTTAGGGATGTCAAGGTGTTAAACACGCACACAATATTGTTGGTAAAAATGGTAGTCGAACCATCTATGGATCGCATTTTACCTGCCAAAATCGGTTTGTAAACATTAGGGCAACCAGAAACAAACATATAGTTTTCGGATACAACATGTTTTTTTTCCCAGAATTGGGTGTCAAACCAACATTTTGTTGGGGGGTCCAATTGTATACGATGGAAGCATAATCAGGATATAACTTGGGATATGGTCGGGATACAACTTGGGGTATACTGTAGACACTACAACCATGAATATGAAATGGGTTCATTCAGAAATTGGAAATTATAGTCAAGAAATGACATTAATGTTCCTCGGGAAAATTAGGTACCCCAATTTCGGGGAAAAAAAAACAAGCATGTGAGAGGATGTTATCAATAAAGTTGATGATTTTATCTGATTCAATCAAACAAAGTTGGCAGTTGACTATACCAAGAGAGGTTTTTCACCCTTTGGTCTGTGGAATTTTATACTTAAAATCCCATCCCCTGAGATGATATCCAATACTTCACCAGGGTACCAGGTGTTGGATGTAGGGGTTATTATCCGGGGAAGAGATTATTCCAAACTATTTTATACTCTAAATTTGGCCGAATTCGAAGGACCTCAAATGACGTCACGATTTTCAAGATGATGCTTAGTATGATGCAATTTCCGCAAAATTCAAGTGGCTGGCTGGTTGTGGTTGTACTTTTCCATATTTAGGGACTAGATCCATCCCAAGTTGTGGCTTTGATTACCATAGTTATACCATAGTTATACCCAGCAATTTTGCTAACCCCAGGCCTGCACCCCCGGAAGGAGAGTTTGACAGTAGAGTAACGCCAAAAAGGAAAGTCAAATCCAATTACAAAACAGTTCTATCTTCCTATTTGTTGCTATAGATAGAAATGGGAAGTGCTATGTAGATAGAACTAGTTTTTTTGAAAATGGTTTGGGAATAACTGTTCTATTTGTTCAGGGGGTGTTGTAGATAGACATGATTTGCACACAACCTTCCGCAACGAATCAAGAAATGACCAAGTAATGCACAAGGTGCCCCAGTTCGTTGGCTAAGCTAAGCTAAGCCAAGCTGGTTTAGTTGAGTAGGCTAAGTGTCGGGTTAATGGGTGATATGTTGAACTAGTTGAATGACTGGCTGAAACAAAACCAACAAACATATTACTTTCAATATGTCGTTGTCTGAGAATAGGGTACCAATTTTTGATGGTTAATTTGTGCTAATGATGTTTCAATCGTTTTGTATTTTTTTTCCCCGCGCACAGTCAGACATTCAGCTCTGAGGTGTCCCACATGGTCATGCCTCCATGCCACCATCATTTGGTATTCCATGGTATACCCTTGTTATGGGGATATAAAATGATATAAATCCCTATCATTTGATACAGCAAATCCAACTTCTTGGTATAGTTACAGTATGTTACAGTTGGTTACATCCCATTGTAGTCGGCTATATTACCCTCTGGTAAACTAACAAAACTATGGAACATCTTCATTTTTTAAAGCTTTGTCAACGAACTAAATTGCCATTTCCAAAAGCAAACTGTTAGTTTACCAGAGGATAGTCCCCTTCTATCGCCATGAAAATCCAATGGTTTTCGCCAAAGGTCAAGACCGCGTGGCCAGAGCAGCAGTTTGTGACCCAGAATATGGGAAGAACAAGTGGCAGTTTGTGGGTCAGACATCTAGGGGATTCTATGGGATTCTATGGGATTCTATGTACTATATATGTATGTATGTGTATATATATATAGTGAACTCAGTTATTATTTATAGTGATATAATCAATCATTGATATTGAATATATTTTCATATGTATATATATATATATACAAATTATGTCCCCTACATTATCAACTCAAGTACATAATAGGTTTGCAACTGCCAGGCTCACGAGGAATTTCTTGTCAAAATAACCAACAGAAATGGGTGAATTGCCTTGTCAAAATATGTCAATACGTATGTCAAAACATGTCCGAATATATAGGTAATTGCACTAAGGAAGTATTCAGGACGCTGGGTCCGGCAGCCCGTAGCGTCCCAGGCTTTATTTGTGACCCGCCAGAGCGCAGGTCGGTGGTGGAAACCCATGAGATGGGCTGCAGTTGGGGTGGCTATAACTCGGTGTAACTATGGTTATAGAAATATAAGTATAACTAAGTAATTAGATGGTATAACTTAATATGGATAATTAATGCGTATAATACTGGATATAATATATATATATATTAATATATATATATACCCATAAGTTTCCATATATATATATATGTAGAGATATCCGCTATGAATATGGTTACAAAGCAACAAGTAACAACTTATCAGTGGAACTTTCTTCCCCAGTTGTGATTCGTAGGGGTCCCCATTTTCGGAACCAAACCATCTGCCTCCGCACAGGTTCAATGGCCTTTACTGTTTCAGCTACATGTTGCGAATTTTGATGCACCTTGGTGGAGCTACAGCCATCGAGCGCGCCATCTTCAACGATGATTTTATTTGTCGAAAAAAAAAAAAAAAACAGAAGGGAAGGAATTTGTGGATTTTCTGAGTGATTTAGATATATGTTGGAATTGTGGATTTTCACAATTCTAAGGTCCCGGATTTACGTATCCACCATACATCCGATGGTCAACCTAACTGTAAACCAGTTTACTTACAAGGGGCCCCTTCCTGGCAAGTTTGCTTCAAATTAATGGATAGATCTCGCTGAATTGTAACGACCTCATCACAACGTCTCTAGAAATGATGGTTGGCAAGGGAAACCCAGCCCAGCATGTTGCCTTAATTTCAGCTACGTGATTCTTTCAAAATTGAGTTGGAAAAACTGTATAGCCTTGATAGAGGAAACATGTTGGAATTACAATGAATGCGTTTAGTTTTACCATGTTTTACCCGAGGGTCAGCTAACATAGATGTGGAGAACCCGTGGTTTTCCCCAGGAAAATAGCCAACATATGTTTGATTTTCCACATCTATGTTAGTTTACCGTAGTGAACCATATCTTTTTACGCTGTGATTTGTTGATCATGCAAGTTCCTGTGATGCCAAGGGCGACCTTAAAGGGCGACTTCACTATTCATGATGTGACTAGTACGTGTACTCCTGTCCAAATTGCCCAGACATACATGGTCATACGCATATAGACATACAATGACATACATGTGTGTATATATTATGTATGTATTATATTACTAGTAGTATATATGTATACATGTATATGTATGTGCATGTAAACATCTTGAAGAGCAGGGTACTGAGGTTGTGACCCCTATCAAGAAAGCTATTTGTTCTGTCCAGATTATCAGGACATCACATGACATTAAAAAAAAACGACGTCACAATCTGCTTGATGGTTTCAAATGGCTTTGTTTGAAAATTATGTAGCCATAAATCGATGGGTAATCATATATATTTTCCCTATAAAACAGATACTATAGTAAGTAGTACTATATGCCATATAGTAGCCATCATTTTCCCAATAAAAGAATAACATGTTGGGGTTCAACAAAGCCATTTTCCGGACGAAGAGTTGCCCATGGGATCCCCAAGGTCAAAAGAGTTGCCCACGGATGTGACAGCCTTCTTTGAGGCCCAGTGGACCGACCATGACCATTGGACCCATTGAAACCCGAACTATTTGGGATCTTTCATTTAACAGGAAACCACCATGAGTATCCATGAGTCATATCTATAGTTAGATTAGTTGGATGATATGAAGATGATATTAAATATACTAAATGTGTTTTTGTTGATTAACTTCTAGTTGGGAAAGTATATAATTGTTGTTTTTCCCATGGAGCTATCAGGACGCATTCTAGTTGGGGGGAGGCAATCCAAGTCCTCCGCGTTGGGGAAGAAAAAATCTCCTCGTTGGATAGCCTGGTGAACTGCATAGTGTTCATATCATTTCGGCAAAGTCCTTACTCCCTTCAACTACAGGTTAAACAAAAGAAGAAAAAACATATGTGGTTGTTGTTTTTAGCCATTCCTTTCGCGCCTCCCTTGAAACATCTTGAAACCCTCTTAAGTGGCGTACATCATTTCCATCGATTCTTCGCTATCTCAGCAGCTTGTTTGGTTTAACAACACATTAACCAAGTCTCCCTGAACCCCTTCACTTCATGGGTAAACCTGTGCAGTCTTTTTGTTTTTTTCCAGGGTAGCCTGGTGTCAATCAGCTCCACGATGGCTTGCTGTCCGAGCTAGACATGTAGATTCGATGATGTTCCCATGTGTATTTCAAGATTCCAAGAATATGTCCACTAATGATAGACTCTCCGTGATTATTTATTATTATTTATTTATATACTCCCCATTTTCCATTGTATTAACTATACGTATACTCCCCATAATATCATTTCATATCCTAAGACATGACATGCCGTGATCCAGGCGCTGGACCTCTACTTTCCACGTGCGGAACCTCAGGGCCGCCCCCGAGAATCTAGATGTCAAATTGATATTTTTTTAAGCACCAATAGGTTGTTTCATATTGATTTAATGGTGATTAACGTTGATTCGTGTTGGGTTGCTCAAAGTTGATTTAAGGCGGCTTGCTGAACATGGAAGATCCTCAATTCTAAGTTACTGCTGAGTCTTACCATACCATGTCATGCCCAACTGACAATCAAAATATGAAGTTTGTGCTTAGTAGTGTCTAAGATTGGCCAGATCACTGTGAAAAAGGTGCATTGAATCCATTGAACCTGGAAGATGGGAAGCCACTGGAAGCCATGAAAAAAGTGAGGAGTTGGTTCAAAAGTAGCCACTTTAAAGAGGGTTTGCCAAAATATAATAAGTGATTGGGATTCTGGATTTTGCGGGGAGTTAGGCATGAGGTCACCCCCAATCGCCCCACAGATGTGACATGTCAGAGGCCAAATAAATGTTCCAGTGTCTCACTACTCAGGGGTTCTACCAAAAAGTGGTTAATCGTGGGTGATAGGAGTTATATCCCAACCTATGGGATTTATTGCAATTCATAACCCCAAGATCCCCAAGCAGTTGGAGGATATCTCCTGGATTTTCGGTCTCGGTTTTCCAGTGTACAACCGAATATCCCATGTACAGGAACATATAGCTGAATCAATGTGTACTGTAGATAGATACGCATCAACCATCATTAACCAATATCAACCATCAACATATATATATAATATGTATACTATATATATATACACATGATTGAACATGATTGAACCATTATTTAGCCTTCAATAGCAACCATCAACGGGTCATCTTGGCAGGTCGATTTGATCTCGGCGAGCACCGCGCGCAGTGAAAGTCTCAGAGCGACAGCGTCCCAGTGAGCGCCGCAATATTAAAGATGCGTATAGATGTTATAGATTTTATAGATATGGTGTCATAAAACTAAGATTAAAGATCCTATTATGTTAATCTATATAAATATATATTTAATAGATGGTGTAATGATTATCTATGTTCTTGACCCTCCAAGTACTATGGCATATATATATATACAGATATGATGTTGACATGAATGTCCCAAGGGGAGACTGTGGAGTTTTTTTTTTTTGTATCCAGGAAGCTGATCCGTGACTTCACCCTCATATTAAAAACCCATTGAACAGCCATGTTTCATAATCTTAAATCACCAGAGGATATGTACCATGTTGTACCATTATATACGTTTATTATTATCCTTATTATGTTGTTCCATTTTAGATGGCTATATATATATACATGCCGTCTATTACCCAATGATTTTCCATATATATATACAGGATACTGATGTAATATGAACATTTACAATTACATTGATGAAAAACATATTTACAGAATTAATGGTACTATATGGTAATATTCATTATATTAATATATTATGAAAATTATGTTAACATTAATATATTCATTATATTATATACTATATATAGATATAATAATGTAATAATATTAACATGTACCATTAATATATGTAATCACCGATGTTAATCATTATAGTGGGAATCATTACCATCAACTATTACCATTAAACCATTAATCATTAACATTACCACTAGTCATTATATGGTACTGTAATGGTACTATAATGGTACTAATGTCAATGGGAATTCCAGGATCCTAAAATGGAGGTACTGTACCATATAAGGCCATATTTTGTGGGGATATTCCCTTACATAGGCCTAAAAAATAGGCCTTATATATGGTAGGTACCTCCAATGAATC